>ENA-OQDF01000566-OQDF01000566.1-human-gut-metagenome-genome-assembly--contig:-NODE-566-length-15295-cov-4.758768_pt1 | contig 15295 bp, 21 predicted proteins | sample MGYA00242769_ERZ504597 | MGnify/ENA primary metagenome ERZ504597 (study PRJEB26092, sample SAMD00036305) | human gut metagenome | host: Homo sapiens | study: EMG produced TPA metagenomics assembly of...
GGCAGGGGGAGAAGAACGCAAGCCCCTCACTGCTCGCGGACTTTTACACGTACTGGACCGCGCGCCGAATAATTCGCCTTCTGTGCTTGTGCCGCTGGCCGACCGCGTTGTCGATACGCTTGTCTGGGATGGCTCGAATTGGAACCATCTCGGCTATGCCGATGTCGAGAAGAACGCGGACGAAATTTCCAAGGCGAAGTCGGATATCGCGGATAATGCCGCTAAGACCACGGATGCCCGCAAAGCTGCCGAGAATGCCGCTGCCGCAGCGAAAAACGCGCAGGGCACGGCTGATACGGCCAATGGTGCGGCGAAGACAGCGCAGGATACCGCCAATGCTGCTACCGCTGCCGCGAAGAGTGCCACCGCGACCGCAGGTCAGGCGAAGAGCGCCGCCGACGCCGCGCAGACCGCCGCCGAAAGCGCCAAGAAGACCGCTGGCAACGCCGAGACGCTGGCGAACACCGCCAATGCTTCGGCCAATGCGGCCAAGTCCGACGCGGCTTCGGCCAAGTCCGACGCGGCCAACGCCAAGACCACTGCCGCGAATGCTTCGAGCGTGGCAACGCAGGCCAAGGCCACGGCTGACAGTGCGGCCCAATCCGCCACCGATGCGGCCAATGCCGCGCAGAAGGCCAATACCGCAGCCGCTGCCGCCGCTGGCGTGGCTAACGGCAAGGCCGACGTGCTGATTCAGAGCACGGCGCCGGATACGTCGATGCGCAAGCTTCGACCTTGTGGATTGACACCACGAACGGTGCGAACACGCCGAAGCGCTGGAATGGCAGTGCTTGGGTGGCTGTGACCGATAAGGCTGCCACTGATGCGGCCAATGCGGCTGTCAAGGCCAATACGGCTGCGAAGACCGCTCAGGATACCGCCGACAAGGCTGCGACTGCCGCAGCTAACGCAGCGTCTCAGGCCAATCAAGCCAATGCGGCCGCCAAGAAGGCGCAGACCACTGCTGATGGTAAGAATCTGATTTACCGTGGCCCCGACGAGCCGAATCATGATGGCTTGAAGCCGGGGGACATGTGGTGGAGGACGCAGAAGTATTGGACCCGCTGGAAGGGTGAGAAAAACAACTCACCGAGCCTCTTGGCCGACTTTTATACGTACTGGACGGGCGCGCCAAACAACAGTCCGAGCGTCTTGGTGCCCTTGTCCGATCGTGTGGTGGAAGTCCTGACGTGGGACGGTACGAGATTCGAGCCATTCGACCTCGTGGCGAACAACATCCTCGCATCTGGAACCGTGGCCGCGAAGCATCTCGCCGCCGACTCAGTGACCGCCGAGAAGGTCAAGGCCAATGCCATCACGGTGGACAAGCTGGCCGCGAATTCGGTCACGACTGAAAAGCTGGTGGCTGACGCGGTGACCGCCACGAAACTCGCCGCCAACTCGGTGCAGGCGCGAAATATCGTCGCACTGTCCATCACGTCCGACAAGATTGCCGCCAATTCCGTGACAACTGGCAAGCTCAAGGTCACGGAAGACATGACCGTGGCGCTGCTCAACGTCCACAAGATTCAAGCGGGCGACATTGCGGCTAATGCCGTGACCACTGCCGCTTTGGCTGCTGGCGCGGTAAACGCCGACAAGCTGGCCGCTAATTCGGTCAATGCGTCCAAGATTGTGACTGGTGCCATCACGGCCGACAAGCTGGCGGCAAACAGTGTGACGGCTGTCAAGATCGCGGCTGGCACTATCACGTCCGACAAGGTGGCGGCAGGCCAGTTCAAGGCTACGTCTTCACGGGCGCCGTCTTCCAGAGCTCCGAGGCCGCGAACACGGGCATGAAGCTCAATAGCACGGCCTTGCAGATGTGGGACAGCAATCACAACCGCACCGTCTACTTGGACGGCGAAGGCAAGTCGAATCTGCTGACCGGCACTTTCCAAACCCGCATCAGCGGGCACAGGTGCGTATCAGTCCGGATTATCAGACCTACATCATCGGCGGCACGGAAACGTTCGTCGGTGATGGCTTGGAATTCCCGGCCTACAACGGGTCCACCGCCTACTTTTCGCATCCGGCCATTGCTTCTGTCATCAAGTCGAATCAGGTCGGTGCGATGGGCGAACTGGACTTGTGGAGCGGACACGTCACTAAAAACGACCCTGCTGCTTTCCTTCGCCTCAATTCCAAGCCACGCGCGAAAGGCGGCACCGGCAGCGGCATCACCTCGCAGGCGTACCTCAAGGCCGACACGAATTGGGACGAGGGCGACAACAGCAAGAAAAGCGGCGCCGACCTCAACCTCCAAGGCGTGGGTGGCTCCGGCGCAAGCGCGTATCTCAACGTGCGCAGCGACACCGGCAGCCTCTGCGAGGCCGCCGTGCACTCGTACGGTTCGAAGGCCCGCGCATACTGCACCGCATCCGACGCGAACGGCGAGGTCGGTGTGCTCTCGGACATCAGCACCGGCTACGTGTATCTGGGCGGTTATCTTGGCGGGCTGAATGGACGGCACACTTTCGAGGGTGCCGTGGCGTGGAAACTCTGGTCAAGCTCGCAGAATCTCGTCACCGGCTCATATGGCGACAGCAAATTCTCGGTCGGCAGTCCGGCAAAATACGGACGATATTATGCCGTGGCCTGCGCTGACACCACGTGGGCCGGCATTATCGTTCACACGATGAACACTGGCGGACAGTCCGGGTGGGGCATCAAAGCGTTCAACGCCGACCAAAAATGCGCTGTGGACGTGTGGTGCGACACTTTCGGCTGGCTTGTCAAATGATGATTGGAGTGATTTTGTCTGCGACTTTCGAAAAGGATGAAAACAGTGGACTGCTCATCGTCCGCTGCGACCCGCCAGTGAATGGCTGCTGCAATTTCGTGTTTTCCAGCGAGACCATCGCCTCGTGGAAGGCGTTGCTCGGCCTCGCGTCGACGCGTGAGGCGATCGCGGCGATCATGCAGGGCAAGGAGGATAGGAGCCGATACGACCCGACCACGGTAGGGGCGTGTGGACTGGGGCTTATGAGGCCCTGGAAAGCGCGCTCGACGACTCCGCCACCGACGTGAGCATGCTCGCCGCTGATGGCGAGGTCATGAATGACCCGCTGACCGCCGCGCGCAATAAGGCGCGTGAGGCATGAGTCTGCCCACCATGTCGAATGAGACGGACGCGAATCTCATTGCCGTACTGTCCGCTGATGACTCCGATGAGGAGCCGTCGAGTGGCATTGACGTGACCGTGACCAAGGACATTGAGGGATTGGACGATTTCCTCAATGACGAGTCCAGTCAATCAAATCTGGACGAGTGCGAGGAGAGATTTTACCAATCCCTCATGCCACGACCTCAAAACAACCAACAATAAGGAGATTGATTATGGCCGATGTGACCACTGAAACCACTACCGATACCGTGCATGCCGTGACGCCCGCCGAGCCGTCTGGCGTGCTTGATTTGCGTCCGCCGAAGGAGTCGGTGCGCGCGGAATTGTGCCGTCTCGGATTGGAGTTTTCCAGCGCTGACGGCACCGCCGAATCTTGGCGCGACTACCAGCGTGGCGTGCTCGCGACGTTCGATGATTCCGGCGCGTCCGTCACTTTGACGGACGTGAAGACGAATCTCGGCCGCACCCTCACCTTGGACGAATTGAAGGCGGTTACTCGTATCGACACGATGACCGCCGCCGACTAATCCAGCATTCCAATTTTTTCAACCCCTGCAATCCACACGGATTGCGGGGGTTTCGTATTTAAGGAGACATTTTGACTCAGCAGATTCCAGCCGACGCGAACGACGTCATCGACACGCTCTCCGCGCAGATCGGCACTCTCAACAAGCAAAACGCGATACTCGCAAGTCAACTCGCAGCGGCCATGAAATTGATTCCCGCCGACGTGCTCGAAAGCGTGAAGGGAGACGAGAATGCAGAGGATTAACTGGTTTCCCGACCCGCTCATCACCGGAAAACTCTCCGCGGAAATCAACAATGGCGCAGCAAAAGCTGTTGTGGTCGCCGACAATAAGAATTGGCTCAGAGTCACCAGCACCGCGACCGGCGATAATTTCGGACAATTCTCACTGTCGGACGGCCTCATCCCACCGGCTGGCACGTATCACGTGCACGCCAGGGTATACGCGCAGAAGGCCGCCGCCAATTTCATCGTCTACAGCAACGTCAACTCCTCGTGGGAGCAGTTGCTGAACAAGCCGGTCGCCGACGGGCAAACCCTCACGGTGGACTCCGAGATCACGATTCCGGAAGGATGCCAGCGTCTCCTCGTCAGGATGCAATTGGGGAGGGAGGTCGGCTTGATCGGCATGATGAGCGAAATCCTCATCGAATCGGCCGACACTTACGATAAAGCCGTGGGGGGGGCTTCCGGGCTTCTTCTCGGGGGACACGATGCCAAAGGAGTGAGCTTCGTCGGGCGGGTGATGTCCGATGATGGTCACGAACCTGATAAGCAGTCCAAGAGCCCACGTCACGCTGGAACCGGGCGAGTACACGCCGATTTCGACCATCGGAAAGCAGATTGGCGTCGCATACTGGTGCACGGTCTGGTTGGACGTGTCGGGCGGCTCCGTCACGGTGGACAACTGTCCGGGCACCTTCAGCAAGAGCCAACGCATCGGATGGTCCCTCACGTCCCCGAACACGAATCCGATGAGCCTGAGATACAAGGTCGTGTCCGGCAGTCCGACCGTCAAGGTGTGGAACATGGTCATGTGCGAGCTGGGCGAATACCAGGCGAACAAGGCATTGCTCGACAGCATCTACTATTTCGACGGGGATACGATGCCACGCGCCTGACCCTCGCATTGGGGGTGGTGGCATGAGTCTCATCGTTAATCACTGCGTCATGCCGAAAGACGGTGTGAGCGTCAAGACGACGAACACGACACCATCGGACATCACCTTCACGGGGTTGATGGCGGGCGTGAAATACCATGTGAGCGTCGTCTGTTACATGCTGTCCACGAGTGGCGACAATCCGCGCTTGCGTCTCACCACCAATGGCAGTGATAGTGGGCTGGTCGCTTCGAATGGTTGCGTGGATTACGTCTTCACCGCCGCCAGCACCACTCACGGCATTCTCGTTGGGCTGAACAGTTGCACGGTCAATCTGAGCAAGGGCTTGTGCGTGCCTCAAGACCAGTGGCAGCAGCTTGTCTCGTTGGGATTGCCGGGCAATTATTTCGATGGCGACACCATGCCAAAAGATTAAACGATTTCAAGGAGATGTGATGTGTTTCAAACGTTTTTAGCGGGTTTTGGTGGTGTGGGCGGCGCGTGCGCTGTCATCACGCTCTGTCTCAAAGTGTGGCCGGGAGCGCTCGAATCATTGGCTACTGGGCTGTATGCCCACGTCAATCCTGAGCGCTTGCCGTATAACAGCGTGCTTTCCCAGCATTTCGCTAAGACGAGGCAGCTCGGCGAACGTTCCGAACGGTTTGACGGGCGGCTGGACGAATTGTGCAGGGACACCATAAAAAACACGCTGATTTCACTGATTTACGGTGACCAAAGCCACGACCACAGTGAGGCCGTCCGATACGAATTGGCGAAATTGGAGAAATTGGACGCGCACTGCTGGATAGTCGCAGCAGCAGAAAAATACTTGGAAGAACGCCACTAACTTCTCCCAACCCAACTCTTTACAAGCCATCCCACTGTGGGGTGGCTTTTCTATTTTTGAAGGAGGTTTGCTTGAAGATTTTCGGTAAGAAAAGTCCTAAGCATAAGAAGATTCCACGCAACATGCGGTTGCCGTTCGCTGGTCTTGTTGTCGCATTGTGCATGATTATCGCGCCTATCGCGTCCGCGAACATGAACGTGATCGACGTGTCCGGCTGGCAGTCGGCTGATGTGACCCGCGTGGTTGATGCCGATGCCGCCGTGGTGAAGGTCACTGAGGGTGGCGGTTATGTGAATCCGTCGTGGCGTAGCCAGATTGATTGGGCGCGTCAGACCGGCAAGGCTTGTGGCGGCTACCATTACGCTGATGGTGGTAACGTCACCGCAGAGGTCAACCATTATCTGAACCAGTTCAACGGTTATGTGGGCCAGTGCGTGCTCGCGTTGGATTGGGAGTCTTACGGCAATCATGCTTGGGGTAACGGTGACTGGGTGCGCCAGTGGGTGAACCAAGTGTATTCGCGTACCAAGGTGTGGCTATTGTCTACGTGCAGGATTCGGCTGTGTATCAGATTCCGTCCGATGTGCGCTCCCACTGCATGTTGTGGAAGGCCCAGTACGCTTCGATGAACGCGACCGGCTGGCAGTCCACTCCGTGGAATGCGGGCAGCAAGGGCGAGGGCATGGTGCAGTATGCGTCCACCGGCTATCTGAACGGTGTCGGCCCGCTTGACCTCAACCTGTTCTTCGGTGAGCGTGACGCTTGGCAGAAGATCGCTAATGGTGATCGTGGCAAGACCAAGACCGAGGTTCGCCACGACCCGGTTAAGCCGCAGGTGACTACCACGCCGGACTACAACGATATGGCTACCAAGGTTATTCGTGGCGTGTACGGCAACGGCAACGAGCGCCGTCAGGCTCTTGGCGGTGCCTACGACCGTGTGATGGCGATTGTGAACCAGCGTTTGGGTGGAGGCTCGACAGTGAGCGCTCCGGCCAACACGAACTGCGGTAGCGTCTGCGTGACCGTCAAGAGTGGCGACACTCTTAGCACCATCGCGGCACGTAATGGCGGCAGCTGGAACCAGTACACAGGTTATCGTTCGGGCAACCCGAACATCATCTACGCTGGCGAGACGGTCTGCCGTCGTGGTACCGGCGTCGCACGTCAGCCGGTCAGCAACACGTACAGCACTCACCGTTACACCGTCCGCTCCGGTGACACGTTGAGCGGTATCGCCGGATACTACAAGGTGAACATGTACAGCATCCACGGTTATCGTTCCGGCAACCCGGCGTTGATCTATCCAGGCGAAACCCTCTACTGGTAAGGAGACCGATTATGGTCGATGAAGTCAAGGAGACTCAGAATGACGGCGAAAAGCCGCAGGAAGAAACAGGCGAAGAAAACAACTACATCCTGCCGGACGAAGCGTACAAGGTGCTGAAGTGGTTGGCGCTTATCGCGTTGCCCGCTTTGGCTGTGTTCGTGCATGTGGTCGGCCCCGCATGGAACCTTCCATGCGTTGACCAGATCGTGACCACGTTGAACGCTTTGGCTGTGCTGGTTGGCGCGTTGATTGGCGCCAGCGAATTGAAGGCCAAGTATTCGGCCTGATACACCATTTTCCTGACGTTAGGAGAATGGTTGCCCCTCTCTCAGCGATTACGCTGGGGGAGGGGCTTTTCTGCGTTTTAGGGTTTCTATTCTGTGGTTCGATTGGCTCTATCGCCATCACCAAAGTCTATTTGTTGGCCCATTTGGTCGTAATAGCGGTTTTGATACATGGTGCAAAACTTTTCCCTGATGTGATCCACCACAGTTTGCACCGCCGTATGTTTCTCAATGTCCAACTGGTTTTCTGTGATGGTGATCTTCTTTGGGAACTCGTCTTCTGGATGCCAGGTATCGTAACCGGCTCCGTTTATCACCATTCTGGGTGCGTTGAATACGAACCCATATCGTTCTACGAGTTTCAACGCTTCATCGAATCCTCGACCGTATCCTTCCCTATACGAAACTACATCAAGCTCATGCGGCATTTACGACACCTTTCTGTTCGATCTGCTTCAAGTCTAATGCGGAGTTCATCGTTTCCATTGCGGCCAACCGTTCTTTCAACCCGGCATGACGGTAGTGTTCGACCATCAGACGGCTGGAATGGCCCACGATTTCCTCGACCAGTCCGACATCCACGCCCATTGACATGAGGATGGTAACGACGGTATGACGGGTTTCGTGACGGCTCCTATGCTTCGCGTTGGGTACTCCCGCCGCCTCCAATAGTCTGCGGAACTGTTCGATGTCCTCTTCCGGCTCGATGGGTGAGCCGTCATCATGACGGAACAGGAGTCCATGTGGATTCGGTATTTCGGCGGTATCCACCAAGTATGCTTCGAGTGTCTGCGCCAATGCGGGAATGATTGGCACTTTCCTTCCACGCTTCGATTTCGGCGGGGTGAGACACCATCGGCCTTGCAGCTCGATCATGTCGAAGCCGTCTGGAATGCGCCACCTCCATTGCGGACATGCGGCACCACGCTTGTATCCGCACGGGTATACGCCTTTACGGTCTGGTTCGCCGCAACCGTGCTCCTTCTTCAATTCCTCCAGTTTCCAGTTGACGGTGTATTCGCCGTAGGGGATGCCGTTTGCCGTGGTGGTCAGTTCGAGGTCTTGGAGTGATGCGCCCAAGATTTCGCCGGGGCGCATGCCGGTGCATAGTCTGAACCATTCCCTCGCGCCGTTCCGTATGCCTAGTTCGTTGGCGGCTTGGAGGATGCGTTTGGCTTCATCGTCGGTGAATGCGGTACGCTCGTGGGCTTCGTTCTTGCGTTCGTCGGCAAGACTGATGTCCTTGTCCTTCGGAGTGGGAACGCCACCCATCGGATTCGTGGGAAGAATCCTATCCGCTACGGCGGCATTGCAAATCTGGTTCAACGTGGTGTGCGTCTGGCGGCGGAGGCTGAGACTGGCCTTCACATGCATTTTCTTGCCATCGATGCCTTCACGACGGTAAGACCATTTACGATGCGGTCGCAGACCGCGGCGTTCAGGTTCGCCATTTTCTGCGAATGGTACGGGCGCAGATGCTTGCGGACGATGGTTCGATAGTTGGCGAAAGTCTTCGGGTCTGCATCCCTCTGCCGTCGTTCCAACCATTGTTCCGAATACGCGCCCAATGTGACTGACGTGTTGCTGGTGCTGCCGAATTTGGCTCGCTCTTGGAGCAGTTCGGTCAGACGCCGGTTCGCGTCGGCGTACTTCTTGCAGCTGTAGGTCTTCCCGTCGATCTTGAACTCGAAGCTGGGGTAAGCCTTGATTGTGCCATCGGCCAGCTTCTTTTTCCGTTCGACTTGTATGGGTAGACGATGCCGTTTCTTGCTTTGCGTGCCATGATTACCTCCTTGCTTCCATATTCTCAGACATTCTCAGACTTCCATTTGACCTTCACTTGCGGGTCAAGTGACCCTCAAGTGAGGTTAAACCGTTGGAATGAAGCCGTTTTGCCCAATCGTTCCAAGGGGTATTCTATCAAACTCTCTAACTGTTAATCGGACGGTCACTGGTTCAAGCCCAGTCGCAGGAGCCATTCGAAAAATCCCCTTGGAAACAAGGGGATTTTTTCATTTTCAACGACTCTTGGCATTTTTGGCCACCCTTCATGTTTATCCGTCGGCGGAAGCCGTGGTTCGTCCAGCCGTCCATGCGTATGATGAACGCACCGGGTCAATCAAACAAAGGAAGGAAGTCCATCATGTGCACTGGCGTTCGTTTCTCCGACAAAGAGGGAAACATGTATTTCGGCCGCAACCTCGACTGGAGCTTCTCATACGGCGAAAGCATCCTGGCCACTCCACGCGGCTACCACTACGACAACGTGTTCGGCGCGAGCGGCAAAGCCACACCGAACGCGGTGATCGGCGTGGGCGTGGTCATGGCCGACCGTCCGATGTATTTCGACTGCGCCAACGAGCATGGTCTGGCCATCGCGGGATTGAATTTCCCCGGCTACGCGGAGTTCGTGCATGAGCCGGTCGAAGGCACCGACAACGTCGCGACCTTCGAATTCCCGCTGTGGGTGGCACGCAATTTCGATTCCGTCGACGAAGTCGAGAAGGCGTTGAAGAACGTGACCCTCGTCTCCCAGATCGTGCCCGGCCAGCAGGAGTCGCTGCTGCATTGGATCATCGGCGACAGCGAGCGCAGCATCGTCGTCGAACAGATGGCGGACGGCATGCATGTGCACCATGACGACGTAGACGTGCTGACCAATCAGCCGACGTTCGGCTTCCATATGGAGAATCTGCGCAACTACATGTGCGTCGGCAACGAGATGGCCGAGCCGGCCACGTGGGGCAAGGCGTCCCTGTCCGCTTGGGGCGCGGGTGTGAGCATGCATGGCATTCCGGGCGATGTGAGCTCCCCGTCGCGTTTCGTGCGTGTGGCTTATGCCAACACGCATTATCCGCAGCAGGAAGGCGAGGCGGCAACGTGTCTCGCCTGTTCCACACCCTTGGTTCCGTGCAGATGGTTGACGGCATGGCGAAGATGGGCAACGGCCAGTTCGAACGCACGCTGTTCACCAGCGGATATTCGTCCAAGACCAACACGTACTACATGAACACGTATGATGATCCCGCCATCCGCTCCTACGCGATGGCCGATTTCGACATGGATTCCTCGGAGCTGATCACCGCCGCCTGAGCATGCGTGGGCTTTTTCGTCCGTCGGTTCCCATACAGACGGACGAAGCCGCACGATTGCCGAAAAGGACATGAAAATGGAGTCGTGCGACAGATCCACTTTTCGGATACCGGCTCTTCCATTGCCCGCTCAATGCCGTTTGACGTCGGACCAATACGACACGCCGGAATATGGACTTCGAGCACTTTAAGTTTTTAGAGTGCGGGGTATGAGCAATACGACGACCACCTGGCATTCGATCCGTGAGGCGTCCATGATTTCCGGACTGCCCGAATCGACGTTGCGTTATTACGAGCAGATCGGCATCATCGATCCGATCGCCCGCGATCCGAGTTCAGGCCACCGAGTCTATTCGGACAAGGACATCGAATCGCTGACCACCATCGCATGCCTGGCGGCGACGGGCATGCGCTTGAATCGATGCGCGAATACCTGAAGAACCGTTTCGACGGTCCGGAAGCGCCCGACGGCAGATCGAACTACTCGACGCGCAATCGCTGCGTCTGGCCGCGAAAGCCGAGGCCCTGCGCATCCAGCAGGCGTACGTGTCGCTCAAATCGCTCTATTGGCGCGCCATCGCCGAAGGACACGAGGATGAGGCCAACCGAATCCTCGAGGAAAACAAAGACGTCATCGAAAACGTCAAGAAACAGCCCGGCAAGGGCGCGATCGCACGCTGAACATTCAGACGACGATGGCCGCTATCCGCACGCAACATTTCCGACGATAGAATGAACGCGGCATGCGGCGCGAAGACATCGAATGGAAAGGAAGCCATGTTCGAGGAACTGCATAGGAAGATGAACGCGTTCTGGAACAACGACAGGAGCTGGCGCAGACCGATCCGGAATATGTCAAGCTGTTTTCCGACTTCGCTTACGGGGAAGTGGTGAACGAGCCGGGTGCGAACCATCCCGATCTGGACGACCAGACCCGCTCCCTGGCTATTCTCGCCGCTCTGGTCGGCTGCCAGGGTCTCGACGCGTTCGAAATGATGCTGCCGGTCGCCTATGAGACGGGACTGACCTCCGTGGCCATCAAGGAGATGATCTACCAAGCCACCGCATACTGCGGATTCGGGAGAACCCTGCCGTTCCTGAAGAAGCTCAACGTTTTCCTTGGAGCCGCGAACGTGCATCTGCCGCTGGAGCCGCAGGGCACGACCACGTCGGAGACCCGCGCGCAGGCCGGAGAGGACAAGCAGGTCGAGATCTTCGGCGAGAACATGCGCGGATTCGCGCAATCCGGACCGGAGGAGACCCGGCACATCAACAAGTGGCTGGCCGACAACTGCTTCGGCGACTACTACACTCGCGGCGGACTCGACACCCGCGAGCGCGAAATGGTCACGTTGTGTTTCCTGGCCGCGCAGGGTGGTTGCGAACCGCAGCTTACGGCGCATGCGAAGGCGAATATGGCCGTCGGCAATGAGAAGGCGTTTCTGATTGCGGTGGTCTCGCAGTGCATGCCGTATATCGGCTATCCGCGTACGTTGAACGCGATTCGTTGCATCGATGAGGCTGTGAAGGGCTGACCTGCCCGTTAAAAACGCCGGCAAACAAACAAAGGGCTATCCGCCGAACAAGACGGATAGCCCTTCCTTATAGCTGATTGTGGATGGCGTGCTGTGTTTACTCGCCCCACACGTCCTTGGCGATGGATTGGACGAGTGCGATCTTGGCCCACTGCTGGTCTTCGGTGAGCTTGTTGCCTTCCTGGGTGGAGGCGAAGCCGCACTGGGTGGACAGGCACAGGCGGTCGAGCGGAATGTACTGGGCGGCTTCCTGGATGCGGGCCTTGATGGTGTCCGGATCCTCAAGGTCGGGCTTCTTGGAGGTGATCAGGCCGAGCACGACCTTCTTGTCGCCGGAGACTTCGGCGAGCGGCGCGAAATCGCCGGAACGGTCGTCGTCGAACTCGAGGTAGTAGGCGTCCACGTTCTCCTCGCCGAACAGTTTGGCCGCGACCGGCGCGTAGCTCCGGAGGAAGCAGGTGGAGTGGAAGTTGCCGCGGCACACGTGGGTGTTGATGACCAGGTCGTCCGGCTGGTCGGCGATCACGGCGTTGATGACGTCGAGGTTCTCCTGCTGCAGGCGTAGCGCGTCCTCGTCGCTCCAGCCGAGACGTTCGCGTACGCTCGCATCGCACAGGCGGGTCCAGGTGCAGTCGTCGAACTGCACGTTGCGGCAGCCGGCGGCATACAGGTCGGCGATGACCTGGCGGTAGGCGGCGACGATGTCGGCGGTCAGCTCGTCGTCGTTCTTGTAGAACTCGTCATACGGGTAGGCGGCCGCGTTGCCGGTGAGCACGAAGCGGGTCTGCGCGGGGGAGGGCATGGTCTGGCGGGCCACGGTGTTCTCGTCCTCGAACTGCTTGACGAACTTGAAATGTTCGACGAACGGATGGTTCTCGCCGGAGATTCTTCCGGTCACGGTGGCGGTGTCGGCCGGGGTCACCTCGTCGTGGAAGGCGACGCGGTGGGCTGCGGCGCATGGTCCACGCCGTTGAAGCCCCACATGAAGTCGAAATGCCACCAGCCGCGGCGGAATTCGCCGTCGGTGATCACATGCAGGCCGGCGGCCTTCTGCTTGGCGACGAGTTCGGTGATGGCCTTGTCCTCGACCGCTTGAGCGCTGCGGCATCGATTTTGCCGGCGGCGAAATCCTCACGCGTGGCCTTGAGCTCGGCCGGGCGGAGATAGGAGCCGACCACGTCGGCGCGGAACGGCGCGTTATGCGAGTATGCCATTGAATACCCCTTTTTTGGGAAAGCGACAAATACCTAGTGAAGGTTACACGCACGTCCCGAAACACGGGCGCACACGGCTTCTCGGCCAGTATTCGTGCTTGAATGGATGATGTTATCCGTTACACATTCGAGAATGGAAGGCAATGAGCGAATCGCGCGATCCCGCAGGCGACAGTACGACCACGAACAACATGGGGGAGGTGCGTCAAGCCGAGCATCAGGCGCGGCCGTCAAGGCGGCGTTGGGTGCGAACATTGGTGTCGCCATCGCGAAGCTGCTCGCGGCGTTCTTCACCGGATCGTCTGCCATGCTTTCCGAGTCGGTACATTCCATCGCGGATTGCTCCAACGAAATCGTATTGATGGTGGGTGGACGTTTCTCCAAGCGCAAGACGGACGGCGACCATCCGTTCGGCCTGTATCGCGCCAAATATCTTGCTTCGTTCGTCGTGGCCACGCTGCTGTTCTTTGTCGGTGGATTCTTCTCGACGTCCGAGGCCGTGAAGAAGCTTATTGCGATCGCCGGCGACCCTACGCTACGTGACGTGAACCGAATGGAACTGCTCGTCGCGTTCATCGTGGTCGTCATCAGCGCATGCCTCGAAGGATATGGACTGCATCAGAGCATCAAGGAGGCCAACGAGCGTATGGAACGCACGAACACGCCGCGTATGGGCGTGTTCCGTTTCTGGAGGCACACCAAGTCCGCCGAATTGGCTTCGGTGATTATGGAGGATACGCTCGCTTTGATCGGTTTGGCGTTCGCAGGTCTCGGCATTGGTCTTGCGATTCTGCTCGACGATGAGATTTTTGATGCGTTGGGTGGTCTCATGGTCGGTCTGGTGCTGATCGTCGGTTCGCTGTTTCTCGCGTTCAAATCCGGTTCGCTGCTCATCGGCGAGGCCGTGGATTCCGATACGCGCGGGAAGATCGTCGAGGCGGTTACCACCACGCCGGGCGTCGAACGATTGCTGAACATGCAGACCGTGCACATGTCGGAGGACGACATCCTCCTGTGCGTCAAAGTGCAGACCAGCAAGCTCGACCGCGACTATGACGTGGAAACCGTCGACAAGATCGAGAAGGCCGTGCGCACCGCGTTGCCCTGGTACAATTTCGAGATCTACGTCGAGCCGGACATCTACAGCGCCAAACACGTGCACGCGTAACCGGTTCCCGCGCAACAGGAACCGTTCAATATGGAAAGCGGACGATCTGATTCGTCCGGGCTTTCCCATATGCGTGTCGGAAATGGTGGAAGTGGGATTATTCCTCGGCCACCAGATCCAGGTAGGAGTCGTTCCACAGGTCCTCGTCGCCGTCGGGCATGAGCAGCACGCGTTCCGGATTCAACGCCTCGACCGCGCCCTCGTCGTGGGTGACCAGCACAATCGCGCCCTCGTATTTGGCGATGGCCTTCAGAATCTCGTCGCGGGACGCCGGATCCAGATTGTTGGTCGGTTCATCAAGCAGTAGCACGTTCGCGCGGCTCGTCACCAGCGTGGCCAACGCCAGACGGGTCTTCTCGCCGCCGGAAAGCACTCGTGCCGGTTTCAGCGCGTCATCGCCGGAGAACAGGAACGACCCAAGGATGGAACGTGCCTGTGTGTCGTCAAGTTCCGGTGCCACGTGAATCAGATTCTGCAACACGGTGGCGTCAAGGTCCAATGTGTCGTGTTCCTGTGCGAAATAGCCGATTTTGCAGCCATGTCCATATTCCACGGATCCGGTGTCGGGATCCTCCAGATGGGCGAGCAGACGCAGCGTGGTGGTCTTGCCCGCGCCGTTATAGCCCAGAATCACCACACGTGAACCTTTGTCGATCGCCAGATTCACGCCGGCGAACACGATGTTCGAACCATACGCTTTGGAGATGTCCTTTGCCATGATCGGCGTACGTCCGCAAGGTGCCGGCTCGGGGAAGCGGATGTCAGCAACCTTCTCCTTCTTCTGTGCTTCGGACGTGTTCTCCAGCAGTTTCTCCGCGCGGCGCATCATGTTCTGCGCGGCCACGGCTTGGTGGCTTTCGCGTGCAGACGGATGCCCTGCTGCATCAGACGTTCGGCCTTCTTCTCTGCGACTTCACGTTCGCGGCGGCGACGTTCCTCGTCGACCACGCGTTGGTGCAGGTAGGCCTTCCAGCCGAGCGAGTACATGTCGATCTGGCCGAGCTGTGCGTCCAGATGCCACACCTTGTTCACCACTTCGTCAAGCAGTTCGGTGGAGTGGGAGATGACCAGG
>ENA-OQDF01000569-OQDF01000569.1-human-gut-metagenome-genome-assembly--contig:-NODE-569-length-15281-cov-1.594892_pt1 | contig 15281 bp, 23 predicted proteins | sample MGYA00242769_ERZ504597 | MGnify/ENA primary metagenome ERZ504597 (study PRJEB26092, sample SAMD00036305) | human gut metagenome | host: Homo sapiens | study: EMG produced TPA metagenomics assembly of...
CGTGTCCAGACTTCAAGCAGAGGATTTGGAATCTGGGAGATACAAAGTATAATCCAATTTATCAGAAGACAAAGAAGAAATACAAAGAGATCGGACTGTTCGCAGCAAGGATCGCGTTTGACCATCCAACGACACATGAGAGAATGGTATTTAAGGCAGATCCAAGTGGGGAAGCATTTGACTTATTAGAGATGACAGAATAACAGGAGATGATAAGAAAAATGAGATTCAGACCATGCATTGACATTCACAATGGTAAGATCAAACAGATCGTAGGTGGAAGTCTCCTTGATCAGGGAGATTTTGCAACAGAGAATTTTGTATCAGAAAAAGATGGTACATTTTATGGAAAACTTTATAAAGATAATCATTTAAACGGTGGACATATCATCATGCTTAATGCCAGAGATTCACAGTATTATGAAGAAGATAAAGTACAGGCGTTAAAGGCATTGAAAGCATTTGAAGGAGGACTTCAGATCGGTGGAGGAATCACAGATGAGAATGCCAAGGAATTATTGAAGCTGGAGCATCTCATGTGATCGTAACATCGTTTGTATTTGAGGGTGGCAAGATTCATTATGACAGACTGGATTCTTTAAAAGAACAGGTAGGAAAAGATCATCTTGTGCTTGACTTAAGCTGTCGAAAGAAAGACGATAAATATTATATCACAACCGATCGCTGGCAGAAGTTTACTGATGAAGAATTAACGGTAGAACTGCTGCACAAACTAGAGTCATGGTGCGATGAATATCTGATTCATGGAGTCGATGTAGAAGGAAAGGCTCAGGGAATCGATCAGGAATTAGTGAAACTTCTGGCTCAGTATGATGGCAATAAAGTCACATATGCTGGTGGAGTTAAGAACTTTGATGATCTTGAATTATTGAAAGATTATGGAAACGATAAGATCGATGTAACGATCGGAAGTGCCTTAGACTTATTTGGTGGTGATATGGAATTCGCAAAAGTTTTAGATACTGTAATTGAAGGGAGGCTTAGATATATATGAAATTATTATACGAAGCCAGTAATTTTACGATACAGGCAAGATGGGTTATTCCATTTGCAATATTAGGAATAATAGGAGTACTACTCCTTGTATTTTCAAAGAAACCATTTTTTCAAATTGTTATCTGCAGTTTGTCTTGCTATCTGTGCGATTGCAGCACTTAGATTTTGCTTTGGATATATGCAGGTGATTCATGCATATAAACAAGGGGATTATAAGAGTGTCGAAGGATATGTAGAGAACTTCACACCAGCATCAAGCGGAGGTGAAGATCAGGAAGACATGGAAGAAGAAAGTTTTGATATTAATGGCGTTCATTTTCCTATGGTGACAAATTTATTAAGAAGTTTGGTTATCATCTACCATCTACACAGGGTGGATATATCAAGAGAGATGGACAATATCTAAAGCTTGGTTATATAACAACCGAGAAAGGATATGTGATCGTAAAGATTCAGGAAAGAAAACAATAATCAACAAAAATGAATTTTAAATAAGAAAAATACCGGAAACTTGAATTCAACCACAAGTTTCGGTATTTTGATTTGTATCTGAATCTTAATATAACAACAAGATTAGTTCTTGCGCATATATTCAGCGCTTTTCTTAGTAAGTTTTGCACGTAAACCACGTTTCTCTGGTTCTGGTGGTGCTACATTACGAAGATTCTTGATAGATGTAATATAAATTCCACTTACAACGGCTTTGATCTCAGCTTTACAGGAACATCATCAAAGATTGCTTCATCACATAATAATGGTGTGATCTTAGGTCCAATCTTTGCTTTTACAACTGGTACTTTAGATAATCTGGCACGTTTTGGAATGTTGTCTGTTACCATCTTAGGAAATCCAGCATCCATGATCTTCATTCGTTTCTTGTCAATGACAAGCATATTAACTGTCTGTGCCATCTGATCTAATTGTGCACGCTGGTCTTCCTGTTTGGCCTGCATCTTTCTACCAACAAAGTACAGAACACCAAGAATGATCGCAGCGATAACTGCAATAATAAGTATGACTGTCCAAATACTCATATTTCTCTTCTCCTCCTAGTATATACATTTGAATATCTTAACTATTATAACATCTTTTTTCTAACTTGTCTTATGTTTTTTTCTCATTTCGATAATTTCTTCACGAATTGTAGCTCCGAGATGCTTTTTCTCAGCTCGTTCAAGCTGATCTGGATAGATTGGTTGTCCAAAAGTAATATGAACAGTTGTAGGTTTTACCTGAAAACGTTTGTTATTCTCAAGAATATCAGCGGTACCTGAAATTGCCATAGGAATGACAGGAACTTTGGCTTTCAGAGCTGGTCTTAAGCTTCCTTCTTTAAATTCATGAGGATCTTCATCCTGGCTTCTTGTACCTTCAGGGAAGATCGCGATAGAAAATCATCTTTTAAAAGCTGTGTACCTTCATTCATTGTAGCAAGTCCTGCTTTGATATTCTTACGATCTAAAAACAGACAGTTGATAAAACGCATCCAGTGTGCAAGACAAGGAATCTTCTCCATCTCTTTCTTGGCAAAGAATCCCATTCCACGTCCAGTCGCAACATAGCTACATAAAATGTCATAATAACTGCTGTGATTTCCAACATATAAAACAGCAGTATCATCTGGTATATTTTCCTCACCATCAACAACCAGTTTCGTGCCAGCCATAGCAAGGCAGAGCTTAAAAGATTTTAAAATCATACGCTGTGCTATAGAGGAACGTTTGTGAGATTTTCCACTTTTGTTCCAATGCTCAAATAATGGATAAAGTGGTGCAGTCAGTGTCAGGAAAAAGAACAGATAAATAATATCCGCAAAAACGAATCATGATCGTTCTCCCTTCTATAAGTTATAGTTTGTGTTTGATATTTAAATTATTTTTTGTGGTTTGCATCGAGCAATTCATGCTTTAACTTGTAAAGAGGCATGGAAAGATCGACGTATACTTCTTGTGGATTTACAAGACGACGGCTTTCATCCCATAATGTATTTAATTCATCCTTACAATAAGAACGGATATCTATGACAGAAGGACTCTCATAGAAACACTGTCCTTTGATAAATATAGGGACAAGCAGTTCGCGTAATGTATAAGTTCCTCCAGCAAGTGTAGATTTCTTCCATGTAGCCTGAGGATCAAAGATCGTAAGATCATCAGCTTCATTATATTCTTCCCCAACGAGACAGATCAGATCACCACGGATCTTACCGTCTTCTTTTCCGTAAATACGATAGATCGTTTTGTTTCCTGGATTTGTGATCTTCGCAGGATTTTCAGAAATCTTGATCTTCGCTGTAAATTCTTCAGATCCTTTATGCTTAGAGGCAGCAAGTTTATATACACCGCCAAATGCAGGGCAGTCTTCAGAAGTGATCAATTTCGTACCAACACCCCATGAAGTGATCGGAGCCCCTTGCGCTTTTAAACTGGAGATCAGATTCTCATCAAGGTCACCAGAAGCAGCAATGACAGCATCAGGGAAACCAGCATCATTAAGCATCATACGGGCTTTCTTAGTAAGGTAAGCAAGGTCACCACTGTCTAAACGGATTCCATAATGCTTTGGCATATGTCCTTCTTCTCTTAATTCTTCAAAGACACGGATCGCATTTGGAACACCAGAACGAAGGGTATCGTAAGTATCCACAAGCAATGTACAAGAATCAGGGTAAAGATCTGCATAAGCACGAAAAGCACTATATTCATCATCAAAACTCATGATCCAGCTGTGGGCATGAGTTCCAAGGATCGGAACATCAAAACATTTACCAGCAAGTACATTAGAAGTACCATCACAGCCACCGATCACAGCGGCACGGGCACCATAGGTTCCAGCATCAGGTCCTTGTGCACGGCGAAGTCCGAATTCCATAACACCACTTCCTCCAGCAGCATAAACAACACGAGAAGCCTCGTAGCGATCAGACTCTGATGATTGATGATATTTAAGATTGCAGTTTCTACAAGCTGGGCTTCCATGATCGGAGCTTTCACTTTAAGAAGTGGCTCTCTTGGGAAAACGACAGTCCCTTCAGGAATCGCATAGATATCTCCTGTAAAATGATATCCAGCAAGATATTCCAGAAGTCCTCATCAAAGATTCCCTGATTACGAAGATAATCGATATCATCGTAAGAAAAAGACAAGTTCTTGATGTAATCAATGACTTGATCTAAACCGCAAGTGATCGCATAACCACTTCCGGATGGATTGTCACGATAAAAAACATCAAAAACAACAGTTTCGTCGTTACCTGTTTTAAAATATCCCTGCATCATGGTTAATTCATAAAGATCAGTCAGCAAGGTAAGATGATTTATATCCATAAATACTCCTTCTCTACATACAAAAATATCAGGCCTGCATTGATCAGCCTATACAGCACATATTATAACATAATTTGACAATAACAAACAATATTCTTCTCAAAGTTGCGAGTCAATAATTTCCTTTAGTTTTAACAAGATATCTTCTTCATCATTCCCGGAAACTTTTATGATTATGTGTTCACCGAGGCTGGCAGAAGATGTCATCATCTGGATCGGATCAGCAACATCAATGATCTGTCCATTGTGTTCCATGATAACTTTGGAAGAAGATTTACGTGCAATAGCCGCAAGAGCAGCACAAGGTTGTGCATGAAGTCCTCTTGGTGATTTGATCGTAAAATCATATATTTTCATAAAATCAATCCTCTTTCTGTTCAGATAGTTCTAAGTAACCTTATTGTAACATAAAATAGTAAGACGGACAAAAAGAGGAGGAGAAAATGAGGTATAAAATGATATATATACTTTTTTAATATTTTTATTGATCACAATTCCATACGTGATCACAGTATTTTTAAGCCAGCAAGATAAAATATTCAGTTTGAAAACTATGACAGCGGCTATCAGGTTATTTCAGGAAATGATAAAGATGATCTTGAAACATACCTGCTTAAGATACTGCCGGGACAGATTTCTATGGATCAGGAAAATGAAGCAGTTAAAGCACAGGCAGTAATATTACGGACGGATATCATAAGAAGAATGGAAAATAAAAAGCAGATAGCAAGACAGAAACTTCCCTATACAACTTATGAAAACAGTGAATATAGAAAAAAGCTTGGAAATCGCAGCTATCAGAGCATGGATCAGAAACGAAAAAAATCAGTCAGTGAGACACGAGGAAAGGTTATCACATACAAAAACAAACTCATAGAACCATATTTTCATGCACTAAGTGTTGGGATGACCCTTGATTCAAGGGAATGGTTTGGAAAAGATCTTCCATATATCAGGGAAAAAGAAAGCCTAAGTGATATTGAAGCAAAAGATTATATGAGCGTGAAAGTCATGAGCTATGAAAAAATCGCTGGAATGATCAAGACAAAGACAAAAAAAGATATCAAAATAAATCGCTTAGAAAAAAATTTAAGAATAGGGAGAACAACAAAAAATGGATATGTAAGACAAGTCTATGCTGATTCACTGATGATCAAAGGGGAAGATTTTGCAGATTGGTTTCATTTAGCATCAAATAATTTTTATTTTGAACAGTATAAAGGAAAATTAAGGATCATCTGTCTTGGAAAAGGAAATGGACTTGGAATGAGTCAGTATGGAGCAGGAACGATGGCAAAAACAGGAAAAAGTTATAAAAAATAATTAAAATATTACTATCCAAAGACAAGGATCACAAATCTATATGAATAAACAATATGAAATGGGTAAAACTATGTTTGAGGTGATGAAAATGAGAAAAAACAACAAAGAAACCCCATTTCAGCTGAGAAAATATTATGGGATCATGATCGTGGTATTTACATTATTTCTTGGAATTATGGCATATTACAGTGCAACATTCAGACAGAAAAGAAATCAGGCGAAGCAGGAAATAAAATTAGAAGAACGATCCATTGGAGCAAATAACAGTGCTACAAACAAGACCACACAAACAACAAAGACGACAACAGCGCAAGCAAAAGAAAAAACAAAGACAGCAAATGCACAAGCGAAACGTACTATGAATAAAAGTGTGACGTATAATGGTACATCAAAACTAACCTGGCCGGTCAAAGGAAATATCATCCTTCCATACAGCGTAAATTCAACAATTTATTTTGAATCACTCGATCAGTACAGGATCAATAAAGGAATTTTGATCGAAGCGAAAGAAGGAACCGAAGTAAAAGCAGTCAAGCAGTCAAAAGTAAGAGAAATCAGAAAATCAGCAGAATATGGACAAACGGTATTGATGGATCTTGGAAATGATTACACCGTGTTATATGGGCAGTTAAAAGACATAAAAGTAAAAGAAGGAACCTTAGTAAATGCAGGAGACGTGATCGCAAAAGTAGCAGAGCCGACAAGCTATTATTCATTAGAAGGAACCAATCTCTATTTTCAGATGGAAAAAAATAAAAAGAGTGTAGATCCTTTAAAATATCTGGAATAAAATTGTGACAAAAATAAAAAAACACTATAATATATAGTAAGAAAATAACAGCCAAGATATATCTGGCTGATGTAGAAGAGAGGCGGTCAGAGTTGATCTGGCAGCCTTTCTTCAAAGAAAAAGACAGAAACAAAGAGGAAGATACAGATGAAAAATGTAACATACATATTAAAATGTAACGATAACAGCTTGTACACAGGATGGACAAATGATATCACACATCGTCTAAAGATGCACAATGAAGGAAAAGGAGCAAAATACACCAGAGGCAGAGGCCCGGTAGAATTAGTCTACCTTGAAGAATTCGAAACAAAGCAAGAGGCTATGAGCAGGGAAGCTAAGATCAAACGTCTTACGAGAAAAGAAAAGCTCCTGTTGATAGAAACCTACCAGCAGGAGCAAAAATTAAATCTGAAACATCAAGATCATATGGCATAAGCTTCCACCCATCACGAACAGATGAAAGATCTCATGTAGTCCAAAATTCTTCCAATGGTTTCAAACCAAGGAATCTTAAGTGCATAGATTACACCGCCAACAGTATAAATGATTCCACCAGCAAGCAGCCATCCAAAGGATGCGTGGGAAAGCGAATGAATGATCGGAGCGATCGCAACGATACAAAGCCATCCCATGGCAATATACATTACAGAAGACACCCACTTTGGACAAGTAACCCAGAACATCTTAAATACGATACCAAGGATTGCAATAGCCCAGATGACAGACAATAATCCATAACCAATCTTACCGCCAAGAACGATCGTACAGATTGGAGTATAAGAACCGGCGATCAGAACAAAGATCATTGCATGGTCGAGTTTCTTTAACTTTTTGTTGATCCGAGGTGAGATATTAAAAGAGTGGTAAGCAGTACTCGCCCCATAAAGTCCGACCATGCTTAAAGTAAAGATGATCAGAGAAATAATGCGAACATAGTCCCCGCTTAAAAAACTCTTGATGATCAAAGGGATGGAAACGATCGCTGCAAGGATCATTCCGATCAAATGTGTAATAGCACTTCCGGGATCTTTTAATTTATGTGTCATGGTAAAACCTCCAGTCATTCTAGTATGATAAAATCTATAACATAGTATTAAAAACCACATCTAACTTTCTTACATACTACTACTATTTTGATAATATTGCAAGGGCTTTTCAAAAAAAATGAATCTGTTATACTATTAACAATTATAGGATTTAAAAGAAAAGCAACAGACAGAATGGATATTTAAAATATGGAAAAAACGAAGAAAGCCTAATGAGATCGTCATAGACAGTATCAAAGAACAGATCATGGATCAGGAACTCGTCCTTGGACAAAGTCTTCCACCAGAGAGAGAAATTTCAGAGAAGCTTGGAGTCAGCAGAAATTCCGTCCGTGAAGCACTAAAGATCTTAACCGTCATGGGAGTTGTTTCAAGCAGGCAGGGAGCAGGCAATTATATATCAGGAAATTTTAAAGGATATATGGTAGATGCCCTTCTATGATGTTTATGCTTGATAAGCTTGATTATGATCAGATCAACAGATCCGTATCGGACTGGAGATGCAGGCATATGCACTTGCAGTGAAGAATGCAGAGACAAAAGACATCATAGAATTACAAGAATATGTGAATGCATTAGATCAGAGTACAGATAACGATGAGAAGACAATGTACGATAAGAAGATCCATTATGCGATCGCGAAAGCATCAGGCAATGTTCTGATCGTGAATATCTTAGATGCATTATCTGAAGTGATGGATATCTTCATTTTTGAAATGCGTCGAGAAATCTTAAGAACTGAGAAGCGAAAAGGAATGTTACAGGAAGCACATAAGCAGATTGTCGAATGTTTATTAAAGAGAGATGTGGTCAATGGACAGAAAGCATTGATGAAACATTTTGATATGATTGATAACATTATTCACAAAGAACTTAAGGAAAGAGCCATTTTGGCTCTTTCTTTTTTATGCAAGATTAACAAAAAAAGAAAAATGTCAAATAGTACTTTACAAAAGTAGACAATGTATATATAATAAAAACATAATTGGTAGTACCAATAAGACAAAAACAGATAAAAACAATGGATGCGAAAAACATCCAAATTTTTTTAAACAAATTGGTAGTACCAATCTAGAGCGGAAGAGCTTAAGATAAAGGATAGAAAGTCTTAGGAATGAGGAGGAATAGCAATGGACATTTTAGTATGTATCAAACAGGTACCGGCATCTAATAAAGTGGAAGTTGATCCAGTAACCGGTGTGCTGTTAAGAAACGGAGCCGATTCAAAGATGAATCCATATGATCTGTATGCGTTAGAGACAGCGCTTAAGATCAGAGAAGAAGTAGGTGGAACGATCAGTGTCATCAGTATGGGACCACCACAGGCAATGACAGTGATCAGAGAAGCATTTGCCATGGGAGTTGACCGTGGAGCATTATTATCAGACCGAAGATTTGGTGGAGCCGATGTACTGGCAACAAGTTATACGATCGCACAGGGAATCAAGAAGATGGGAGATTTTGACCTGATCCTATGTGGAAAACAGACAACTGATGGTGACACAGCACAGGTTGGTTCCGAAGTATCTGAATGGTTAAATATCCCAAGTGTATCAAATGTAAAGAAGATATCTAAAGTAGAATCCGATGCGATCACGATCGAGATGGATCTGCCGGAAGAACTGGAGATCGCTAAAGTCCAGTATCCATGTCTGTTATCCGTAGATAAAGACATTTTCCAGCCAAGACTTCCATCCTATGTAAAGAAGATGGATACCGCAGATCGTGAGATTGAAGTATATTCCTTAGATGATATGGAAGACAAAGACGAAACACATTATGGATTAAATGGTTCACCAACACAGGTAAAACGAATTTTCCCTCCAACAGCGAATGACCATCATGAAGTATGGGACGGAGACGGAAGTGAAGTCGCAGACAAATTATTCCATATGATCACAGATATGAAATTTATCTAAAAGGGGGAAATGAGAATGCCAAAATTAGTAATACATCAGGAAAAAGTAGAAGATCCACAGGTTCTGGTTGATATTTGTCCATTTGGAGCAATGGAAGAAAAAGACGGAAAACTTCCATCAATGCTGCATGTAAGATGTGCAGACTTGTGTAAAGAAAGGACCAGCTGGAGCAGTAGAATATGTAGAAGATGAGAAGAAAGAAGAGATTGATAAGAGTCAGTGGAACGGAATTGCTGTTTATGTCGATCATGTTGATGGAGAGATTCATCCAGTCACATACGAATTGATCGGTAAAGCAAGAGAACTGGCAAGTAAGATCAATCACCCAGTATATGCTTTATTTATGGGAAATAACATCGAAGACAAAGCAGAAGAATTATTACATTACGGAGTTGATAAGTATTTGTTTACGATTTTCCAGAATTGGCAAGATTTAAGATCGAATCCTATACATCCGTATTTGAAGATTTCATCAAGAAACATCAGCCATGCGCAATCCTTACTGGAGCAACAACTGTTGGAAGACAGTTAGCACCAAGAGTTGCAGCAAGAATGAAAACAGGACTGACAGCAGACTGTACGATCCTTGAGATGGATGAGAACACAGACCTTTCCCAGATCCGACCAGCATTTGGCGGAAACATTATGGCACATATCTTAACACCAAATAATCGTCCACAGATGGCAACGGTAAGATATAAAGTCATGAATGCACCAGAGAGAACTGAGGAAACTCAAGGAGAGATCATCCCATGTGCAATCGATAAAGAAAAGATCAAAGCACACGTAGATGTTTTAGATATTGTTAAGAAAGAACCAGAGAAATTTATTGAATCTGCCGATGTGCTTAGTCGTTGCAGGAGAGGAATCAAGAAAGAAGAAGACCTTGCAATGATCAAAGAATTAGCAGAATTATTAGACGGACAGGTAGCCTGCACAAGACCACTTGCAGAAGCAGGATGGGTGGAAGCAAAATGTCAGGTAGGATTAAGTGGAAGAACCGTACGCCCGAAACTCATCATTACCTGTGGTGTATCAGGAGCCATCCAGTTTGTCGCTGGAATGGATCATTCTGATTGCATCGTATCCATTAATACCGATGAAAAAGCACCAATCTTTAAGACAGCACACTATTGTCTGGTAGGAGATGTCTACGATATCGTACCAAAACTGATCGAGAAGATTAAAGCTGCGAAAGGGGCGTAAGAGATATGAGTTATAAGAAATTGATCAAACAGATTTAGAAGCTATCAAAATATTGTAAAAGATGAAGAAAGAATTTTATATGCGAAAAATATTAATGAAGAATACAGTCATGATGAATTAGGTGGAGCAAGCAGCTATCCAGATGTAGTAGTAAAAGCGACATCCGCAGAAGAAATTTCAGAGATCATGAAATATGCATATGAAAATAATATTCCGGTCACACCACGAGGAGCTGGAACCGGTCTGGTAGGATCATCCGTAGCAATTGAACACGGATCATGATCGATTCAAGCCTTATGAATCATATATTAGAACTTGACGAAGAAAACTTAACGATCACCGTAGAACCTGGAGTTTTATTGATGGAACTTGCAGCTTACGTTGAAGATCACGATTTCTTCTACCCACCAGATCCAGGAGAGAAATCTGCAACAATCGGTGGAAATATCAGCACGAATGCCGGTGGTATGCGTGCCGTAAAATATGGCGTGACAAGAGATTATGTTAGAGGTCTTGAAGTTGTCCTTCCAAATGGAAAAATAGTGGAATTTGGTGGAAAGGTTGTAAAAAACAGTTCCGGATATTCCTTAAAAGACCTGATGATCGGTTCCGAAGGAACCTTAGGCTTTATCACAAAAGCCACATTAAAGTTACTCCCTCTGCCTAAAAGGCAATAAGCTTACTGATACCATTTAAAACCTTAAAAGAAGCAATTGACACAGTACCTCTCATTATTAAGTCCAAAGCAATCCCGACCGCTATTGAGTTTATGCAGAGGGAGGTCATCATTGATGCAGAAGAATACCTAGGTAAAAAATTCCCAGATTCTCAATCCGATGCGTATCTTCTGCTCAAGTTTGATGGCAATTCAACAGAAGAGATCGAAGCAGACTATGACAAAGTTGCAAAATTATGCTTAGAAGCAGGAGCGATCGATGTATTGATCTCAGACACAGAAGAAAGAGAAGAATCCATCTGGAAAGCCAGAGGAGCCTTCCTTGAAGCAATCAAAGGATCTACAACCGATATGGATGAGGTAGATATGGTTGTACCAAGAAATAAAGTTAACGAAATGGTAGAATATCTGCATAATCTACATAATGAAGTAGATATTCGAATCAAGAGCTTCGGACATGCTGGAGATGGAAACCTGCATTCTTATATCTTAAAAGATGATTTAAGCCAGGAAGAATTTGAAAAACGAATGGCAGCAGCAATGGAAAAAATCTACGAAAAGGCTGCACAGTTAGGTGGAAAAGTATCCGGAGAACATGGAATCGGATTTGCAAAGAAACCATATTTAAGAGAATCTCTTGATCCTGAAACCATTGAATTGATGAGCGGAATCAAGAAAGCATTTGATCCAAAGAATATCCTGAATCCACATAAAGTATTCCAAGGTTAAATGAAAGAAGATTGGAAACATACATTCATAGAAACCCTCTTAAGTTTAAAAATACACAAAGCAGACAGGAAAGACCTTCCTGTCTGCTTTGTGTACATAAAATAATACAATTTGTTGCAAAATGGTTGACAGATATTTCAAAAAAACATATACTAAAAATAGTAACAATTACTATTTGAATGTAAAAGGAAAGGAAGAGGTTATGCAGCCAGTAACAAAGAAAAGCAAACAAAGGGATGCAATCATCAAGTTTTTAATGACTCGCAAAGACCATCCGACTGCGACATGGTATATATGAACATCAAAGAGGAGTTTCCAAAGATTAGTCTTGGAACGGTCTATAGAAATCTTGCATTATTAAGCGAGCGCGGGGAGATACTAAAGTTATCTTATGAAGGCGGAGCAGATCATTACGATGCATGCACCGATCCACACTATCATTTCGTATGTCAGGAATGCGGATCAGTCATTGATCTGGATATGGCACCGATCGATGAGAAGCTAAATGAGATCGCAAGCGAGAATTTCCCAGGAGAGATCACACAAAACGTCGTATATTTTAAAGGAATCTGTAAAAATTGTTTAAAAAAGCATTGACAAAAATACAATGTGGTGGTAATATAAAGACAAGTTAAAAACAGTAACAATTACTATTTTTAATCCAGAGACACTAAGCCGAGAGGCAAAGCAATATAAATGATTATATAAAGTATAAAGGAGAACAAGATTATGAAGAAATGGATTTGTACAGTATGCGGATATGTATATGAAGGAGAACAGGCACCAGAGAAATGTCCACAGTGTGGAGTACCAGCTGATAAGTTCAAAGAGCAGGTAGAAGGAGAAAAAGAATGGGCAGCAGAACACGTAGTAGGTGTTGCCAAAGGTGTCAGTGAAGATATCTTAGCTGATTTAAGAGCAAACTTCGAAGGAGAATGTTCTGAAGTAGGAATGTACCTTGCAATGGCAAGAGTTGCTCACAGAGAAGGATATCCAGAAATCGGATTATACTGGGAGAAAGCAGCATACGAAGAAGCAGAACATGCAGCTAAATTCGCTGAATTATTAGGTGAAGTTGTAACAGACAGCACAAAGAAGAACTTAGAGATGCGTGTAGATGCAGAACACGGAGCAACAGAAGGTAAATTCGACCTTGCAAAACGTGCAAAAGCAGCAAACTTAGATGCAATCCATGATACAGTTCATGAAATGGCTAGAGACGAAGCTCGTCATGGTAAGGCATTTGAAGGATTATTAAAGAGATACTTCGGATAAGAAGGATTATTTTAGGAGGTATGAGTTTCATACCTCTTTTTTTTTTGCTATATTCCATGCTATAATAAAAAATAAGACTGAAAAAGCAGGTGAAAGCATATGATTTCAGAAGAGAAAGTAAAGATTATGCAGAGATGGCCAGATATGAGAAGAATCACGGGAAAGATGATTTCCGTGTTTATAAATATGAGAAGAAAGACTATATCAGATTAGAACAGATCAAGACAAGTATCTGTCTGTTGATCGCATATCTTATTTTGACAGGATTGCTGTGTGTTGTGAAGATGGATACAGTGATCATGAACCTGAGAGATGGGAAAATCATTATATTAGCAGCAGTTGTTTTGATCATTTATATAGCAGTGTATCTTATTTATAGTCATTTCATAAAAAAACGTGCAGCCAGACATTATGATGAAGTAAGGGCAAGAGTTCTGATCTATGACAAACATCTGGAGGAACTCGAGATGCTTTATAAAGTGGAAGAGAATGAGGATGTAAGTCCAACGATCGCACCGGAGGAAGACGAAGATGGAAAATTATTGATATATAGAGAACGGCTTTTAAAATTTATAGCAGCAAGAGGAAGATATATTCAATCAGGAATCAGATTTCTAAGCGGATTTATCCTGTTTTATGCAATGGGAAGATTATTTGGTTATACAGATTTTTTGCATCACCATTTTTCCTTGTTATGATGGGAATTATTAATGTATTTATTCCAACATCAGCCCTTTCATTGATTTTCTATGTAGTCATATTTTTACAGTTGGCACATGTTTCTCTGGAAGTTGCATTGTTTTTTTTACTTGCTGTTTTGTTATATTTTTTAGTGTACCAAAGAGTATTTCCGGAGACACGAATTTATTTGATGATGGTACCGGTATTCTTTTACTTTCAATTGCCAGCATGCATTCCGATCTTTGCAGGAATGTTTGCAGGAATTGCAGGAATTCCTGCTATCTTAATGGGAACATTTATTTATTATCTTGCAACGATGGTCTCACAGGCGGTGACACAGCTTCAGACAGGAGCAGCACATGGAAAGATATACAGCCTGGTCGCAGCAAGAGCAATAGATAATAAGGAATTATTGCTGTATTTTGGAATATTCTGTTTGATCGTGGTACTGATAACTGCGATCAGAAGAAAGGTGCGGCACGCAGCTGGGAAGTATCAATTCTGGTAGGAGGAGCAGCGTATGTAATCTTATTGTTTGCAGGTGGATATTTTGCAAACAGTGAAGTTTCTATTTTGGCACAGATCGGGATGGTCGTAGTAAGTATCGTGATCGCGATCATCATCCAGTTTTTATATAATGTAATAGACTACACGAGAGAAGAGACATTTGAATTTGAAGATGAAGAATATTATTATTATGTAAGAGCAGTGCCAAAGGTATCTGTGGAAGAAGAAGAATTTAATGTGACGCAGATCACAGCACCGGCACATAGATTCAGTTAAGAAGAAAAGAACATAAAGAACAAGACAAAGAGCATAAAAAGGGAGAATAGATTTGAGCAAATTCAATGGACTTGAAAAGTATATATATTGGACATCAATACCAAAGATGGGGATCAATGATATTGTAGATATTTTGATCGTTAGTGTTATGATCTATCTGATCGTTAAGTGGATCAAGACAACAAGGGCATGGTATTATTAAAAGGAATTATTATCCTTCTTTGTATCGCATTTGCAGCATATATTCTGCAGCTCCACACAGTATCATGGATTCTGTCTAATACGATGAGCGTTGGAATTACAGCAATTCTGATTGTATTCCAGCCAGAACTTCGTAATGCACTGGAACAGCTTGGAAGGAAGAACTGGGTAACAGATATCTTCTCTACGGAGAGCAGACAGGAAGAACAGGAATATACTGCAAGAACATTGCAGGAGATTTCAAGGGCAGCAATTGAGATGGGTAAGTAAAGACAGGAGCATTGATCGTGTTGGAGAGAACGGTTGC
>ENA-OQDF01000570-OQDF01000570.1-human-gut-metagenome-genome-assembly--contig:-NODE-570-length-15277-cov-2.503036_pt1 | contig 15277 bp, 27 predicted proteins | sample MGYA00242769_ERZ504597 | MGnify/ENA primary metagenome ERZ504597 (study PRJEB26092, sample SAMD00036305) | human gut metagenome | host: Homo sapiens | study: EMG produced TPA metagenomics assembly of...
CGAAAGAACCGGAAGGACGATATAAATGTCTTCAGTATGGACCATCTGTTCGAATGCGGATTTCTTGGAATCGATCGCAGAGGGAATTTATGGTGCAGAAGGTCTGGTGCTTGCCAGTGTTTATCTGATTCCACAGAGAATCATGATGTGGTCCTCCGGGTTGGCTGTTTTTCCGGAAGCAGTGATAAGATGAAAACACTGAAAAAGTCGTAACCCATCCGTGTATTCTGGCATGCGTTCTCGGAATTATTCTGATGGTTACAGGACTTCCACTGCCTCCTGGACTTGACGACGCAGTAACTGCAGTCGGAAACTGCAACACCGCAATGTCTATGATGGTCATTGGCATGATCCTGGCTGACATTGATCTCAAAGATTTCTGGGACTGGACAGTTGTAAAATATACTGTACACAGACTGGTCGTTATTCCGGCGGTCGTTTATATTGTATGTAGTTTTCTGCCATTGAATAAAACAGTTCTTGGTCTTTGTGTGCTTCTGGCAGCGATGCCGGCGGGTGCGACAACCAGTATCCTCGCAGAGAAATATCAGGTCGATTCTCCGTTTGCAACGAAGATGGTTATTTTTTCCACGCTGCTGTCATTGCCGACGATCTGTCTGTGGAGTATCTTTTTGCAGTAAGGTGGAATTTGTAATAATACATAGAGTTCTATATATGGATATGCTAAAATAGAACAAAAGGGAGAGGCAGGTGGAAACCTTAAGCCTGAAAAATATGCTGGATGAAATATTTGCAGGGTTACTTTCATTTACAGAAGATGCCGGAGCCGATTGTGCCAGTGTTCAATGAGATATTTGGAACAAATTATCCACTTGATGTTCCGTTGGAACAGCTACGAAATGAACACCAGACGCTGAATGGTGAAAAAATTACTGATTCATACTTCAGAATTGGAAAAAAAGGTTATCATTTCGAATGCCAGAGTACAGGTGACTAGAAAATGGTGATCCGAATGGTGGAGTATGATTTTGCAATCAGCATTGAAAACGTGAAAAAAGAAAATTAATAAAAGTGAAACAGCGATAATCATATTTGGAATATCCCAGTTCTTCATCCAGTTCCTGATCAAGGGCGCCTTCCAAATGATAGACATCATATCCCGCATAATGGAATTAACATCTGTTCCATCTTTTACTTTTACATTGTTTTCTTTCAGGTAGTTTCCCATGAGTTCTCTAAGCGCTGCTTTTTGTGGTGAATTCTTTTTTCTTGCCATAAAATAAACCTCCAAACTGAGTAATTCTATCTTACATCAGTTTGAAGGTTTACACAACTTTGGGATACTCCCCCTGCATCAATTGTTCACCTATAAAGTGAATCTAATGTAAGCAGCAAAACATCTTCATCAGATAATGAGTTGAACCAATCTGTATATCCTGATAGAGAAAAGAAAATATATTTTGAAATTTTGTATTTATTGGATATAAGAGTTCCTCTTCTGACCAAGGTTTCATAAATACCCTTGTCAATTTTTTCGTTTTTGAACTTACATTCGCCAATAACTGCTTTTTTATCTATATCAGATAAGGCAACGATATCTATATCGGCAGATTGTGCTCGTATATAACCGTTTTTATCTGTAATATTTTCTACACCCCACCAGGTTCCGACTGAAGTAACGAAACAACCATATGCACCGGTTATTCCCTGATTCAGAGTATAGTATCGGCACATTTCTTCAAATACAGAACCCATAAATGAATGTAAGAATGGTTTGACAGCTTTTTGATAATAAGTGCACCTTGTCCCATTTCAATTACACTGGTTGCTTTTGGGATAAATTCGTACCAGAATTTGAACATATAATCTTTTAGAACATATTGAGTTTTCTTTTTGTTTTTTTCCTCTGTGATACATTTCTTTTTTTCAATTAACCCAACACTGATTAATTTTTCTAATGAGTATAAGACAGTTGGCTCTTTCTCGTTAATTTTCCGGAAATGGTATTAAGTGTATTTACTCCGGAGCAATCTGTTCCACAATATTATTTACGAGTGATATATCAGAAAATTCCTGTGTCAGTAAGTTTCTGGTTTCATCATATAAATAACCATCTGTCCTGAAAAATAATCTTATAATGTTCTCGTCAATGTTTTTTTCGGATCGATCATGGAAAGATATTTTGCAACACCGCCAGTAATGCCATAGCAGATTGCTTTATCTTCGTTTGAATAGTTAGGAACAAATTTGGCTGAATCTAAATAATTAAATGATTCTAATTTTATCTGTGAATCACGTCTTCCAAATAAAGGACTTTTTTCACTGAGCACTTTATTTTCCATAAAGCTTAATGCTGAACCACATAAAATTATTTTCAGATTTTTGTCATTCCAAATCGTATCTATATATTTCTGCAGAATAGATAAAAGAGAGTCATCTTTTTCAGCCCAGTATGGCAATTCATCTATTACAAGTACTATCTTATCATTAGCTATATTTTTATCAATAAAATCAAAAACAGCTTCTATACTGTTAAAACTGATGTTTTCAATTCCGGGCATGAATAAATCTAACACTTGTTTGGAAAATAGCTCCAGATTTCTGGCTTTTCCGATTTTTGTTGCCGTATAAAATACAGTTTTTTTATCTTTGACGAATTCGGTAATAAGAGTAGACTTTCCAATACGTCTTCGCCCATAGATAACGGTCATGCCAATGCCGTCTTTGGCATAAAATTCTTCTAACGATGCCAGCTCTTGTTCTCTTCCTACAAACATATGAATAGCCCTCCTTTTATTTAAAATAGTTTTATTAAAATTTATTTTATTAAATTGATTTGAATAAAAATAAGATAGCACATACTATTATATATTACAAGTAGTTTTTGCAGTTTTATTATTGAAAATCCATTTGGCGAAGGGAGAATGCAGGAGAACGTGAGACATTTACAAAAGATTTGACAGATAGTGTATAATAAGACCACTTGGAATATTTTATGTGAAGGAGCAGTAGATGGACATCTATCAGATCTTGACGGAATACAATAATCCGTGGTCAAGCCGGGAAATCTTTTGTTTCTCGTGTATTATGGTGATCGCGGTTATTATGATGATTTATTTATTACGTAAGGAAAAAATGAATAAGCTCCAGGCAGCTGCGATTTTGGCAGAACTGGTCTTCCTTGGGATTGTGTTTGGTTCTACAGTATTTACAAGGATGGGTTCGGTCCGGCAGTGTGAACTGATTCCATTCTGGTCATGGAGTGCCATACTCAGGTACCATGATATGGAATTGCTGAAGGAGAATCTGCTGAATTGTATTTTGCTTTTACCGGCGGGAGCGTTGCTGCCGCTGATCATGAACCGGAAGGTGAAATGGCAGGAGGCGCTAGTATTTGGCGTGCTGATATCAGCCACAATAGAAACGAGCCAACTGATCACAATGCGTGGATTGTTCGAATGGGATGACATGATTCACAATGGATTGGGGTGCATGGTTGGTGCGGTTCTTGTGAATTGGATGATTGGATTTTTTGGAAAAAAGGACGAAAGATAAACTTTCCCCTATCCCCCCCACAGGTTGTGGCGGGGACTTTTTTTATATACTAAAAGAATACTATTTTAGGCGGAGAAAATAATTATGAGTGATCTGAAAAATGAAATTCATGACTACTGGACGAATCGTGCCAGGGGTTATTCAGAATATAATCAGCAGGAAATGGCAGATGCGAGACGGACGATGTGGCGAGACAAGCTTTTAAGCCTGCTGGGGGAGGCGTTCCCGGAACGTGAACCAGGGGAAATAAAAATCCTTGATGTAGGAACGGGCCCTGGATTTTTTGCGATCCTTCTTGCGGAGGCCGGCTATCAGGTGACGGCGGTCGACTATACAGAAGAAATGCTGAGGGAAGCACAGCAGAATGCCGGTGGATTAGCGGAGTGTATAGTGTGGAAAACAGGCGATGCGCAGGCTCTTGATGTGGAAAGCAACAGCTTTGATGCTATCGTGACGCGAAACGTGACCTGGAATCTGCCAAGACCGGATCTGGCATATAAAGAATGGCTTCGTGTGCTGAAACCGGGCGGAGTTCTTTATAATTTTGATGCGGACTGGTATGGGCATTTATATAATGAAGAAAAGCGCAGTGGTTACGAGAAGGACCGTCAGCAGACGGAAGAGCAGAATGTAGAGGATTACTACAGTGGCACGGACATCGAGAAGATGGAAGAGATCGCGCGCCAGGTTCCGCTGAGCCGCTTAGAGCGTCCGAAATGGGATCTGGAAACGATGCGAAAGACAGGATTCTGGATGTTTCCTGTGATGAAAATGTCTGGAAAGAGGTCTGGACGGAGGAAGAGATCATCAACAACAGTTCTTCTCCGATCTTCCTTTTAAGTGGACGCAAAAGAGAAGCTTTTCATCTGAAAAACATCACGGTTGAGCCGGGTGAAAAGTGGAATGGCGAGCTGGAACTGGCTAATGGTGAACTGCGTTTTCCGACAACAGTACTTCACGGACATGGAACGGGTAAGACGATGCTGATCACTGCAGGTGTGCATGCCGGAGAGTATGTTGGTATCCAGGCGGCGATCGAGCTTTCACAAAAGCTTAAGATTGAGAAGGTCACTGGTACGATCATTATCGTGAAGGTGCTGAACCGTCCGGCTTTTGAGGCGCGTAATGGAAGTATGGGGCTGGCGGATGCAAAGAACCTGAACCGTGAATTTCCGGGAAACCCGGATGGTACGGAGATGGAGCGTCTGGCATGGGCGGTTTCGCAGGAGCTGCAGCCGGTGGCTGATCTTTATATTGATCTGCACAGTGGAGATGATTATGAGAAGCTGACTCCGTATGTGTATTATGCGGGAGCTGCACCGGAGGATGTGGTTAAGGTTTCTCGTGAGATGGCGGAGCAGGTGGATGTGCCATATATGGTAAAGTCCAACGTGGCTTCGGGTGGTTCGTATAATTATGCGGCTTCGCAGGGAATCCCGAGTATCCTGATCGAGCGTGGCGGCATGGGCGACTGGAATTATGAGGAGGTCCGTTCGACTCGAAGAGACGTCCGGAATATTCTGTGTCACATGGGAATCTATCAGGGATTGAAGGATTTTCGTACGTATTATCCGCTCGAGGTAGCGGATGTGCGCTATCAGGATGCGGAAGAAAACGGGCTCTGGTATCCGTTTAAAAGGTTGGTGACATGATCCAGGAGGGCGATATCCTGGGTGAAGTCCGTGACTATGAAGGCAAGGTTAAGGAAGTCAGTGAGGCGGAGTTTGACGGGGTGATCCTGTATCAGACGGGCACGCTGCAGGTGGTTGGAAATGGTCCGATGGTGACTTATGGACGTATTGTAAGCCGCTATGATGAGCGCAAAGAGCGTATCGTTAACTACTGGGAAAAACGCAGCGACAGCTTTCTGGAACAGAGGCGTGCGGAGCTTCACAGTGCGATGGCGGACCGCTGGATGAAGGAGATTCAGGCACAGCTTCCTGATGATAATAAAAAGCTTCGCATCCTGGACGTTGGATGTGGAGCAGGATTTTTACGATTCTTCTGGCAAAGGCTGGCCATCAGGTGACAGGTATCGATCTGACACCGGATATGATCAAAAATGCCCGTATTCTGGCACAGGAAGAAGGGGCAGACTGTGAATTTACAGTCATGGATGCCGAAAATCCGGAGTTTCCGGATGATACATTTGATGTTATCATCTCCAGAAATCTTACCTGGACACTGCCGCATGTACGTCACGCTTATCAGGAGTGGCTCCGTGTACTTAGGAAAGGCGGTGTTCTGCTGAATTTTGATGCAAATTATGGAATTACAGATTTTTCCAATGTAGAAGACCTTCCGGAAAATCATGCCCACAATATGCTTGGAAACGAGATGATGCGTGAGTGTGAGGAAATCAAACGGCAGCTTCCGATCAGTTCTTACAGTCGTCCGGCATGGGATCTGGAGACGCTGGGAGCGATGAGTCTGAAGGAGTTCCATGTGGATCTGGGCATCAGCAGCAGGATCTATCTTGAGAAAGATGAGTTCTATAATCCGACACCACTGTTTATGCTGAGGACGGTAAAATAGTATGGATTTAAAACAATTACAGTATTTTGTGGTATGTGCGCAGACGGGTTCTTTCAGTGATGCAGCGAAGGTTCTTTATTCTACGCAGCCGAGTGTGAGCAAGGTTGTCAAGGCGTTGGAGGATGCTCTTGGAATGCAGCTTTTTGAGCGGCTTCCGAGAGGAATACGCCTCACAGTGCAGGGACAGAAAGTTTATCAGTATGCAAGCAGAATCACAAACGAGATCAGCGTTTTGGAGAATATGGCGTCGCACGGAATGACAAAATGGATCCGTGTTTCGCTGAACCCGAGCTCCTGGTTTGCGAATCAGTTTGTGGATTTTTATAACGAAACTTATGAGAAAAATTATCATTTTCAGCTGACTACTGCAGGTGTCCGGAGCGTTATGGATCGTGTCAGGGACTACGTGGATGACATTGGTTTTGTTTATATCCTGAGCCAGCAGAAGGAGAATTTTTTGCATGAAATATCCCGGAATAAGCTGCAGTTTGTTCGATGTATGAGACGGATGTGGTGTTCTATCCGGGAAAAGAGACGGAGCTTTATGACTCTGGTAAGAGCAAAGTTGAGCTGAAAGATCTGGATGGAGTCCGGTTTATTCAGAATTATCAGGATGAATTTTTTGACATTGGTTCTGTGCATGAAGAGTCTTTTCAGTGGAAGGATATCGACATTTCCGTGCTGACCAACAGTGATTATATTATGGAAAAGATGCTGAAAAACAGCAGGGTTTCAACGTGAGTGGAAGTTATCTTTCTGAGAATAAAACGGGTACAACACCTGGAATTCCATTGAATATGGGGGACAGCAAGGTGCTCTTCGGTTATATTGTTCATAAAGGGGAAAAAATTGACGAAAGTGTACAGGAACTGATCGATTTTTGGTGGCACGACTACATAAAAGTTAAAACAGACTTATTCCATAATGCACGAGAGATATTCTTTTTTAGAATAGCGCATAACCCTCCCCGGGGGTTGTGTGCTTTTTTTGATTTGTTAGACTTTATTTAACGAATTAATGTGCGGATATTTGATCTGTTTCAGACAGACATAAAGGAGTACTCATGATTAAATATATTATTAAAAGGCTTCTTCAGTTGATTCCGATCTTAGTCGGGATCACTTTTTTGTCTTTTGCCATGATGCGTCTGGCAGGCGGCGATGCTGTCACGTATATGTATGAGAATGCAGGTTCGGCAGTTTCTCAGGAAGTGATTGACGAGACAAGAAAAGAATATGGTCTCGACCAGCCGTTTCTTGTTCAGTATGCAAAGTGGTTTGCGGGAATGGCAACTGGAGATATGGGAAAGAGTTACGTATCCAGGAGGGATGTCTATGAAACTTTCATAGAGAAACTTCCGGCGACGATCATGCTCACAATATCTTCTGTACTGCTTACAATGCTGATCGCAATTCCACTCGGCATTCTTTCAGCGGTACAGCATAATAAATGGAGCGATTACCTGATACGTTTCTTAAGTTTTATTGGAAATTCCATGCCAAATTTTTTTTGTTAGCACTGGTGTTGATGTATTTTCTTTCTATTAAACTGGGATGGTTTCCGGTTATTACAACAGAGAATAAATTACAGAGTCTGGTGCTTCCGACGCTGACGCTCGCAATCTCCATGGCATCCAAATATACCAGACAGGTGAGGGCAACGATCCTTGAAGAACTGAATAAGGACTATGTGGCCGGAGCAAAGGCAAGAGGTGTGAGAGGAAGTGTAATTATATGGAAGAATGTTATGAAATCTTCCATGCTCACGATCATTACCCTGCTGGCTTTATCAATAGGAAGCCTTTTGGGTGGAACCACGATTGTTGAAACAATTTTTATGTGGGATGGCGTTGGTAAAATGGCAGTAGATGCGATCACCATGCGAGACTATCCGATCATTCAGGCATATGTGGCATGGATGGCGATTATTTATGTGGTTGTAAATCTGATCACGGATATCATTTATCATTACCTGGATCCTCGAGTAAGATTAGGAGGTGACGGAGCATGAGATGTATAAATAACACAGATAAAAATGTTACTGTCCGAAAGCAGAAAATCCGCAAAAATCATGTCAGAGAAAAACTGATCTTTTTTACAATACTGGCACTGATCCTGCTTCTTGCAGCAGCTTTTGCCCGGAAACTCTGTCCATATGATCCGGATGTACAGGATCTTCTGATGGCACAGAAGCCACCCAGTGCAGAACATATACTGGGAACCGACCGTTATGGAAGAGATATGTTTTCGCGTGTACTGGTGGGAAGTACGACCAGTATTTATGCAACTCTGCTTCTTGTAGCAATCATTACTGTGCTTGGAACTGTGATTGGTATCATCTGCGGATGGTGCGGGGGAATCCTTGATACAGTGCTGATGCGTATATCCGATCTTTTTCTTGCATTCCCAAGTCTTGTTTTTGCTCTTGCAGTAGCAGGTGTACTCGGTGGTGGTATTCAGAATGCAATCATAGCTCTGGCGGTGATCGGCTGGCCAAAGTTTGCCAGACTTGCCCGGGGACTGACTCTTGCACAAAAAGATTCGCCGTATCTGATGGCAGTGAGACTGTCAGGAAGCATTACACCCAAGATTATGTTCAAACATATCTTACCGAATATTGTAGGTCCGATACTGGTCACATCTGTACTTGATATTGGAACTATGATGATGGAACTTGCAGGGCTTTCCTTCCTTGGACTTGGTGTACAGCCTCCGATGGCAGAGTGGGGAAGCATGATCAATGATGGAAGAAGTATGCTTCAGATATCACCATGGATGGTGCTTGCACCGGGACTTGCCATATTTATAACCGTTATGATATTTAATCTCCTTGGAGATACACTGAGAGATTTTATGGATCCAAAAGAAAGAGCAAAGAGATAAGCATATAAAGAAAGGAAACAACTATTATGAAGAAGAAATTAATTGCAGCGATTCTTACAGGAGCAATGCTGGTGGCAGGAATGTCCACAGGTGTATGGGCAGAGAGTGAAAAGTCATTCGTGTATGGAACAACCGGATACAGCGAGGAGATGGGAGATGCCGGATTAAATCCACATGATAATTATTCCGGATGGAGTGCACTTCGTTATGGCGTTGGTGAAACCCTTTTCAAATACAATGACAACATGGAAGTAGAGCCGTGGCTGGCAACAGATTATGAATTTGTGGATGATACAACCGTAAAGATCACACTTCGTGACGGGGTAAAATTCTCCAGTGGACGCACTATGGATGCAGAGGCTGTCAAGGAATGTCTGGAAGATCTGATTGCAGTTCATGACCGTGCACCTTATGATCTGAAGATCGATCATATCGATGCAGACGGACTGACACTTACCATCTATACTACAGAACCATGCCCGGCAATCATCAATTATCTTGGCGATCCATATGGTGCGATCATTGATATGGAATATGGAATTCAGGGTGAGAGCGGCTCTGCAAATGTAGCTGGAACAGGTCCATATGTTGCGACAAATGTAACTCCTACCCAGATCGATCTGGTCAAAAATAAAGACTACTGGGGCGGCGATGTAAAGGTTGATAATATCACAGTAAAATCCTTTGCAGACGGAAGTGCGCTGACTGCAGCACTGCAGACAGGGGACATCCAGGGTACATATGGACTGCAGTATGATAACTATCCGTTGTTTGAAAATAATCCGGATTATACCATCAATTCCTGCGCGACCAGTCGCTGTTTCTTTGGACAGTTTAATATGGAATCAGAGCTTATGCAGGATCAGAATATCCGCAAGGCTGTTGAGATGGGAATCGATAAAGAAGGCTTCTGTTCTGTGATCATGCAGGGGCGTGGAGTGCCGGCCAAGGCAGCTTTCCCGAGCAGTTTTTCTTATGGAAATGATGCAGTGGAAACTGTTTCTTATGACCCGGATGGAGCGAAAAAACTCCTTGAAGATTCCGGCTGGACAGATACAGATGGTGACGGATATGTGGATAAGGATGGAGAAAAATTAAGCATCAACTGGCTGACTTATCCGACTCGTCTGGAGCAGCCAAAGCTTGCAGAATATGCACAGGCTACACTGAAAGATATCGGTATTGACGTGCAGGTAAACAACACTTCTGACCACAGAACCTTTGCAGAAAATGGAGATTTTGATGTGTATGTAAGCTCTACAACAACTGCACCGACCGGTGATCCGGAGTACTTCTTTACCAGTACAGTAGTCGGTTCTAAGAACTATGGAAAATACCAGAATGATGAGGTTACCAAGCTGACAGAGAAGCTTCATCAGACCTTTGATAAGGACGAAAGAGGCAAGCTTGCAGTGGAACTTCAGCAGGATATTTTAGATGATGATGCATTCTTCTGTGTATCTCATCTGAACATGGGAATCGTGACAAAATCCAATGTTAAGGGAATGGCAGCACATCCATGTGATTATTATGAGATCACTGCAGAGCTGGATGTAGAATAAATTTGATTGTTGTTTATGATAGCTAAAGTCTGAGGAGAATGATTGAGTATGAGTTCATTGCTTCGTGTAGAGCATGTGACAATTTCTTATAATGGAAAACCAGTGGTCCAGGACGTAAGTTTTGAACTGAAGCAGGGCGAGATTCTGGGGATCGTAGGTGAGTCCGGAAGCGGCAAAAGTACGATCATAAAAGCAATCATGGGACTTCTGGGAGAAGAAGGTCTGGTTACAAGAGGCGATATCTGGTACAAAGGTGAAAATCTTACAGACATGAGCGAAAAAAAACTTCGTAAGCTTCTGGGAACAGAGATCGGAATGGTATTTCAGGACTGTAAAGCCGCATTATGTCCTGTACGGACGATTGGAGCACAGATATACGAAGCAGTGTCTGAACATGAGAAAATCAGCAAAAAGGAAGTACGGAAACATGCAGGAGAGATTATGAAAAAATCGGTCTGGATGACAGTGACCGTGTGCTGGACAGCTACCCGTTTGAACTTTCGGGTGGAATGAACCAAAGAGTGGGAATCTGTACGGCCATGATCCTGCATCCGAACCTGCTTCTTGCAGATGAGCCTACCAGTGCGCTGGATGTGACCGTGCAGAAGCAGGTGGCAGAAGAACTTCTGTTTATGCGCAAAACATACAATACCGCGATGATTCTTGTAACTCATAATATCGGTGTTGTAAGGATGATGGCAGACAGAATACTGGTGCTTCAGAACGGACAGGCAAGGGAGTATGGAGAAACTGAGGCTGTTCTGGATCATCCGAAAGATCCGTATACAAAGAAACTGATGAGTTCGGTGCTTCATCTGAAGCGGGCAGAGAATCAGGAGGTGCGTTGAAATGACAGACATTATCCTGAAAGCTGAGCATCTCAAAAAAGTATTTATATCAGGAAAAAAGTCCATGACTGCAGTGGATGACGTAAGCTTTGGGCTGGAACGGGAGAATGCCTTGGAATTGTAGGTGAGTCTGGTTCCGGCAAAAGCACGATTGCAGGATGCTCACACATCTGGAGCCGGTGACAGATGGCAGATTTTCCTTAAGGGAAAGGACATCACCCATGCCAGAGGGAAGACTCTGCGTGATATTTACCAGGATATACAGATGGTCTTTCAGATGCCGATGGAATCGTTTGACCCGCGACGTACGCTGGGTGATGGAATTGGGGAAAGTCTCCGGAATATGGGGATAAGCCGCAGGGAAACTCGTGAAAGAGTGGAAAATCTTCTGGAAAAGTGCGGGTTGGAAAAGGAATTTGCTGACCGTTATCCTCATCAGGTCAGCGGAGGTCAGTGCCAGAGAGCTGCGATTGCCAGGGCTCTTGCAGTAGATCCGGAAATCCTGATTTGTGACGAAGCAACCAGTGCACTGGATGTAACCGTGCAGAAACAGATACTGGAACTTCTGATTGAACTGAAAGAGAAGGAAAATCTTGTCATTTCTGCTGATCTGTATGATCTTGCACTGGTACAGGCACTTTGTGAACAAGTTTCTGGTTCTTTATCATGGAAAGACAGTAGAATACGGAAGTCCGGATGAGATCATTGATCATCCGAAAATGGATTATACGAAGAGACTGATTGAGTCGGTTTTATAGGGCAATTACTATAATAAGTAGCAAATAATAGTTGGAGGGCAGGAACTATGGTAGTCAATGTTTTTCTGTTTGATGATTTTGAAGTGATGGATGCGTTTGGTCCGGTGGAGATTTTGGGGCGTGTACCGGAGCATTTCTATGTGCGTTTTATTTCTCTGCGCGGGGGTCTGATCACAGGAAAACAGGAAATAAAATTTGGACAGAACCGCTGAATCCGGTGGAGATTGAGGATATTTTCCTGATCCCGGGCGGAACGGGAGTTAAGAGCTTTCTTCATATGGAGGGAGAAAATGGCCAGCAGCTGCTGAAACAGGCGGTGGAGGAGGCATCTTTTTGCATGATGGTCCAGAATGCCTCTGCGCTGTTGGCAAGGACGGGGCTTTTGTTCCACAGACAGGTGGCCGATTATGCGTATGATGAAAACTGGAAGAGGATGTTTACGGTTGGAATTGATTACATAGACGGTGAGAAATGGATTTCTGATGGAAAATATTATTCCTGTAGTACGACGGTGGCTGCAATGGATATGACGCTTGCTCTGATCAGTGATAATCTGGATGTTTCTGTTGCAGAAAAGATTGCAGAAGAGATTGGATATTCCTGGGACAGCAGTTTCTGAGCGGAGTGTGTGAGAGATTATAAAAAAAAAGTACTTCCCGCGGATTTGGAAGTATTTATGGGTTGAATTGAATGTGCATCAATATGTGGAGGTCATGCACTTTATTTGGGAGATAACACAGTTCTTTGTGTTGTTTATATTTTAACAAAACAGGGGGTAAAAACAAGCCTCCCGGGGGGATTATTACCTATGAAAAAAAGAACGTTATTCATGCTGTATATGAATATATAGATATCCCCCCCCCGGGCGGTTGTTGACACTTTGACACAGTGATAAAATACAGTTAATTACGAGGTGCGCGCCGAATAAAATAAAGTTTTCACAGGGAAAGGAAGTATATCTATGCATATACCTGAGAACTATTTAAGTCCGTCAACATGTGCGGTAATGACGGCAGCCATGCTTCCGGTATGGGGATATTCGATCAATAAGATCAGAACGGAGATACCTAAGGCAAAGATGCCGTTGCTGGGAATTGGCGCAGCATTTTCATTTCTTGGAATGATGTTTAATGTACCGCTTCCGGGAGGTACGACAGGACATGCGGTAGGTGGAACTCTTATCGCAATTCTTACAGGCAGTCCGGCGGCCGGGTGCATATCGGTATCCATTGCGTTGCTGATCCAGGCACTGCTTTTTGGAGACGGTGGAATTCTTGCATTTGGAGCAAACTGTTTCAACATGGCTTTTGTACTGCCGTATCTAGGATTTTTCTGTATCAGTTACTTCTGAAAAAGACAGGCAAGCGTAAACTTAGCGCTGCGATTGGTGCATATGTAGGAATCAATGCAGCGGCATTCTGTGCAGCTGTTGAATTTGGAATTCAGCCATTGCTGTTTAAAAATGTAGCAGGTCAGGCGCTGTATTGTCCATATCCGTTAAGTGTGTCCATACCGGCAATGATGGTCGGACACATTACGTTATTTGGCCTGGCAGAGATTGTATTAACAGTAGTTGTATTGGCTTTTGTAGAAAAAGTTTCACCTGCAGCACTGGACAATGTTCCGGAGAAATCTTCGTTCAAACCACTGTACATATTAATTGGAGCACTTATCGTTCTGACACCGATCGGACTTCTCGCAACAGGTACTGCCTGGGGAGAATGGGGCGTGGATGAGATGGCGACACTTGTCAGTGGCGGCACTCAGTTGGGATATACTCCGTCTGGTATGGAGAGTGGATTTGAGCTTTCAACACTGTTCCCAGATTATTCGATGACAGGTATGCCAGAATGGACAGGATATATTCTGTCAGCAGTTGTTGGAGTAGCTCTTCTGGTAATTTTCTTCAAAATTATTTCTTCTCTTATGAAGGATAAAGTTGATTTTAAAAAGAAAGCAGCATAATTAATAATGAACGATTACAGAACAGAAAAAACAGAAAATTCCTGAATGGATGTGCCAGCAGGAAGAATATACTCCGTCGAAGGATAAAGAAGCATTTTTGACTAAGAGCACAAAGTCTGTTTTGTCTGTACTTGGAAAGCTAAGATTTCATGAAGGGAAGGATGGCAGATTTTCTGCTACTCCTTCTCTTAAATTATTTTATACGCTAATATATATTATACTGACAGCATCTGCGAGAAATTATTTATTTGTATTGATCATGTGTGCAGCAGTAACTGTCAGACTGGCATTTTTTCCGGCAGCAGCAATACGGCAGGTTTTAAGTGAAACAGCAGGTGCAGTAATGATTTCTGTGTTTCTTCTTTTGCCGGCAGTTTTTATGGGGAATCCTCAGACACTGGCGAATATTACAGCAGGGTGTATGTATCGGTAACTTTGGTTGGAATATTGTCGGCTGGGACATCCTGGAATAAACTTACAGCCAGTATGCGAACTTTCCGGATTCCGTCACTGTTTATTTTTACACTGGATATTACGCTGAAATATATTTCTGTTCTTGGAGAAATCTGCGTGGATATTCTGACATCTGTCGGGCTCAGATCGGTGGGAAAAAACCCGGACAAGGCAAAATCTTTTTCCGGAGTACTTGGAATCACATTCCTGAAATCCAGTGAGATGTCAGAAGAAATGTATGCGTCTATGTGCTGCAGGGGATTCACAGGAGAATATCAGATGAGCAAGAAGTACAGACTTTGTTTGCAGGATGTTTTGGGTATTCTGATGATGGTGTGTGGTATTTGCCTGTTTTTATATTTGAATGTAAATATGTAGTCCGAGATTTTTAAAGAAAGGGAAGAAGCATGATCACACTTGAAAAAGTATGTTTTGCATATGAACATGAAGTTGCACTTCGATATGTGAATCTTCATATCGAAAAGGGAGAGTCACTGGTAATTCAGGGACCGAATGGATGCGGCAAATCAACGCTTATCAATATTGAACGGGATTATTTTTCCATCAGAAGGGCATTATTTATATAAAGGCCATGAGATACAGAAAAGCGCTGAAAGACAGGCAGTTTGCAAAGTGGTTTCACCAGCAGATGGGATATGTTTTCAGAACGCGGATACACAGCTGTTTGCGGAAGCGTGGAAGAGGAAGTTTGCGTTTGGACCGATTCAGATGGGGCTTTCGGAGGCAGAAGTCGAGGG
>ENA-OQDF01000571-OQDF01000571.1-human-gut-metagenome-genome-assembly--contig:-NODE-571-length-15261-cov-1.739461_pt1 | contig 15261 bp, 22 predicted proteins | sample MGYA00242769_ERZ504597 | MGnify/ENA primary metagenome ERZ504597 (study PRJEB26092, sample SAMD00036305) | human gut metagenome | host: Homo sapiens | study: EMG produced TPA metagenomics assembly of...
CCACGTCTACGCCCCATCCTCGACGTAGGACGCGACCAGCGCTGGGGACGCTACGAGGAGGTTTACGGCGAATCTCCCTACCTCGTAGCCGAACTGGGCATCGAAATGGTGCGCGGCTTGCAGCACAACCACCAAGTGGCCGCCACCGGCAAGCACTTTGCCGCTTACAGTAACAACAAAGGCGCCCGCGAAGGCATGGCACGTGTGGACCCGCAAATGTCGCCGCGCGAAGTGGAGAACATACACATCTACCCCTTCAAACGCGTCATCCGGGAAGCTGGCATGCTGGGCGTAATGAGTTCGTACAACGATTACGACGGCATCCCCGTGCAGGGCAGCTACTACTGGCTCACCACCCGCCTGCGTGGCGAAATGGGATTCCGTGGCTACGTCGTATCCGACAGTGACGCCGTAGAATACCTCTACACCAAGCACGGCACCGCCAAAGACATGAAAGAAGCCGTCCGCCAAAGCGTGGAAGCCGGACTGAACGTACGCTGCACCTTCCGCTCGCCCGACTCCTTCGTCCTTCCCCTCCGCGAACTGGTGAAGGAAGGCGGACTGAGCGAAGAAGTCATCAACGACCGCGTGCGCGACATCCTTCGGGTAAAGTTCCTCATCGGTCTGTTCGATGCCCCCTATCAGACAGACCTTGCCGATGCCGACCGTGAAGTGGAAAAAGAAGAGAACGAAGCCATTGCCTTGCAGGCATCCCGCGAGTCCATCGTTCTGCTGAAGAATGCCGGTGAACTATTGCCCTTAGACATCAACTCCACCAAGAAGATTGCCGTCTGTGGTCCCAATGCCAATGAAGAAGGCTACGCGCTGACCCATTACGGCCCACTTGCCGTAGAAGTGACCACTGTGCTGGAAGGCATTCAAGAAAAGACAAAAGGCAAGGCAGAGGTGCTCTACACCAAAGGCTGCGACCTGGTGGACGCCCACTGGCCCGAAGTGAAATCATAGACTATCCGCTGACCGACGACGAACAAGCCGAGATAGACAAAGCCGTAGAAAATGCCCGTCAAGCTGATGTTGCCATCGTAGTATTGGGCGGCGGACAACGCACCTGCGGCGAAAACAAATCGCGCACCAGCCTCGACCTGCCCGGTCGGCAGTTGCAACTGCTTCAAGCCATACAAGCCACGGGGAAGCCCGTCGTACTGATACTCATCAACGGACGCCCGCTCTCCATCAACTGGGCAGACAAGTTCGTCCCCGCCATCCTCGAAGCTTGGTATCCCGGCTCCAAAGGCGGAACAGCCCTGGCCGACATCCTCTTCGGCGACTACAACCCCGGTGGAAAGCTGACGGTGACCTTCCCCAAGACCGTAGGGCAAATCCCTTTCAACTTCCCCTGCAAGCCTTCTTCACAGATAGACGGCGGTAAGAATCCGGGGCCCACGGGCAACATGTCGCGCATCAACGGAGCACTGTACCCCTTCGGTTACGGCTTGAGCTACACTACCTTCGAGTACTCCGACCTCGACATCACCCCCCGAGTCATTACCCCGAACGAGTCTGCCACCGTCCGCCTGAAGGTGACCAACACCGGCAAATGCGCCGGAGATGAAGTAGTGCAACTCTATATCCGCGACGTACTGAGCAGTATCACCACCTACGAAAAGAACCTTGTAGGTTTCCAGCGCATCCACCTTGAACCGGGCGAAACCCAGGAACTGTCCTTCACCATCGACCGCAAGCACCTGGAGCTTCTGGACGCTGACATGAAATGGGTGGTGGAACCCGGCGACTTCGTGCTCATGGCCGGCGCCTCTTCCGAAGACATCCGTTTGAACGGAACGCTGACCGTAGAAGCCTACCAGACCCGTGCCAAAGCCATTGAAGCCCAAAAACCAGCAAAGCGCGTGAGCGCCAGCACCAACCCAGAGGATGCCGAAAACGTGCTCGACGAAAAAATCAATACCGTATGGCAAGGAAATAAGGGAGATTATATTACCTTTGCCTTAAAGAACGGAGCCAAGGTAGATAAAGTTGCCATCGCCTTTACACGCGACAACAACCTACCGGCAACCTTCGAAATCCAGCTCTCGGGCGGTGGCGGACAGTTCCTCACCGTATATTCGAGCACCGTCAGCGAATATGGCAAGCTGATTTCCTATCCGTTCAAAGGCACTACCGCCAGCGACCTCCGCATCGTGCTGAACGATGACCGCGTCAGTATTGCCAAAGTTAAATTTTAATGTGCCAATGTGCTAATGTGCCAATGCCCCTGCGGCATATACAGCGCAGCCAATTAGCACATTAGCATATTGCACATTTGCACATTAACACATTAGCACATTAAATTAATGAAAACACTTCTTTTCTGTATGCTCGGATTAGGTTTGACAGCATGTGGCTCTTCTCCAAAGGGCACTAACGGTGGCCAGGACGAACTTGCCATGCTGGTGGGTACTTACACGAATGGTTCAAGCAAGGGTATCTATACCTTCCGCTTTAATCAGGAGACGGGAACAGCCGTCCCGCTCAGTTCAGCGACATTGCCCAATCCCTCCTACCTCGTCCCCTCGGAAGATGGCGAATTTGTCTATGCCGTCAGTGAAATGAACGACAACACAGCAGCCTCAGCTCCCTTGCCTTCGACCGGGAAACGGGAGAATTGCGCCTGCTGAACACCGTTCCCACCTTGGCGCGACCCCTGCTACGTGGCCACCAATGGCCGGGAAGTGTTGACTGCCAACTACAGCGGTGGAACCATGTCCGTCTTTCCTTTACAGAAAGACGGCACTTTGGCTCCTGCAGACACGCTCTTTCAAGGCTCTGCCACCGGTCCCGATGCCATACGGCAAGCCACTCCCCACATCCATTGCACGGTCTTTTCACCGGACGGAAAGTACATCTTCGCCACCGACTTCAGTGCCGACCGCATCCTGCGCTTTGTGATGCACCCCGACAACCCTATTCCTCATGCTTCTCTGGAAGCCGTTAACATTGAGGAGGATTCCGGCCCGCGCCACTTGACATTCAGTCCCAACGGGAAGTTTGCCTATCTCATCACCGAGTTGTCCGGCAAAGTCATCGCCTTCAGTTACGATGACGGCCGCCTGGAACAGATACAAACCATTACAGCCGACACCGTAGCCGCCCGTGGAAGTGCAGACATCCACCTCAGTCCGGACGGGAAATACCTCTATGCCAGTAATCGGCTGAAAGAAGACGGCATCGCTATCTTTGCCGTTAATCCCGAAAATGGGACCTTGATAAAGGTAGGTTATCAGCCCACCGGCATCCATCCTCGCAACTTCAACATTACACCCAACGGCAAATACTTGCTTGCCGCCTGCCGTGACAGCAATGTCATTCAGGTGTATAAACGAAACGAAGTTACCGGACTTTTAGAAGACACTCATCAGGACATTGTAGTGACATGCCGGTTTGCGTACAATTCGTCAGCTCTGTTAATAATTTATAAAGCAATATTTAGCAAAGATAACTTCATTAACTTTGTCCCTTAGCTAAATCAGTCTAAACAAATGTAGATTATGAAAAAGAATATATTGATACTCTCAGCTCTGTTCTTGTCCACCACTGCCATAGCGCAAACAGACGTAACCACCGGTGTGATGCGTGGCAAAGACTATGGAGTAACCTATATGTTGCCCAAAACAGAAATAGAAATCGTATTGCAAACCACCAAGCATACCTACACTCCCGGAGAATTTTGCAGATATGCCGACCGCTATCTGCGTCTCAACAACGTGTCTGCCGAACCGGAAGAGTTCTGGACACTGGATAAGATAGAAACCCGTATAGCCGGTATACCGGATAAGGACAATGTCTATTTCGTCAAAATGAAAGACAAAACCGTGGCACCCCTTATGGAGCTTACTGAAGACGGGATTGTCCGCTCCATCAACATTCCGTTCAGTGACAAGCCTGCTGCCAAGATGCCCGTAGCTAAAGCCACCGAAAGCAACATTGACCCACGCAGTTTTCTGACAGAAGAAATACTGATGTCCAACTCCAGTGCCAAGATGGCCGAGCTGGTGGCCAAGGAAATATACAGCATCCGCGAAAGCAAGAATGCCATCCTGCGCGGTGAGGCAGACAATATGCCCAAGGACGGCGCCCAGCTCAAGCTGATGCTCGACAATCTGAACCAGCAGGAAACGGCCATGACGGAAATGTTCTCGGGCAAAATAAAGAAAGAACCCAAGACATTCACTATCCGGTTGACGCCTAAAGAGATGAAAGATGAAGTGGCTTTCCGTTTCTCCAAAAAGTTAGGAGTGGTAGCTAATAATGACCTTGCAGGTGAACCGTATTACATCAGTGTCACAGACCTCAAAAATCCCGATGTATCTGCCACCGAGGAAAGTAAAAAGAAAGTGGACGGTGTAGCTATAACCTTCCGGGCAAGGCACAAGTGACATTGGTGTATAACAATAAGAAATTGTTTGATGACCAACTTCCCATTACCCAATTCGGCACCGTAGAATATCTCGCACCAGTACTGTTCAACAAGAATTCAACCATCAAAGTGCTGTTTGATACGGCAACGGGAGGATTGATAAAAGTGGATAGGGAATAAAGGAATTCTAATTCCGGATTGTCAACTGGATAAATCCATCCTTACGCAACTGCATTACGTAGGCGGTGACCCGGGGAATATAATTCTCTTCCTTCCAAAGTGCCTGGCAAGCAGAGAGATGATTTCGCGCACGGTACGATGTCCATCTATCAGATTCCAGACAGCTGTGCCGTGTTCTTCCACTCACATGGATGTCAGGAGACATCCCCTTCGGCAATAAAAAACGACGCATCCATTCGTATTTAAACCGTGGGTAGCGAGTACGGCGCACTCACCTTCCCATTCGGTTGTTATATGTCCACAGCGGACCGGAACAGCGTCCAACAGACTTACTTTTCCTTCGGGTATTTCCATCATACGATATCCGCTTTTCCTATTATTTCTGAATATTAGGCTCTTCCAGCTTATAACCATACTTCCTGTCCGCCTTCTTCAGCAGTAGGGCACTACAAGGGACAAGCAGGCAATACCGGTAAATATGCACATAGGCACCGTATAGTCATACATATTCGTTCCATCTGGTTTCTTACCGGATATACAATAGGCATCAAGCACCCACCCTATCAATGTAGGAATACCCCAAAGACCGATATTCTGGATAAAGAAAATCAATGCGTATGCCGTACCCAGCTGACTTACCGGGAATATCTTGGCCACAGCCGGCCACATGGCAGAAGGTACCAGCGAAAAAGCGATGCCCAAAATTATCATCAGCACAATAGCTACCAACCAATAGTTTATATCGGGAATAGCATAAATAAAATGTACACATATCAGCATGGCTGAACCCAGCAGCATGATAGATGCGGACTTGCCCCGCTTGTCAATAAAACCACCAAAGACCGGGGTCAGAATCAGCGCCCCCAATGCCGGAAGTCCGGCAAACGTACCAGCTACATTCTCATTGATACCGTATTTGATAATCATCAACTCGGAAGCAAATTTCTGGAATGGGAATACACAAGAGTAGAACAATACACACAGCAATGCTATCAGCCAGAAACCGGGATTGACCAGAATATTCTTCACATCCTTAAAGGAGAACTTCTCTTCCTCATCTTCCGTACCGGCAGCAATGGCAGCAGCTTCCATCTGTTTGTCCAGCTTCTTGTCCATCACTGTAAAGACGAAGAAAGCAATCATACCACCCAACAACAGAACCAAGCCCAACAACACCGGTGTGGAAATACCGAAAGCACGGGCCAAAGGAATGGCTACTGCATAACCGGCCTGCGAACCGATACGTGCCAAAGCAACTTGTACCCCCATAGCCGTGGCAAGCTCTTTCCCCTTAAACCACTTGGCTATGATTTTGGAAACTGTAATACCAGCGACCTCCGCTCCTACTCCAAAGATGGAATAACCGGCAAAAGCAACAAACACCCCTGTTTTATAGCCAAATATTTCATTGATTCCAAATAAAGTCGCGTCGGTACCGGCAAGTCCCGTCATTGCATAGTATTCAAGTGCTGTACCACCTACCATCAAGATAGTTGCCAGCTTTCCGGTGAAGCGGATGCCAAAGCGGTCGAGGATTAATCCTCCCCAAATCAGCATCAGGAAAAAAACATTCAGGAAACTATAACCACCGGTAAAGAATCCGAAATCAGTACTCGACCAAGCCAAGTCCGTTTCCAACATTGTCTTCAATGGCGCTACCACGTCGTTTACATAATAAGCTGCCATCATCGTGAAGGCAACAATCACCAATGCCCCCCAACGGGTAGCCTTGGAATCATTCAATTTAAGTTTGAGTTGTTCTGTCATTGCACTATTTAAATTTCAATTTATTAATCAGATTGCATAAGTTGCTGACAAAGGTAAATAAATACTTCATTAAAACGAAAAAAGGTTGACACCTTTTCAGTATCAACCTTTTCTCTTATTTTTCCAAGCGGGAGTCATCCGCAATATCCTTATCTTATTCTGCTGCTGGGGCTTCTGCTGCAGGAGCAGGAGCTTCAGCCGAAGTTGTAGCTGCAGGGGCCTCCGATTGCGGAGCTTCTGTACCTACGGGCATGTTATAAGGATTAGTTTTTTCTTCTTGTTGCGCCTGTTCCAGAATCACATCACCGCCCTTACCTGTGGAAGAAGGAATAGTGTAAGCAGAAACAATACTGAAGACTACCATGACAGCTGCCAGAGTCCAAGTTGCTTTTTCCAAAATCCGTAGTCTTGCGCACACCCATAATTTGGTTGGATGATGAAAAGCCTGATGCCAGACCGCCTCCTTTAGAATTTTGAATCAATACAATGAAGCACATCAGCACAGATGCAATCAGCATTAAGATAACTAATAATAAATACATTTTGTTATTTTGATTTAGCGTTAATAATCAATTTCTCCAAAAATCTGATTTGGTCTGCAAAGTAAGCATTTTTTTGGATAATTCAAACTTAATTTTTTAATAATTTCAAGTGCCTTGTCATATCTGCGCTGTTTTATATAGATTTTGGCTAAAGTTTCCGTAAAACAGCTATCGTCCAATTCTTCCGTTACCGGCGATACGGAGCGCTCTTCCTCTTCTTCAGTCTCTTCCTCCTTCTCTACAAGAAACTCTCTTCTCGTATTCGCGACATCTGGAGACTCACTCTTTTGGATAAAGTCATCTATCAATCATGTCCGCGCAGTTTAGGTACTTCCTGCTCATTTTCTGCATCTACACCAGGTTCTTCCTGCATTAAATAGGCCGTATAATCCACCGCATAATCCAGCTCCGTATGCTGTGAATGCTCTTCGGGAACAGTAGCCAAAAACGCATCTATCAAGGAAAGGGTACGGTCTACACTCGGCTCTTTCTCCGAATCGCCGGAAAAAAGCGACGAGACCTTCTGGGATTTCAAAGTATAGCAGTCACCCTCTATAAAGTAAAACAACACACGACGGTCTGCCACATACAACACAGCCTTGCGCAGCTCCGCGCCAAGTTGATGTCGTGCAGCAGATAGAGGTTTTCAGATAGAGCAAACGGAGCGACTGGAAATAAGGATAGCGTGCCACCAATGTGCGAAGCTCGTACAAAGTATCCCTATTCAGCGTCTCGGGATGCTGAATCCATTGTTGCAAATGGGTAGGCGTCATGAGTTTACCAGTTAGCTATAGTTGCATTGAAAATCTGTTCAGCAATGTCCTTCACCATCAGGGTTATCAGCTGGTCCTGCACATCGGTCAACAATTGTGAGGAATCATAGGTCTGGAAAGCCGAGAACTGCTGTTCAAAGTCCTCCTCATGGTTCGTGTTATTGGTGTAGCGCACGTTAACTGTCAGTGTCACCTTCACCTTCGAAGAGAAACCGCTGGCATCCACCGATTCATTATATTGGTTGTAACCGGTTATTTCTCCGTCTATGTCCAAGTCTCCTCCGGAGTTCACCAATTGCAGGCGAGTCTGCTGAATGAACATATCCTTCATTTTCTGATTAAACTCTGTTGCCAACGGTGCATATACATACTCTGCCCGGTTCTGGAAATCGGCAATGGAAATCGTTTTTACCTTTGTATAGTCAATAGAGCTTATCGGAGCAAGTCCCAACTTCATACTACATGAATTCACCAGAAATAACAAGCTTACCAACAAGGAAGCAAATGCCGCTTTTTTAATCCAATCCATATTCTTTTATCTTTCTGTATAACGTACGCTCAGAGATATTCAAATCCTGAGCCGCACTCTTACGCTTGCCGTGATGTTTTTCAAGCGCTTTACGTATCATTTCTTTCTCCACTTCATCCAGGGAGAGTGACTCCTCCACATATTCTTCCGTATCCTGGAAGTCATCGTCCACCGGAGTAACCGGCTTCACCGAAGGATGTATAATAGTAGGGACACTGGATGTCACCGGAGGTACCACCGCCGGAGTGACCGGCGCATAATAGGTAGATGTGGCAACCGTCGGATTGGATACCGTTCCCCTTTCAGCCATAATCTCATGCACCAGCTTTTCAAGTCCGTTACATCCTGACGCATATCAAACAGAACCTGATAGAGAATTTCCCGTTCACTTCCGAAGCTCTTGTCCTCCTTCACTCCAAAGAAGGCAGGCAGGCGCTGCATATTGTTCTGCTCAGGCAGATAGCCCTTCAGTATGGATGCATTGATTTCACGATTGGTCTCAATGATGGATATCTGCTCGGTGATATTCTTCAACTGGCGCACATTACCTGGCCATGAGTAGCTCAGCAACAATTGTTTGCCGTCTTCCGTCAGCTGAATGGCAGGCATACGGTACTTCTCCGCAAAGTCCGAAGCAAATTGCGGAACAGCAGCACCACGTCTTCACCGCGTTCGCGCAATGGAGGAACCTGAATAGGTACTGTGTTCAAACGGTAATACAAGTCTTCACGAAAGCGTCCGTCAGCAATGGCCTGTGCCAAGTTTACATTGGTAGCGGCAACAATACGCACATCGGTCTTTCCACCTTAGAAGAACCTACCTTGATGAATTCACCGCTCTCAAGCACACGCAGCAAGCGTGCCTGGGTAGGCAAAGGCAATTCGCCGACTTCATCAAGGAAGATTGTTCCGCCGTTGGCTTCACCGAAATACCCCTTCCGTTCACCGATAGCCCCCGTGAATGCACCTTTTTCGTGGCCAAACAGTTCCGAATCAATCGTTCCTTCGGGAATGGCCCCACAATTCACGGCAATGTACTGTCCATGCTTGCGCCGGCTGTATTGGTGTATTATCTGCGGAAAGCTCTCCTTTCCCACACCACTCTCTCCAGTAATCAGTACAGACAAGTCGGTAGGCGCTACCTGGATAGCGATATCAATGGCACGCATCAGCGCTTCGTTATTGCCGATGATGCCAAAACGTAATTTTACTTGTTGTATTTCCGCTTTTGTCATTCTACAAATCTTCTTCTACACTATCGAGTTTCAGTTTGTCGCTATCGTCACGTTTCTCGTAATATTGCTTGCGCAGCGGATTTGCATGTGCCTCTTTCTCACGCTGGCGGTTACGGAACACATCTATAGCCACATAGATAGCCTGCCGGAACGAATCTTCAGAGGCAATTCCTTTCCCGGCGATATCGTAGGCCGTTCCATGAGCAGGCGAAGTGCGTATCACCGGCAAGCCGGCAGTATAGTTTACGCCCTCGTCCATAGCCAATGCCTTGAACGGTGCCAGCCCTGGTCGTGATACATGGCCAGGATACCATCAAAATGGGTAAAGTTATCTGAGCCCATAAACCGTCTGCCGGATAAGGACCATAGCAAAGCATACCCTTAGCAGCCATTTCGTTGATGGCCGGAATGATAATCTCCTGCTCTTCAGTTCCCAGCAATCCACCGTCTCCTGCATGCGGATTCAGTGAAAGCACTGCAATACGCGGTGCGCCGATAGCAAAATCCTGCTTCAAGGAGCGGTTGAATATCTTCAGTTTTTCTTGTATCAGTTCTTTGGTGATGCTTCCGGCTATCTCTTTAACGGGAATATGTCCGGTCACCAATGCTACCCGGAAGTCATCTTTCATCAGAATCATAAGGGCCTTCTCGCCATCTCCCAATTTCTGCTCTATATACTCCGTATGTCCGGGGAAGGCGAACTCCTCCGACTGGATGGTATGCTTGTTGATGGGAGCTGTGACAATCACGTCTATCATTCCCTCCTTATATTCCTCAATGGCTTTTCCAGTGCACCAAGTGCAGCTTTACCAGCTTCAACGTCAGGTTTAGAAAACTCAACCTTTACTTCATCATCCGTACAGTTCACTACACTCAAGCGATTGGGAGCCGCTTCGGAAGCGGAGTTGACGATACTGAAGTTGGCAGGCAAGTCCAATGATTTACGATGATAAGCTGCCACTTTAGGCGAACCGTAGATAATCGGCGTACACAATTCCAGCATCACCGGGTCTGCAAACGTCTTTAAAATCACTTCATACCCTACACCATTAATGTCGCCTTGTGTAATGCCGACTCTTATTTTGTTATCTTCCATTTTTATTACTTATTATTAGTAGTATCTTTTGCGGTTACACCTACCGGAATCTCCTCACCTTCCTGCTTACTGCCGGGCAGTTTCAAGGTATAGAGCGAAGCTCCATCTGACGCACCAGATTACGTTTCATTTTATCAGGTGAATAAATAAATATTTCAGATACAATTATACGCTGATTGGCTTTGTCCAAACGTACATGCGATACGAACGGACCACCCATGAAATCACCCTTCACACGCCACAAGCCGCGGGCCTCCAGTGCATAGTCTCCCTGCACACTGATGGACGTACATCGGTCATCAGAGAATCCGTCGACATATACATACCTTCTTGGGCACCCGGGATATTGATTTTCATCACAGAATCGCGTTTATGAACAAAATATTCTTTAGTAAACGTATCCTTATCCGTATAAGGATAAGAGTAGATTACAAAGTTCTGATCACCGGTAGCCGCATTCGTACCTGCCCAGAAGAAGTTCTCCCCCTCCTTGGTAGATGTCAGTTCGCCCGGCACCCATACATCGCAATCGAACTGGCTTTTCACCTTCGTTGCTATATAGTCGCTATGCTTGTCCTTCAATACTGAAATCTGACGGTTCATTTCCGCATGGGTAAAGAAATCGATGATTACCTGCTTGTTCTCCTCCACAAATTCTCGAACGAAACCTCGTCCGGCGCCTGAATAGTGAGAATAGACTGAGGAACGGCATATACATTCCTTGCATACTTGAATTTAGGCTGGGTATAGAGATCCTTGTTCACATCGACAATAATGATATTGCGAATCAGTTTTAAAGTGGCATCATAATTGGAAGGGGCAGTATACATGATTCGGAATGAACGTTCTGACTGGGGAAGCCCCGGAACATCAGAATCAAGCACATCGAAAAGCGCCCTACCGGCAGGACGTTCCCACAAGCCGGGCTCCACCACTACCAGAACTTCATACGCACGACCGCTGGAGGTCGGAGTAAACACACCCTTTTACCACCACCGCAGGCGGAAAAAAGTGTCAGTACGAGAACCATACTTAAATAAAACAAGTGCTTTCTCATATCTCTATCATTTAGTTTTTCACAAAGCTACGAAGAATGCGTAATATCCTCCCTACCTAAGTTAATAATTTATATTAATTCTTCTTTATTCTCCTCCTGCTTGGCAGTGGACAACATGCCACAAGCGGCAAATATATCCTCTCCACGCGACGACCGTATAGTGGTAAACAGACCGTGAGAAGTCAGATAATCACGGAACGCAATCATGGTTTCCATATCGGCTCCCTCAAGATTCACCCCAGGTATGGCATGAAAACGAATCAGGTTAATCCGGCAGTCCAACCCACGTAGCAGCTTCAGAAGTTCCTTTGCATACGGTAACGAGTCATTCACTCCTTGAAAACAATATATTCAAAAGATAGTCTGCGCTGTTTGCTAAAATCATAGTTTCTTAACAATTCTACAATCTCCGTGATGGAGAACGCCTTCTCTGCCGGCATCAGCTCGCGGCGTTGCAAAGGTATCGGCGAATGAAGGCTGATAGCCAGGTGGCAATCCGATTCCTCAATAAAACGCAGCAAGCCCTTCTTCAGTCCCACAGAAGAAGTGTAACACGCTTGGGACTCCACGCATACCCATAAGAGGCGGTCATTATTTCCAGCGCTTTCAATACCTCGTCCAGATTATCAAGTGGTTCGCCCATACCCATCATTACCACATTGGTCAGCTTGTCCCTTTCGGGCAACGAATTGATTTGGTTAATAATCTGGTTAGATGTCAGATTGGCGGTAAAACCCTGCTTGCCAGTCATGCAGAATTTGCAGTTCATCTTGCAGCCCACCTGGGAGGAGACACAAAGCGTAGCCCGGTCTTCGTCGGGTATATAGACAGCTTCCACAAAATGTCCCTCGCCTGCCCGGTACAAGTATTTCACCGTACCGTCTACAGAGCGCATGGCATCTACCGGCGCTTTGGCACCTACCTCATAGATTTCTTTCAGCAATTCCCGATGCTTCAACGAAAGATTGCTCATTTCGTCTATAGAAATCACCTTCTTGTCATACAGCCAGGAAGCTATCTGCTTGGCAGAGAAACCGGGCATTCCCAGATTCTTCACCACATTCTGCAATTCAGAGAGCGTCAAGCCCAATAGAGGTCGTTTCTGCATATCGTTTTTCATTAAAACAAAACTCTTTCAAGAATGCAAAGGTAGGAATAAAGTTGCACAAAGACAACGGAGAGTGTAGAAAATGAAATGTACAGACAATGAAAAAGCCGCCCGGAAGTACCGGACGGCTTTTCAATATATTTTTTCTATTCTTAGAAGAATAAATAACGTTGGTCTTTTACGTTGGCTTTCAGATACAAGTCACTGATGAACTGGCTTGCCATGCGTGCATGCATGTTGGCCAAGTTATCCTCTTCAGTTTCCTTGTTGAATGTTTCGTTCAGTTTCTCTTTTGCATAAGGTTGCAGAACGAATACACCACCATTACCCTTGATAGGAGCACTCAGCTTGTTCACTTCGGCAATAGAAGCGTATGCGCCTACCAGAGGCTCGCTGCTACGCAATGCCGGGATATAGGCAGGAGCAGAGAAAGTAACATGCTTTACAGAATCACTGACAGCATTTGCCATATTCTTATACTGCTCGAACGAAGTTGCATTGGCAGCCTTCATATCAGCATAATCTTCTCTGCTTTCTTGTCACGGAGAATTTCAGCTCTCAACTGGTCTTTAACCAAAGCCAGTGGCGATAGCCTTCAGGAACAATACTTGCAACACCTACTACCAGCATATGGTCGCTCTCGCCACATTCGTACAAACCGGAAACTTCACCGGCTTTTGCCTCAAACGCCCATTTCAAAGCATCTTTGGTACCTCTGATACCACCGATACCATGTTCAGAGCTGTACAAGTCGGCTCTATCCAGCAACTTATAACCAGCATCTTCCGCATTGGCAATCATTTTCTCTAAAGTATTGTTTGCAGCAATAAACTGGCTGAACTCATTGTATGCCTTACTGTAAGTTTCCTTACTGAATTCTACCGGACGCTTGATAACGGCTACCTTATATTTATCCTTGACAGCCTTCTTGTTGGTTACCTGCAAATGACATTTGCCTGTTCCAACGCCAAGTTGGTCAGCTCGTTCTGTCCCAAAGTAGTGACAGCAGTAATATATTTCAAGTTGTCACCGTCAATCTGTGCGCCTTCGTAATTAGCAGAAGAAATCCAGGTAGGCTCACCGGTCTGACCGTATTTCTTCGCAACTTCAGCAAAGCTGGCACCCTCCTTAATAGCATTGTAGATGCTGTCGGCCAAAGTCTTCGTCTTTTCAGCATCTTCAGCAACCACTTGAATCTGACGGAACTCGATAGAGTCCGGCATGGCAGCAGTAGCCAATTTCTTGAAAGAGTTGAGAGTATTGTCCGATACGTTATAATAAGGTCCGAACACACCACCCACCGCAACAGAGTCCAAACGGCAGTCACATCAGCGGGCAGAGACTTAGTAGTGTAGAACAAGTCTGTATAAGGAGTTTCGGAACCGGTAGAACGGATGAAGGTAGTATAGTCAGAAGGATTGGCAATAAGTTGCTCCGTATATTCCTCCATTTCCTTTTGGAGAGCAGCTCTGTCTTCTGCACTTGCAGTTACCTGCACATCAATAAACTTAATGTTACGGGTTTCCACATATTGCTTGAATTGCTCTTTCTTCTTATCGTAGGCAGCTTTCAAGTCAGAATCCTTGATGACAATAGTAGAATCAACAATAGAAGAATAGGGAACTGCTGCAAGCAACAGGTCTGACTGATCCACTCTTGCATCAAATGCATCCTGAGCTTCCACAGGATTGGAGAAGAGAGATTTCGTAATCAAAGCCTGATACTTTTCCTGAAGACGAGCCTGGATAAGAGACTTCTCAAGGAAAGACCAGAACTTATACATAGACTCATAATACTCTGCATAATTGGAAGGCATCTGTGCCTTGTTCATCTTGGAATAGTCTACTAGGAACTTCTTCAACATATCCTTATCGAACGCACCGGTCTGGGGATACGGAACGGAGTCTGTTGCAGCATCGGATGCACACCGGCATCAATGATAGCCTGAACTTCCGCCTTAGATACAGACAAGCCAAGTTTCTTAGCTTCTTTTCAATCAGTTTATTATTGACGTATGTTCTCCATACTTCATCTTTGATTCGGTTGGTTTGTTCATCGCTCAATGCACTGTTGCCACTGGAGAACTTGATAACTTCTGTATATTCTTCTACCAATGCTTGAAAATCCTGAGCGGAAATTGTCTCCCCGTTCACTTCACCAACGTCTTGTGACTGGTGTGGCTGAAGCACTTCCACGCGTCACCTGCGATGAAAGCAAACAGCGCCAAACCAATAACAATCACCAATAAAGGTCCTTTAGACCGAATGTTTTGTAATGTTGCCATTTTAGTTAATATGATTTATTTGTTTATTATTATTTTCCTAACATGTTCATTTTAGCGCACGAAGATACAAAAAATGCTAATACGCATCCATTTATTCTTTAAAAAATTACGCCTAAATGAAATTATTCAATGACTTTCAGTCTTACCAACTCAATTTTAGTAGCTGTCACCTTGATTATTTTAACTGATAATTATCCACTTCAATCACTTCATGCAGCTTCGGGAAACTTTGATAACGGTTCAGAATCAGACCGCCCACTGTCAGATAATCGTCCGATTCCGGCAGGTCGAGCCCGAAGTCTCATTTACCTTTTCT
>ENA-OQDF01000572-OQDF01000572.1-human-gut-metagenome-genome-assembly--contig:-NODE-572-length-15256-cov-2.279001_pt1 | contig 15256 bp, 32 predicted proteins | sample MGYA00242769_ERZ504597 | MGnify/ENA primary metagenome ERZ504597 (study PRJEB26092, sample SAMD00036305) | human gut metagenome | host: Homo sapiens | study: EMG produced TPA metagenomics assembly of...
GTTCTTGAGCTTGATAAGGATGAATCCATAAGGATCAGTCAACCCTACCGTCGATGTAAGTAAGGCACTTGTTCTTTACCTTGTTTTCGTCGTGATCCATCCACTTGGTAGCCGTGATCTGCATGTTGGTGTTAACCATGTAATCTGACAAGCGACCGAAGATTGCTACAACGTCGCCTTCATCTGCAGTAGCAAAATCAGGAAGCAAGTCTTCCTCGACAGTTTCAACAGCTTTACCCATGAAGCGGTACACTTCTCCACCGTCAATGCCGTAGTTAACACGACCGATAGGCTGACCAGAATCATCAACCATGCCGTCAATATAGCCATCAAAAGAAGACTGGGCCATAATGAACTCGCCATTACGATAAGCCTTTGGAATCTTAGCCTTAACCTTTTTATGCCATGCTTCCCAGTTTCCAAGTTCTTCCAAGGTAAGCTCTACAACATTGGTTACGCGGGTGTCTTTGGTGATGCCAAGCATCTTGCCAGAACCGTCACCATTGATGATTGCCTGCTCGATTGCCTTGATCATTGCTTCATAGGCAAGTTCAACAAACTTATCCTCGAATGCCTTTAAGTAACAGTAGCTACGAGCAAAGACTGAGCAATCTTACATTCGAGTCCGTGATACTTAAAGGAAATGGTTTCATCTGCCGTGAGCTTCAAGTCGTCAGATGCGCCCTCGCCAACCCAAGAAGCGGTAGCTTAGTATCCATAACAGGAATCTCAACGCCACCCTTAATGTTTACCTTGGTAACTTTGTTCCAAATGTTTCCATAGGTGTCCATTTCAGCGATGATGCGATTTAAAAGAGTGGTTGGGATAACCGCTCCTACGTCGGTTGTCATCGTGGTAGCGTCTGCTCGTGCTTCTACTGAGCGGAACTGCTCAGGAATCTGCCTATTACGGCAAATGAAGTCACGGAATGCAGTGCGGTACTCTTCCGTGTCGTACATATCTTCAACAGCAGGGGTTCTCTCGTTAGAACGCTCAATCAGAGCACCTGCGCCTGCCTGTACAGCAGAAATATTTGCGTTTCGAAGTTCTACCGCTGCATTTCGGCGAGCAATTTCAGCTTCACAAAGTTCGACTTGTCCACGAAGTTCCTCTAAAGAAAACTCAGATTCACCTTCTAATTCCGCAATAATTGCATTGCGGCGTTCTTCGAGTTCGTCAGCATCAAGTGCGCGATACTGGGACTCTTCCATGAGTTCAAATTCCATTTGAATCCTTTCTTTTGCGCAATAAAAAAAGAGCCTTTTGGCTCCCTGATTCATTGCTGTTTGTTAATAGGTTATTTAGCGAGCATGAGCCGCAATGCCATCCGCTGCCGCTCTTCTCTATCATCATCGCCATGGTCGATCTCCTCGGCCTTGTCTTGTTCAATCACTCCGTTGAAGTAAGAACGGGCGCTGATTTCTGTATCTTGATTTGCGGGAATTGATACCGCTGAAACGTCATATACCTTTTCAATTTTTATTAATGTAGCTGATGCGATTGTCTGAATCGTATTCCCAGCCATCACGAGAAACCGTGAAAGCCCAACTCATACGATCAACTAAGCCAGATTTGATAGCTTCATAAAGGCTTCGTCCTTGATCTACTCCACTCAAATCTGCTCTAACCTTGAGACCGTGATTGTCTCGCGTAAGCTCAAGTGTGCCATTACGAAGTCTAGCTAGAACCATACCTTCGTGGTTGTACTGAAAAATTACATCGCTCATGTCTGCGCTATCTAGCGCAGTTGATCGAATGCACTCTTTAATACCATCATAGAAGTCATAAGGTACATCAAAGTAGTTGCATACCCCTCAACGACATACTCATCATCAGTAGTAGAAAAATCTTCAATAGCAATAGAGCGATATTCTCGGTTATCTTTGATCGGCATCATCTTCTCCTATCTTTGCATCGTCATTATTGGAATCATCAGGCTCTTTTGGATCGGTAGGTTCAACAATTTTCGGAGTGCTAGAAAGTGCATCAACGTTGATATACTCGCCGCGAATAACTCGCTTATCTCCACCATCAACAGGTGGTAACTGCAACATTTCCCTACCCTCATTAAGGCTCATGATTGACCTGTCTACCATTCTGAAATAAGTTGACGCTTTGAGTTAGCAGAAGCATATTCAAGACGATTAGAAGAAAAAGAAATTCTGTTTTCGTGCATCTGCTCAGTTGCACTAAATACCATGTTGGTCATTGCTTCACCGACACGAACAGCAAACGGCTCAATTACTCCCTCGTAATATGCAAGCCATTGTTCTTCGTTAAACGAATTAGTAAGAATTGCTTCGTTAGTACCGAAATAGGTATAAACAGCCTTTTCAATGCGCTTCATTTCGTCATCGTCGATAACGAAACTTGCGGGTTTACCTGTTTAACGTCAGTGAAGGTTGAATCATAAATTAAGATTCCATTTTCGTTTTCAGGTGAAAAGTTATCCTTAACAAAACGTTCACGCTTCTTCTTCAAATCATCTTCATGCACTCGACCATTTACTGCACCAATAAATCTAATCTTCGCCCCAGCCTTAATAGCTGCTTGCAATGCTTGGTTTTGCGCGTTGATTAAATCCATGGTGTTTTTAATGCAATGAGGTTCAGAAAAATAGTCAGATTGATAAGGGTATCGAGCCAGCAATCCTACATATTTAAGCTCAATTACTGCGGTATCCCCTGTTGAAAAGTTGAATCTAATCCAAGGTTCGCCGTTGTATTCGAGTACCTCTGCCCAGTCGCACTTAAGAGGGAAGAACGCCTCGATTCGCGTCATATCACGAGAAAAGCCAGGAACAATATAGGCCATACAGTCAATTTGATAGATATTTGCCAACCTTGCCATGAAGTTTGACCAAGTCATTTGATCGTTTGGCCTTGTATTAATTAGTTTTGCTATATGTTGCTTTGAGCTTCCTCTAATTTCAGGCTTTAGCTTAGAGCAAGCAAGAGAAAACCTATCAATCGAAGCACGTGTAAGTTCCTGCTCATATACCGTTCCAGTAAATGGAGCAAATACGGGATCGAATTCGGTGAATGTTTTCCAGTGTTTATAGTTGCTGGTTTGACTTTTCACCTTGCTACCAAATAGCTTGTCAAAAGTCCCAATTACCCACCACCTAAATCATTTGTTGGTATTCGTCATAGAAGTTATAGAGAGTTATATACGCGTCCAATTCAGCCATAAACGGGTCAATCCTGTTCTTTGGATTGTTGCTGCACTTTTCAGGCTGAATATTGTCGTTAATGTCGGTTCTAACGGACACATTCATACGCGCCCATTCGTTAATTGGATTGTGATTATCAACAATTCTGTTGTTTGCGTAATCACTTTTGAGCTGCTTCATAGGCTGTGAAAGCGTTTTGGGGCCTTGGCGCACCTTGATACATCGTTCCTTACCAACAAACAGCTCATATTCGTGCTCGGTAGGAACATCGATATGCCATGGGTCATAGCCAATTGCATAAACGTAAATGCCGTATTCGCTTTCGACTTCTTCTAGCCAATCAATTAAACAACGCTTATCGACCTTGTTACCAGGAACCGTTCGCATAAGTCCGCGCTTGATCCACATTTGATAAGGAACGCCGTCTCGTTCTTTGCGGTTTCCAGATTCGATGTCTTTTTTGATTACATCCTCTGGTATCCAATGCATCGAAAGTTCGTAAATCTTATCGTCATTAGGTCGCATCATTAGAATTTGCGCTGAGGTTAGATCAATAGAATCAGCAGCATCAAAACCAACAACAGCGTATCTAAAGCCCATAGACTTCATATCTACGGTTTCTGTATTGGTTGCTTCTTCAAACGACAACCACGCCGCAGAATTGTTCTCAGGTACGTTAAAGTCCTTTGTAAGTAGTGTTGGTAAATAACTTGGGTCGTTTTTTCGCTTTGTTTACGCCGCTTCTTAAAAAGTCTTTCTTCTTTACCGTACCAAGACCAGGATTAGGTTTTATCCAATTTTTTTCTTCTTTCCACTCGTTGCGTTCGTCAAGCTCATAAATAAAGGCAAGGAAACGATCATCTGCGATCTTGCCTTCGAGCCAGCCTGTAGCATAGTCATATTGAGAATCGAAAATGCCATTTCGTACAAAACCGTTTGTCGTAATTGTTAAAAGCAAAGGTTGATCACGCGCTGACATACCCTGTTTAACAAGGTCGTATAAGTCACGGTCTTTCATGGCTGCAAGCTCGTCAATAACACCGCAATGAACGTCAAGGCCGTCCATGGCTCCTGTATTTGATGCAAGGGCCGCAAATGGTTCCCATAGTGCCTGCGCAATAGAGGTCGCCGTCTCGTTTTATAACCTTCTTGCCTAGCTTGCTAGAAAGTTTGACCATCTTATGAGCTGCGTTAAATCCCAAATTTGCCTGGTCTTGCGAATTTGCCACGTTGTAAATCTGCGGAGCACCTTCACCATCAGCTACTAGCATATAAAGCTCAATTGCAGAACAAAGAGAAGTTTTTCCATTCTTTCTTGCAACCACAATAAGAACTTCTTGGTATCGCCGAAGTCCTTCATCGTCTACAAAACCAAAATAGCTTGAACCATGCCTTTTCGTAGAGTTCAAGCTTAAATGGAGCGCCTAATTTGCCAGATGGAATGCAACAAAACCGTTCAATAAAGTCCGTTGCTCTGTCTGCTTTTGTTTTGTCGAAGTGCCATTTCCCAGGATTGTTTAAGTCATTGAGAAGCCTTTCGCATACCTGTTTAACTTTTTTACAGGCTCTAATCTTTCCCGTTGTTATGTATGTACAGTACTTCTCAAGATCAGAACCATACTTAACCATTAATTACCGCTCAAGAAGGTATCAAGTTCATCATCTGGCGCAATTTCAACTTCGGAAACGACTTAATGATCTTTGGCAGAAGGGCGTTCTTTTCATTGATGAAGCCATGCATAGTAGTAACATCAGGATTCTTAACCCTGTTGCCATTGACCGCCTTAATGGTTGTGCCATCCTGCAAAACACGCTCTTGTACTTGATCGAGTTGAACACAAACACGGCAATAATCTTTGATGGCATCTTGTACCAAAGGCTTTCTGATACCTTCAAGCTGATCAACGTATGGCATAAATTGTTCCATACGTTCTTCAACGAGTTCATTAAAGTCATTTTTCATGTTCAAATCTCCTTCCCTGTAAGATCAACAAGGTTTCCTTCCGAATCAAAGGCATACCTTGGTTGTTCTTCGTCTTTGTTTGCATAAATTTCTGGATGCAGTTCCGCGTGGCATTTGCGGCATACCAGTTCCAGGTTGTCGAAAGACAGAGATATATCAGGGTTGTTAATGTTTTCTGGCGTTAGATGAACAATATGGTGAACAATCGAGCATACGAAACCGTTCCGCGCTTTAAACACCGCTCACAAACCCAATGTTGCGATTTTGCATAAGAATCTCTTGTTTTCTTCCAAGCTTTTGAGTGATAGAATGATTTTGCAAAGGTTCTTGCCACATTTCACCTGGCTTTTTATCGATTTTTATTCATTTTTTCACATATTTTTGACCTTCCCAAAAGACCGAAAAGGTCTTATTTTTTTGAAATTTTGAAATTTGAAAATTTTTGGCTCACCTAAAGAAGACTTCCCCGCACCGGTCCCCAGTGGCTGTACCTTTCTTGGTACACTGGGGGAGTATTTCGAACATAAAAAAGCGCCGCTACTGCGACGCTGCAACGTTTATTGCTTACTTTTTGCACTTTACATAATAAAGCATTAAAGAGTACTAATTAGTATTGTCTTTCTTCTTTCTTGGGAACGGAACGACCGCGGCCCCTTCTATCGTGTCTTGATCTAGCCTTGGGCGGCTTATTATCTCCTCGGCTTGCTTCTCTGTTAGCTTGCGTATCTCGACAGCTTCACGAAGTGCACGACCTTCTGCACCTGCTTTGTTTATTCGGTCGAGCTGCTCACGAGTAAACTCTAGTTCATTATCTATTACTAGATTATTAAAGTTCATATTATTTCATTTCCTTGTTTGGTGGATCAATTACTAGCGCGGTGCCTGGCAGATCCTCGGCTGGGATAGCTGCCAGCTTGTAGCCGCACACCTCGGCGAGCTCGGCGACCGTTGCAGCTTCGCTGCTTCCTGGTTTTCCCGTCGTGCTTGCTAGCCAATTGGGAGACCGCCCCATAGCTAGCGAAGCGCCTCGCATGCTTAAACCCTTTTTATTAATTAATAACTTCATTAGTTCGTTTGTATTCATTTTCTTAGTTCCTCCTAATTTGATTATATATCAATGCTCAACTGTAGTTGTGTAGGAATTGTGTAGGATACTCAATTCTAGTTGTGTATGCTCAACCGTAGTTGTATAGTTCTAACTGTCAAAAGGACAAACCCCGAACCTTGAAAACTGAATATCTAAACAAAACAAAGGAGGTAACACAATGAGCAATGTAACCGCTTTTATAGGCCGCGATTATGGCTACGGAGAACACACTATAGAACATGTAATAACAACAGTTAACAAGGCAATGCAACATAACAAAATTTACGGCGCAACGTTCAGCCAAGCTATCGGTATTTGGCAAGGCGAAACAGAGAAAAGTATCCGTGTTGAGTTTTTAAACGTCGATGAACACGCCGCACATATGACACTAAAAACCGTATGCCGTGCGCTTATGCAATGGGAAATCATTTACACGGTAAACGGAATTAAGAACGTAACCATTAAAGACAATGCAGAGAAACGCCGCGCAGCTCGCATGAGCCGCGCAGCTTAACAAAGTAAACCAGCTAGGGCGAAGTTTAGCCGACAAGCCCTAGCCATATGGAGGGATTTTATCATGAATTTTCGAGACTATCAAAATGCTGTATTAGAAGACGCGACACAAGCGTTCAGCGATGGAGAATATATTGATTGTGAGACATTCGACGAGGTATACGAACAGATGTTTATAGACGATTCGATAACGGGCAACGGCTCAGGATCGTATACCTTTAGCAGATACCAAGCAGAGCAGAACACACAGGGCCTATTTTGGGACAGCGAGTTCATAGAAGTTTTAAAAGATTTCGGCTATGAGTCCATCCCAACCAAAGACGGCGCGGAAGCCTTGGATGTAATAGCACGATGCATAGCTCTCTCATACATGAGCGGCGAAATTGAGACCGCATGGAACGAAGCAAAGGAAGACTAACAAAAGTAACGGACAATCTACGGGCGCGGGTATCAACGCTCGCGCCATCCAAACACAGCGACGTTGGTTGAGGAGGACACATGAAAACATTATTCATGTTACTATCATATGAATCCATGTATTCACCTCGTGAGATTATGAACTTTTGGAAAGAGTACAAAAGCGAATGCGAGGAAACAGAAACACCGCTAGACATTGATTACTTTATAGGCGTAACCACAGAAAACGACTGGTAAAAATCAGGTATTATAAACAAAGATAAGAAGGAGTTTTCACCATGAAAAAGTTTACAGATACTAAAACCGTTACCGCAGTAACCGAAATGAGCGCCGAACCTGAACAGACTATATAACTCACTATTACAAACGACTCTATTTACATTGCCGATGATGAAACAATTTCGTTGTCTTATTTTTCGAACGCAAAAGCAAAACGTATCGAAGAGTACTATAGCGAGTATCCCACGAATGAAGACATAGAAGCACTAATCAAGAAGCACGAGAAATGCGATTATGTAACCTTCTAAGGGGTTGATAAAAATGCTAGCAATACTTGGCTGTGCTGGTCTGTTAGGAATTATAGCCGCTTTGCTCGTTGCCGCATTTAAACCACTAACACCAGAAGACAAATTAGACATAGCGACAAAACAACTTATGAGCGCTAATACTAATTGGAATATGTCAGATGAAGAGCGACAAAAATATATAGATGCTCACTCAAGAGCGATGGATGAAGTAGCTAAAGCACATTTAAAGAAGATCAGCAAATAAAGTAAGGCGGCCTATGAGTCGCCTTTACTTTTAACTTCAGTGTCTTTTATCCTTCGTTTTAACTCTTCGGAATAAGCATAGTTTAATGACTTTATAGCTTGGTATGCTTCCAAGAAATTCACTCCGCTGTTTTTAATGGTTTCGTTTAATGCAAAAATACATAGTTCAACTTTTTTATTATCGAATGTTGAATTACTCATGATTTTCCTAACTGCGGCAGGCTGAAGGAGTAAGAACCTGCCGCTATGAATAACTTACTCAATCAGACAGTACGATGGAGTCTCGTATTTCAGCGTTTGGAAGATTTGTTTTCCATTCTTCTGGTATGTAAGGATACAACGCTATTAAAGCAGGCCGTCTTAATGACTTAGCATGAGATTCAGAATAACCCAATGCTTTTGCAGTATGACACCAGTTTAGGTCTAGTATGTATCGGCATTTAAGTACGCATCTATATAACTCGTTGTCTAATGCGCGAATTGCTTTTTTAGCTTGCTCCATTTCTTCGTTGTACCTTGAAGTTCTGTCTCGGCTTCGTTCAGTGCCACCTCAAGCTTCGAAAGTCCATCTGGTATAGCCGAATCCATACATGATCCTCTTACATGACATTCGTAGCTAACTCCTGCTATATCTAGTTTGTTTCTCGCAGAAGCAACGCTGGCAAGTGCAACGTTTATGTTGCGCTCAAGATGCTTTATATGGTTCATGTATCGTTCCGCAGCATATTCCATGAATTCGTCCGTTTTATTGCGCATGTAAACCTTCCAAACAATATGAATTAATGCAGTATTTACGCTTTAAATCGCGCTTGCCATTGTTAACCCAATACCCATGAAAAAACCTGCTCCAATAAAGCAAATAATAGATATGGCAAAGGTTAATAGCACTCCTAAGATGCAACGTATAATTTCCATTTGCTCACCAACACCCTCTTATAGAGTTTCCTCAAACTTTTTAACCATATCTCTGTATGGCTTTCTTCGCTTATGTGATTTTGCGTTTTATCAGTTAAAAAATAGTCTGAAATTTAACTCGAACAAGCACCCACCAACTTGTTCGCCCTCCCATGGACGTGCTCCACTCACGAAAACACGCCATTACACCGAATATGCAAGGAGCGCCCCGCAAAAGACGCTCCTAGAGGGCTGTTTCTACGATCGGTAGATCAGCTATTCGCCCATCAGCTTGCGTACTGTTGGACTTGACTAGATATTCGCCGCGAATCACTCTTAACGAGGTGTTTTAACAAACCTAGCCCATTTTAGATTTAGAGTTCGCTTGTTTTCTATCCAGAGGCGCTAAATCTCTCGTATTAGATTGTACCATACTTGGTACATGTTTATTTTGATCGCTTACCCCAACAACAAAAATCATCAGAGCCAACAATAAAACTACCAGGGGAATCATCGTAATAGTCCCACTCTGATAGATACGTACAATTAAGTGCGCCATTGGGCAATGTATCGCCATCTCCGTCAACCGAAGAAGCGTATTCGCATTCACCGCAACGGACTATCTCTTCCTCGTGCGTGTAAGACTTATGCGAATCACGCTCCTTGGCGCGTTCATCGAGCAACGAAAGCAAGTCAACCCAAGGCTTTACATCTAATGCTATCCACGAGTTTTTCACTTTCGTTAATATACCGTCGGATTCTAGTCCTTCTATAATATCCCTAGCGATGATCGAGCACGTTGTGGGCTTTAATTCATTTATATGGTTTTTTACGATTCCAGCAGTAAAGCTGTTAGTGTAGCTTTTGCGTCCATAAGCATAGCGACACGCATTGATAAAAAGTACATGCGCTTCTTCTTGACTAATCTCCATCTAGCCTCCTAAGTATTTTCGAAAGCTCTTTGTCGAAATATTTTGCTATTAACTGGTAACATGCATCTTCCGCATGAGTTGACAATAAGGAAAACACGGGCATACATCGATGCATTTATCGCTATGGCTAAAGCCAGAATCAGCTAATCCGTGCATTATGTCTTTAAGCTTAACGAGATCCTCTATTGGTGTTTCATTTATCATTTTCTTCTTCTCCATCTGAATTGGGCCAAAACGAATAAACAGGCATGACGTAAAACGGAAATACTGAGTTGTTTGAAGTCGAGAACAGTTGCGGATTAATCGCATTAGGCTTTTTGATCCGTGGGGTTTTACTTGATAAAGCACACGAATTAACAAATCCGTACTTCTGGATCATATTTGTTCGTATTGGTTTTGGCTGTATTGTTTTGGCAGATTTTGTAACGGTCGCTGACTTCGACGGAACAACAACACGGGCAACGGAACCTTTTGCGTAAGCTGAAACAGGAAATGAAAAAGCTAGGACAAAAGAGATAATTAAGCAAATTATTGTTCTTTTCATTTACGGATCTTTCGTTCTGCCAACTCTTGAATATAGATACCTATGGTTGTAATGGCGCAATTACCATCTAACTTACAAGGAGAATAAACGAACCAAGCGCATTGCTCTTTTTCGCACTCTTCGTCAATATCACAACAAGGATTGTTGAGCTTTAATGGGCATATCTTCGGCATCACTCCACCACCTTCGATCCGCAGTTAGGGCAGTATGTAATCCCGTCACTTTGATAGGTCCTGCAGCTAGAACACATGTATTGTTTTGATCCAGCAAGGACATCTGGACAGTAAATCAAGTGGCATGTCCGCTCTACTCGTGTGTTCCAAGCATCAATAGCTTCTTGTTCTGAGTAAAGCCACTCAGTCAACACTGGGCAATCCATGCATAGCACTCTGTAAAAGTGTTCGTACCTATCAATTCGCGCCTTCTCGCCACAACACGGGCAAGATAATAATTCACTCATTCCGAATCACCGCCCATGCGTTTAGCGATTGCTTTAAGGCGGCGCTTGATGTCATCAAACTTCGCTTCATAGCAGTCATATGCTCCGTAATAACCGTCAGGAGTTTTGTTATCAATTTTGAAGGACACTCTTCGCATTCAATGCCGCAACATTTCAGTAATCAGCGTCCGACTTATGAATGTCGTCGATTACATCCTGCAAGGTTTCGGGCTTTTGATGGGTAAGGAAGTGAGCATACTCCCAACACGAGTTAAATTGAACCCACGGTTCATTGCCTTCACCTGGATTTTTTTCTGTATGGACAGATTCGACAATTGGTGTCTTTTTTCCAGCTAAAAATGCATTGGTGATGTAATAAAGCTCATCCCCAGGCTTTATCTCGACCCCATCGGCATCTAGGACTTTGGGCTGCTTCGGCGCTTCGCTCTCTCCACCCTCCATGGCTTTTCTAAGTTTGTACAACATATCTCCGAAGCCCATTCCTTGGACTTCAAAACCACAATCTGTTAGGACTTTACGGAGGGCGGTAGTGTTAGCTTTTTGACGTTCTTTTCGTCCGTCTATTGCACCAAATTCTTCGGCGGATTGAATGATTTCGAGCAAACGCTCGTTATCTTGTTCGAAGTTGTATTCCGTTCATCAATAAATATGTTTCCATAACATGGTTCGTCTTTTTTTCTTTCGATTTTTTCTTTAATTTTGTCAAATTCTTGTCGATTAATCATGTATAAGCACCTCATAACCAGCGTTTTTTAAAATTTGCAGATCATTAGTTGTGTTTGCGTGTCGCGCTATAACATCAAGCGAAGGAAGATAGCCATTTCTAAATTTCAGTGCTTTGTAAAGTGTTTCTTTGCAAATATTCATAGATTCAAACATAGCCCTACGACAAGGAAACCAAATAACGGCATTACCTTTAATAACGATTATTGGACGATTGTTCTTATTCTTAGGAAAGTATCCGATTCCTTCCCATTCTTTTTCTCTGACGAAAAAATAAGATTGCTGTCCTAAGTCTTTTCTCCGTACTTTTTGCACCATTAGGCTTTTTTACATTCCGTTCGCTTTTGCTGCTTGACCGATTGAGTTGTAAGCCTCTAAGACTTCTCCTGTGGCCTTATGTATTTTTAGTACGCTTTCTTGATGCGACATTGGTTAAACTCCACTTTCCAACCATTCCGCTATTACTTCTTCGCAATACCTGCCTTTCTTAGCTCTGCAAATCGCCCTGCACGGGCATTTAAAGCACGTCTTCCCCTCATAATCAGCCGTGCTAAAATACAGACTTAAGAAGTTTGCAGCAGTTTCAACATCACCGAAATACGCTTCCATCCTATTCATATTGCTCACCTGGCAATTTAACCCGCTGCCATCCATCCATTTGTAATGTGTCTTGATATTTAGTTGAATTATTGGTTATTAAGTATTCCAAGTGACCAGTGCGGGAATATTCCGTATATTCGCTACTCTTGTTTTCTACTATCTCTGGAACCCAACGAAAATGAAGTTTCCCTGCATGTGCCAAACCATGATGACCAGTACAGCCAGAACCACATAAAGTTATTTCTGGTTTTTTAAGTTTTCTGCCGTTAACGTAAAGCTCTCCAGCAGACCTTTTAACCATGTGATGTTTGTTCGTAGCCTTTTTGCCACAAATAAAGCACCTATCCGAAATGTAGGAAGGTGCTTGCATTAATGGGTGCCATATTTTTGCCAAAGTCGTTTTATCGTGCAATTCTATGATCACTTCCTTTTACTTCGTAAGAACGAAGCGAACTAAGCCTAGAAACAATGGACTTGGCCTTGTTGAGAGCAACTTCATCATTTCCAAGCTGCTTGGAGTAATGGGATATGAATTTATCCCTGCGAAGATTCGAGGTAACAACCATGGGAGCCATGTCAAGATCACGTTCGTTAACGATTTCGTAGATGATCTCTACGGTGTCCTTTGTTGCGTTTTCTTGCCCAAGATCATCGAGAATCAAAAGTTTTGCATTGATACACTTCTGCACGATTTCTTCAGCAGAAGTTTCGTTTGAACTGTAAGAATTTCTAATGTCGCGCATCAATGACGGAACGTTTACAAACAGCACTTTTTGCTTTTCGCGCAAGGCTCGTTTTCCAATCTCACAAGCAAGGGAAGTTTTACCCCTTCCCTGTTCGCCCCATATGTACAGTCCGTCTGAAGTAGCATCGCTGTAGACCGATTGAAGATCGCTATTTTGGCACTTCCCCCAGTAGCGAGGACGAATACCAGCCCGTCTAAGGTCGCGTTCCCAGCGCCTTTGAGCTTCTATGCGTTTTTGATCGTTTTCAGCTCGTTGTGCTGCCTGAATTGCTTCAACCGATCCCTCGCAGGGGCATGGAACAACGCGCTCGACAATTTTCCCGCCGAAAAGCTCTAGCGGCTTAGTTTTAAGTTCTGCACCGCAAAACTCGCAAAACCTAGGCGTACTCTGAGTAGTCATCATGAATCACCTCTGCTTTGCCCTCTCGCTTCTGCCAGGTTACACATGCCGCCGTCCATGACTTCATTGGGTTTCTGCCGACCTTCCACCCTTCGATTCGTAGAAAGCAAAGAAAGCTTCGGGGTCGAAAGTGTATCCCTTATCGGAACAATGCTCCCGTACTTGAGCGAGCGTGGGCGGCGTAAACCGCCCCTCTTTCTTATTTGTATTGGTTTGGTTTGTATTGGTTTGGTTTGTATTGGTTTGGTTTGTATTGGTTTGGCTTTCCGAATTTTCAGAAACTTCTAAAACCTCTGGTTTTGCATTTTCTAAAACCTCTGGTTTTTTGTTTACTGAAACCTCTGGTTTTAACTTTGGTCTGCCGCCCTTCGAGCCTCTTGTTCTTGCTGATTTTGAGTTGTCTATGTCCTCTTTAAGAGCAATAAACAAAGCCTTCAACATATAAGGAAGTTCAACTTCTTCGCCGAACATTCCGTACATATTGATTGCGTAAATAAGCTCCTTGCGATCCTCTTCGCCGAGAGCTGCGCAGACATCGCCAAACTTTTCAAACACGGTAAATGTTTCTGCCATATTAGTAATCAACTGCTTCCTGGCGTGTAATAAAGAAGTGGATACCATGAGAGCATTCGTCCCATCGGTTTTCATCAAATGAATCTGGATAGACCGTTTCGCCTACCTTGTATTCAAATGATCCATTGTTGTAGCTGACAAAAGTAATATCGGTTTCTTCGAATGGTTTGTTATCCAAGGTAGTAATTTCCAATACAAGAGCCTTTGATGCCCTGCATTTTCTGCCCGTGGCATTACAGCGTTTAGCATCGCCAGGAATTAGCAGTTTGACGATGGCTCCACGAATGTTGAATCCGCCTTGTACAGCTCTAACCTTCTTCCAGCCAATAATCTGACCTTCAGGAACAATTACTGTTTGAGCAGCGGTTGAATCATCTAGGTCGGCTCCGTACAGGTTGGCTCCGTACAGGTCGGCTCCGCGCAGGTTGGCTCCGCGCAGGTTGGCTCCGCGCAGGTTGCTCCGTACAGGTTGCTCCGCGCAGGTTGGCGCGTTCGCCGCCCTCTTCGTCATAGAGCCATTTTCTATGCAGTTCTAAGATGCTATTGAGTTCTTTTTGTTCCATGATTGATCCTTAGAATGGAATTGCACTGTCATATACCGACGAATCAACAGATTGAGCTTCAACATTTACATGCGATCCGCCTTTAGACATGAACTCAAGCTGATCAACAATCACCTCAATCTTGCTTCGCTTCTGTCCGTCTCGTTCCCACTGAGACCAATGAAGTTTTCCCTCAATAGCGATCTTGCTTCCCTTTTGGATAAACTTAGAAACAGCTTCAGCGCGAGCACCAAACATGACACATTCAATGAAGTTTGGATAATCCTCCCACTCTCCCGTTTGGTTGTTTTTCCTTTTGTCGTTTACCGCGATCCCGAATTTAAGAACGGATTTACCTCCCGCTGTAGAACTAACTTCTGGATCACGAGGAAAGATTGCCCGTAATAATCACTTTATTGATAGACATTTATTGTCCCCATTCACGTTGTAATTGACTTTCCAATATGCGCATCTCAAGCTTTATTGCATTGATGCGAGACTTAGAGGATTCGTAGAGCACCGAATATGAATCGCGCTCACGAAGCTTTTCAGAAACAAAGGGATCGCCTTTTAAGACAATGCTTATCATTGTCGCAGCCATACCTTCATCTTTAAGTTCGTAAGCGCGGATATGCTTTGCTTTCTGGTATTCATTTTCAGCGTTAGCCCAATCGATACCTAAGCGTTCGCACTCATGTACAGCTACGTACGTCTGAGCATCGATCGATGTACAGCTACGTACGTCTGAGCATCATCGATGTACACTACGTACGTCTGAGCATCGATCGATGTACAGCTACGTACTCTGACATCGATCGATGTACACTACGTACGTCTAGCATCATCATGTACAGCTACGTACTCTGACATCGATCGATACACTACTACGTCAGATCATCATGTTAGGCTAGATCTGCCTGC
>ENA-OQDF01000573-OQDF01000573.1-human-gut-metagenome-genome-assembly--contig:-NODE-573-length-15254-cov-1.897270_pt1 | contig 15254 bp, 23 predicted proteins | sample MGYA00242769_ERZ504597 | MGnify/ENA primary metagenome ERZ504597 (study PRJEB26092, sample SAMD00036305) | human gut metagenome | host: Homo sapiens | study: EMG produced TPA metagenomics assembly of...
AGCAGATGAAGACTTTAGAAATGTAAGTATTGCATCTATAGGAATTATTTTTATCATTATGTTATTTGTTTTAAATCAGTTTCACTTCCAGTATTGTTAGTTTCTGGAATTGAACTTGCTATCTTTATTAATATGGCGATTAGTTATTATACAGGGGATGTTTTACCATTTGTTGCCTCTATTGTTATTGGAACAATTCAACTTGGAGCAACAATTGATTATGCTATTTTACTTACAACGAAATATTTGGAAAATAGAAAAAATGGTATTGATAAGATTAAAGCAATGGATAATGCAATTAGTAATTCTGCAGGTTCAATCTTTGTTTCTGGAATGTCATTCTTTGCAGCAACATTTGGTGTAGGAATGATTTCTAAATTAAATATGATTGGATCATTATGTAATTTAATGTCTAGAGGAGCACTTATTTCAATGTTTATTGTTATTTGTGTTATACCAGCAATTTTACTTGTATTTGATAAAGTAATTATTCATACTTCTATCGGTTTTAAACAATTAAAAAATAAAGGAGAATGTTAACATGAAAAAAGCAAAATTAATCACTTCTTCAGCAGTTGTAATGACAATGGTCATGAGCTCAATTGTTCCTGCCTTTGCCTATTCAAAAGAAGAAACAGTTTATAGTAAGTTAAAAACAAATGGTTCAGAAAAAACAACAGTTGTTTCTGAACATCTTATCAATGATCAAAATGAAACATCATTAGATGATCAATCATCATTAAAAAATATTAAAAATGTTAATGGTAAAGAAACATTTAAACAAGATGGTTCTAGTTTGGTATGGCAAACAACAGATGGACAAGATATTTATTACCAAGGTAAAACAACAAATTCATTACCTGTTTCAATGAAAGTAACTTATAAATTGGATGGTAAGAAAACGAAGTTAAAAGATATGCTTGGTAAAAAGGGTAAAGTAGAAATTCAAATTGATTATACAAATAATGAAAAACAAACTGTTGATGGTAAAGAACTTATGTTCCTTTGTCGTTACAACAGGAACAATGTTACCAACAAAAACAGATTCTAATATTGAAGTTACAAATGGTAAAGTAATTAGTAATGGTTCTTCTAATATCATTATGGCAATTGCTGCTCCAGGATTATCAAAGAATTATGATAATAATGAAGAATTAGAAAAATTAAATTCTGTAACTATTAAATATGATACAACTAAATTTAAATTAAATAGTTTAATGTCAGTAGCAACACCATCATTATTATCTGAAACAGATATTAATTTTGATGATTTAAATGATGTTTATGATAGTGTAGATACATTAAATTCATCATTTGATCAAATTATTGCTGGTGGGCAAACATTACAATCAGGTTTAAAACAATATGCTTCTAAATATAGTGAATTTGATCAAGGTGTAGGATCTTTAAAAACAGGTGCAGCTTCTGCTCTTGTAGGATCACAAAAATTAACAACAGGTATTGAAACATTATATAATGGTTTAGTCACTTTAGATGGAAAAAGTGCAACTTTAGTTGCAGGAGCAAAACAAGTATTTAATACATTATTAACAACAACACAAACACAAATTAATAATCAATTGGCTACTACAGGAATGTCTATTGAATTAACAATTGATAATTATCAAACAGTTTTAAATGGTTTAATGGCAAAATTACCAGCAGAAAATCAACCATCAATCAAAACAGCTTTAGCACAATTAGATTCATATAACAAATTCTATCAAGGATTACAAAGTTATACAGATGGAGTTGCTCAATTAAAAGAAGGAGCACAAAGTGCTGTTGATGGTTCTAAACAATTAAGTGAAGGATTATCTTCATTAAGTGATGGATCTAATACTTTAGTACAAGCAAGTAGTCAATTAAAAACGGCATCAAATCAATTAGCTCAAGGTAGTGATGCTTTAGTTGATGGTTTAACTTTATTTAAAAGTAAAGGTTTAGATAAGATTTCTAGTGTTTTAAATGATACAGTGAAAAAGATGTAGATACAACACAAAAACTTGTTGATTTAGCTAATGATTATAAAACATTTGCAGATAGTAAAGATGGTGTAGAAGCTAAAACTAAATTTATCATGATTATTGATTCAAAATCTAAGAAATAGAATTGGATTTCCAATTCTATTTTTTTACAAATTAAGATAAAAGGTTTGAAGATAAAACAATATTTTATTATTATGATAAGTAGTTAGAGAAAAACGTTGATTTCATGCGCTTTTCTTAAGAAAAACACTTACAAATAAAAAAATAGTATAGAATACTTACCAAGGAGGAAGTAAAAACTGAGGTTTTGAAGTGAGAGAATATGAAAACAATGATCGAAGTACAATACCAAGAAAAGAATGTTAAAGATGGTGATTTAGATAAATACGTTAAAGAAACTTTAAAAGAACAAGGTGTAAAAACAACAGAAGTTGAAACTTTAAATATTTATTACTTACCTGAAACTGCTAAAGTTTTCTTTGTAGCAATTAAAAAAGATGGTTCTGAATTAAAAGGTGAATTAGATGTTAATGCTATGCCTGAATATCCAGAAGTTGTTAAAAACCAGCTGCAAAAAAAGCGCCAGCTAAAAAAGCTCCTGCAGCAAAAGCACCAGCTAAAGCTGTAGCTGCTAAAGAAGCTAAACCAGTTGTTAAAAAAGCAACAACTGCTAAAAAAACTACTAAAAAATAATAGAGGAGAACCGAGAGGTTCTTTTTTTTATGCTTAAATTTTCTAGATAATCTAGAGAGAACAACTTAGTGAGAAAAATTTTTTATAAAAGTGTTATAATTTTGTAACAAATCAACACTTTAAAAAGTACTACTAATGAAGGGAGGCTTTTAAATATGGAAGAAGTTATTCAATCTGAAAAAGATCTTGTTTATCGTCTTGCCTTTAACTAATGTCATCAAAAAGATCAAGCAGATGATATCTTTTAAAATGTGATGTATCGTTATTTTAAAAAAAGCCTAGCTTCAAATCATTAGAACATGAAAAAGCATGGTTTATAAGAGTTACATTAAATTGTAGTAAAACATCTTTAAGATCCTTATGGAACAATAAAGTAGAAGAAATAGATGAACAAGTTTATATTTATGAAAAGAAAGAAATTGATTTAACACCCTATTTAAATAAACTTTCTAAAAAACATAATGCTGTTCTTTATTTATTTTATTATGAGGGATATTCGACAAAAGAAATGGCTAGCATTTTACATATCAAAGAAAATAATGTACGTGTTTTATTAAATAGGGCAAGAAATCAATTAAGAAAGGAGATAGAAGCTGATGAAAAATAAATCATTTGAAAACTATTATGATGATATACATGTAGATGATTCACTTCTCCAACAAATACCTATAAAAAAACATCATTATTTAAAACCAATTCTTGTTATTTCTTGTTGTCTTTTGTTATTTGTTTGTATTTTTCAAAATAACAAATAAGCAAAGATACTTAGAAGTTCTTGCTTATAATCAAAGTTATAATTCTATAACAACTAAAGCGACACCAATGGATTATTATCTAGTTCATGATCAAGTAGATTCTAATGAAACACAAGTAAAAAAGAAATATGAAGATAAATATTTATCTAAAAAAGCTGATTTTAAACAATCTAAATTAGATATTAAAGATTCTTATCTTAATGGTTATCTTACAACAAGTTATTTTACTGTAGATGTTCATAGTGATGAAATTGAAGCAATACGAATAGTTCAAGGTAATAATCCTTTAGAAATACAACTAGGTGATAAAATATATCAAAATAATACAATCATACCTTATAAAACATATCGTAAATATTATCATACAAAAAAGGCTTAAAGGTTATATGGAAACCTGATGAAAATATCTTTAATCAAGATTTTGAAGATATCTCAGATCAATTTAGAATAGAAGTAGAATATAAATCGAAAGAAAGTAAACTTTTTGAAATTGAAGTATCATTTAATAAAAAAGGACAAATGTTTGTTCAAAAAAGAAAAACAAGACGTACAGAAATAAATACGGAATTAAACAATTCAAAACAAAAATACTTAAAATTTAGTACTTTAAGTGAATCAGAAACAATCAAAGAACTAAAAGAAATTCTACCTCAAGAAGTAATAGATGAATTGATGAAAAATGGTTATGTTTATGAAAATAAAAAAGAAAAGATATTTTAATTTTAGTAATGATAAAGATAATCCAACATTAAGATTAGATGTAACTTATGACAATAATAACAAAATCATTCAATATGTATCAAAAGAATATGGTTTTACAGAAAATATTCTATCAACAACTAAAAAAAGATCCAATAGATGTTATCAAACATGCACAAGAGATTCTAATAAACCAACAGTTACCACTTACTAAGTTATACTTCCAAGTCATTATAGTGGAGGAAACTATGAAGCCTATGTTGATAAATATTATCAATATGTCATTCAAACAGATAATAATATGCTTGTACAAATTGAAAAAAGAAAAGAGAATGATATTACAATCAAAGAGGTAGAATCAACTATTTATGATTATGATGATATTGCATCCGCTATTAATACAATTATTGATAACTTTAAAGATTGGAAAGGATGTACTTTAAAAGAAATCTATTATGCAGGAGATGATGAAAAGTATTTTAAAGAAATCAATCAACAATATGGTGGAAAAGAAGCGATTGTTTTATTATCAAAATTTGATGTTGATGGATCAGGTGGAGATGGATCTTTAAATCCCAATAGTACTTATGATCATTGGAATTGGTTATTAATAAAAGATAAACATGGAAACTGGAAAGAAGTTGATCATGGTTATTAAAAAGAAGAAAAATTATTTTCCAAGAAATGTAGGTGAGAATATGAAAGAGAAAAAGATAGAATTTTGTTTAATTATTTTATTATTGGTTTTGAAATATTTATATTTATTTGTTTAGAAGGAATGATTTATCCTGTAAGGAATACGGATGAATATTATTGGGGTGGTTATCAATATTTTAGTTTTATTTGCCTTGTACTACTTATCATGATTATTTATAAAATAGTTCAAACGATTTCTTTAAAGAAAGAATGATATTAATTGATGAAAAGGCTTGATTGAATAAAGCCTTTTATTATACAAAAAATGTATAATAAATGATAATTTATAGGTATTTGACTCTAAAACGAATAAGAATAAAATAATAGAAAAAGGGGGATTCTATAATGGAATATGTAACATTAAGCAATGGCTTAAAAATGCCTATGGTAGGTTTTGGAGTATTTAGAGTACCAGATAAAAAAGAATGTGAAGAATCAGTATATCAAGCTATTAAAGCAGGATATCGTTTAATTGATACAGCTGCAGCTTATTATAATGAAGATGCAGTAGGTACAGCAGTTAAAAAAGCAATCGCTGAAGGTATTTGTACAAGAGAAGAATTATTTATTACTTCTAAATTATGGGTACAAGATATGATGGATTATGAAAGTGCTAAAAAGGAATTCGTGCATCACTTGAAAAAAGTGGTTTAGAATATTTTGATTTATATTTATTACATCAAGCTTGTGGTGATTATTTTAGTGCATGGAGAGCTATGGAAGATGCGTATAAAAAAGGTCTCTTAAAAGCAATCGGTGTTTCTAACTTCTATCCAAATATTCTTACAACTTCTGTGAAATCGTTAAAGTAAAACCAGTAGTCAATCAAGTAGAACTTCATCCATATTACACACAAGAAAAAGCTCTAGAAACAATGAAATATTATAATGTTGTTCCTGAAGCATGGGCACCACTTGGTGGAGGAAGATATAATCCATTTGAAGATGAAATGTTAAAAGGAATTGCAGCTAAATATAATAAGTCTGTAGGACAAGTAATACTTAGATGGAATATCCAAAGAGGAGTCATTGTTATACCAAAATCAACACATGTAGAAAGAATTAAAGAAAATATAGATATCTTTGATTTTGAATTAAATGAAGAAGAAATGAAACAAATCTCATCATTAGATATGGGTTATTCAGGATCAAGAGCTAAACATTTTGAACCTGATTTTGTAAGAATGGTATTAAATAATAAGATTCATGATTAATGCACTCAGGTGCATTTTTCATTATTAAAACTAATTTTATCGCTTATATTGACAATAAATTTGAATTAAGTTAAGATAACGAAGTAGAAATAAAGGCAATGAATAGACAAGTAATAATAGATCTTCATTTAAAGAGAGTCTTGGTTGGTGGAAAAGATAATGAAACTATTATGAATAAAGGCTAGGAGCTGCATCTTGGATGTTTTGATAGGATGACGTAAGCCACGTTATAGGCAAGACTATTAATAGATAGTTATTGAGGTTAATAGGGTGACCTATTAATGAATTTGGGTGGTAACACGATTTAGCTCTCGTCCCATGGGATGGAGAGTTTTTTATATTTTAGGAGGATATTATGGAAGAAAGAAAGTTTAGTGAACAAGAACTTGTTCGTAGAGAAAAGATGCAAGAACTTATTGACAAAGGGATTGATCCTTTTGGTCAAAGATTTGATGTAACAGCTTATTCAAAAGGTATTAAAGAACAATATGGTGATAAAACACATGAAGAATTAGAAGAAATGGCTGTAGAAGTAGCTGTTGCTGGTAGAATTATGACTAAACGTCGTAAAGGTAAGTATGTTTTATGCATATTCAAGATAGAGATGGACAAATCCAATTATATGTAAGAAAAGATACTTTAGGTGAAGAAGTTTATGAAATCGTTAAAAAAGGTGATATTGGAGATATCATTGGGGTTAAAGGAACAGTATTTATGACAAATACTGGAGAATGTTCAATTAAAGTAAGTGAATATACTCACTTAACTAAAGCATTACGTCCTTTACCAGAAAAATTCCATGGTTTAAGTGATATTGAAGAAAGATATAGAAGAAGATATGTTGACTTAATCATGAATGAAGAAGCTAAAAAAATTGCGTTTACAAGACCAAGAATCATTCGTTCAATTCAAAATTACTTAGATAGTAGAAATTATGTAGAAGTTGAAACACCTGTTTTAAATCCAATCTTAGGTGGAGCAGCGGCAAGACCATTCGTTACTCATCATAATACATTAGATACTGATTTCTATTTACGTATTGCGACTGAATTATCTTTAAAGAGATTAATTGTTGGTGGTATGGATGCTGTTTATGAAATTGGACGTTTATTTAGAAATGAAGGTATGGATAGAACTCATAACCCTGAATTTACTACAATTGAAGTTTATAAAGCATTTAGTGATCTTGAAGGAATGATGGATTTAACTGAAGGTATTATTTCTAATGCAGCTATGGAAGTTAATGGAACTTATGAATTAGATTATAAAGGACATCATATTTCATTAGCTCCTGGATTTAAACGTGTTTCTATGACAGAAGCTATTAAAGAAAAAACGGGTATTGATTTCAATGAACATATGTCATTTGAAGATGCTAAAAAATTAGCTGAAGAACATGGTATAGAAGTAGAAGCTCACTTTGGTTATGGACATATTATCAATGAATTCTTTGAAAAATATGTAGAAGAAACAATTGTAGAACCAACATTCGTATATGGTCATCCAATTGAAATCTCACCACTTGCTAAAAAGAATTTAGAAGATCCACGTTTCACACAACGTTTTGAATTATTCATCTGTGGAAACGAATATGCTAACGCATTTACTGAATTAAATGATCCAATCGATCAATATGAAAGATTTGCTGATCAATTAAAAGAAAAAGAATTAGGAAATGATGAAGCAAACGAAATGGACTTAGATTACGTAGAAGCTCTAGAATACGGTTTACCTCCAACAGGTGGTATGGGAATGGGTATTGATAGATTAGTTATGTTATTAACTGGACAAGAATCTATTCAAGAAGTTATTTTATTCCCTCAAATGAAACCAAGAAATAAATAGTATTAAAATCAAATAAAGAGAGAATATGTTTAAAAGCCCCGTATTTAATGATATGGGACTTTTTCTTTTTATGTTATTATAATTGTAATTCAAGTAATCCTATGAAAAAAATTTAAAGGAGCAATAGCTATGGAGAATAAACTAGAAAGAAATGAACAAAATAATTTTATGGATACTTTTGTTAAAACAGATAATGTGTTAAATGATATGTGTAATATTATTGAATCATCAAGAGAAGCGGCATATAAAGCGGTTAATGTTGCACTTGTTCAAAGGAATTGGTTAATAGGTTATCGAATTGCAGAGGAAGAACTTAAAGGAGAAAATCGTTCTGAATATGGACTTCAGGTTATTAAGAAATTGTCAAAAGAATTGACAAACCGATATGGGAAAGGATATGACAGAGGAACTCTTTATCGTTGTGAGAAGTTCTACAAAACGTTTCCTGAAATTGTTGCCTCACTGAGGCAACAATCTAGAGGAATACTATCATGGACTCATTATCGTACACTTTTACAGGTAAATGATAAAGAAGCACGTGATTGGTATGAAAAAGAAGCAATTGAACAAACATGGAGCGTACGTACTTTACAAAGAAATATTTCTTCTCAATATTATTATCGTATGCTTCATACTCAAAAAAAGAAACTTGTAGAAAATGAAATGAAAGAACTGACATCACAGGATCAAAATGAAAAGTTAGAATTTATTAAGAATCCAGTAGTTGCAGAATTTTTAGGTTTTTCTCAAAATACAGATTTTACAGAAAGTGATTTAGAGAAAAGTATTCTTTCTAATTTACAAAAGTTCTTGATGGAACTTGGAAAAGGATATGCTTTTGTGGCAAGACAACAACATATTCATACAGAAAAGCAGGACTATTATATTGATCTTGTGTTTTATAATTATATTCTTAAATGTTTTGTTCTCATTGATTTAAAAACAGAAAAGATAACCCATCAAGATGTAGGACAAATGGATATGTATATAAAAATGTATGATGAAATAAAACGAAGTGAAGGAGATAATCCAACACTAGGTATTGTACTTTGTTCAGACACAGATGAGGATATTGCCCGTTATTCTGTTATGCATGGTAATGAACAGTTATTTGCTTCGAAATATAAATTATACTTACCTACAAAAGAAGAACTAAAGGCTGAAATTGAAACTCAAAAGGCAATGTTTTATCTTCAACAGCAAGATAGTAAGAATAATATAGAATGACCGTATGTTACACTTTAATTGTTCTCTTCTAATAAGCTTAAATCAGGTTTGTCCATTAATTCATGAAGATCTTCATCACACTTTGTATTCTTTTAGTAAGTTCAAACAATTCATGACATAAAAATCTTGTGCAGCTCTTCCTTGGTTATCTGTAAATGTTGAAAGAGTTTCTAAATCAACTGCAAAAAGAGTTTGATAGACACCGTCTAGACGAAATGCAATAAGATCTAATTCATCATAAATTTCAAACATTTTTCTTCTTTTATCCATTGTTTTACACCTCCTTTATATGAGTGTAAAATAAAGGAATCTTAAAAGGAATAATACTTGCATAAGATGCAAAAAATCTGCGTAAAAGGATAAGAAATGTAACGAAAATGTATAGTGCTATACAATAATTAGAAATACAAACATAATATTTATTTAAAAGATCAGATATAATTTTTTCTTTAAGGTGTAGGTTAAAAGGGTTTGATGAAAAAATGATGTTATAAACGCAGGAATCGTGAGAATAATTATACTACATGTAAATATCGCTAAAAAAGGACTAAAAGCTATATGTATTAAGGATTTAAGTCCTTTTTAGTTTCTAAAATTTTTATCTATAAATTTATTATTTGCAAATAATAAAACAGTTAAGTTATCATAATGTTAGCGAAGGCTAACAAAATGTAAGAAAGAAGATGATAAGATGTTAACGGATAAAGAATATAAAGATTTATCGATTAAAGAATTTACCAAAGCAGCTAAAATCTATGATTCTAAACATGCAGGAATCTATGAAATGTGCAAAGATGATTATCCATTTGTAGCTGAAGAATTAAAAAATATTGAATTTAATAATCTTTTAGATGTAGGATGTGGAACAGGGCCAATGATTGAACTCTTTGTTCAAGAATTTCCAAATAAAGAGTATACAGGAATAGATCTTACACCTAAAATGATTGAGGTTGCCTCACAAAAGAACTTACCGCAAACAACATTTATTGTAGGAGATAGTGAGAATCTACCTTTCGAAGATGAATCTTTTGATGTAATAACATGTACTAATAGTTTTCATCATTATCCTAATCCCCAAGCTTTTTTTTAATGAAGTAAAACGAGTTTTAAAAAAAGATGGGTATTTAGTTCTTAGAGATTATACTAGCAATAATTTTATGATTTGGTTAATGAATCATATTGAAATGCCTTTATCACATTTATTAGGGCATGGTGATGTAAAAATACATTCATGTAAAGAAGTACAAGAAATGTGTCAAAAAGCGTGTCTACATGTAGAAAAGATAGAAGCTCAAAAGAACTTTAGATTACATTTAGTTGCTAGAAAAGAGAATGTCATTGTATAAAATAATCAAGATAGTTGATAAAAAATCACCTTAAAATGAATGAAAATCGTATTTGACATAGAAAAAAAGTGTATTGTATAATCTAGCAGTCATCGGAGGGTGATTTGTTTAATGGAAACAATAGCTGGATAAGATGGCAGATTGAAACATCTGCTTTCTTGTCTGGCTTTTTTGTTATGAAGGAGGAAGAGTATGAAAAAGAATATGTTTTTTACAGAGGGGAAAATATTACAACCATTGATTTTATTTGCGTTTCCTGTTTTAGTTGCTTTGTTTTTACAAGCAATGTAAGGGGTAGTAGATTTACTTATTGTTGGTAAGTTTTCATCTTCAGCTGATGTATCAGCAGTATCTACAGGTTCTCAAATTATGACAACTCTTACAAATTTAGTCAGTAGTTTTGCGATGGGAACAACCATTTTGTTAGGTCAACAATTGGTAGTGGTAGTAAAAAAGAAGGTGGACGTACAGTAGGAACATCAATTGTGATGTTTGGTGTGATTGCTGTTATATTATCTATTATTCTTGTAATTTTTGCATCACAAGTAAGTTCTTTAATGAATGCACCTACTGAAGCTTTTGATAAGGCAGTTGATTATATTCGTATTTGTGGTGGCGGTATGATTGTGATTGTTGTTTATAATTTAATTGGATGTATTTTTAGAGGTTTAGGTGATTCTAGAACACCATTGATTACTGTCGTAATCGCTTGTGTTTTTAATATTTTTGGTGATTTAGTTTTATGTGCCATTTTAAATATGGGAACAGCAGGTGCTGTGATTGCTACGGTATTTGCACAAGTCATTAGTGTAATTGTTTCTTTATTTTTAATTAGTAAAAAAGAATTACCATTTACATTAAAGAAAGAAAACATTCGTATTCATAAAGCTTATTTGAAAAAAATGATTACATTTGGGGCACCTATAGCTTTACAAGATTTATTAGTTAGTATTTCTTTTTTAATTATTCTTGCTATTGTTAATTCTATGGGAGTTATAGCTTCTGCAGGAGTAGGAGTTGCTGAAAAAGTATGTGCCTTTATTATGCTTATTTCTTCAGCATTCATGCAATCAATGTCTGCTTTTGTTGCTCAAAACTATGGAGCAGGATTAATGCATCGTGCAAGAAAAGCTCTTTATTGTGGTGTTGGTGTATCTTTTGCAACAGGAGTTGTTGTTTTCTTCTTTACATTTTTCCATGGAATTTACTAGTTGGAATCTTTGCTTCAGATGTTAAGTTGTTTTAGCAGTGACAGATTATTTAAAAGCTTATGCTATTGATTGTTTATTTACAGCTATTTTCTTCTGTTATACAGGTTTTTACAATGGAATTGGTAAAACAAAGTTTGTGATGATTCAAGGTATTTTAGGAGCGTTTTGTGTTAGAGTTCCAGTTTCTTATTTGATGAGTATTCAACCTGAAAAATCATTATTCCATATTGGACTTGCAACACCTATGTCTTCATTTCTACAATTAGTTCTTTGTGTAGAATTTATGATGTATTTAAAGAAAAAGGTGAATTGGAAAATCGTGTGTAATGGTCTTGATTTTCTTGACCATTGAATTATTGAATCTATTTTGTGTTAAACTAGGGGTATATTTAAAGAAGGAGATTATTTATGGATACTTTACAATTAATGAAAGATAGACATAGTGTTCGTCAATATATCAATCAACCTATAGAACAAGATAAACGATTCGTTATTAATAAATTAATTAAAGAAATCAATGAAGAAAGTGGTTTACAAATGCAAGTATTCTATGATGAACCTCAATGCTTTGATTCTTTTATGGCACACTATGGTAAATTTGAAAATGTAACAAATTATATTGCAATTGTTGGAGAAAAAAGCCAACAAGAAAAAGCAGGATACTATGGTGAAAAACTTGTATTAAAGTGTCAAGAATTAGGCTTAAATACCTGTTGGGTCGCAATGACTCATGGTAAAACACAAGCTAAAATAGAAAAAGGAAAGAAATTATTAATTCTTCTTTCATTAGGGTATGGGAAGAATCAAGGTTTTCCTCATAAAAGCAAAGAACTTGATACATTATGTAAATATGATCAAGAATGTGACTGGTTTAAACAAGGAATGGAAGCTGTAGCTCTTGCCCCAACAGCCATGAATCAACAAAAGTTTATGTTTGAATTAAACAATGGTGTTGTAAGTGCTAAAGCATTACGTGGTTTTTATTCAAAGATAGATCTCGGAATAGTGAAATACCATTTGAAGCGGTGACAGGACATGGAGCTAAATAATGAACTCGATACATTTACATCAGAATTTGAACAATGCAAAGATATCTTACTCGCATTAGGTGATGAAAACCGCCAACATATGATATTAGAAATGATTAAATGGGAAATGTTCTGGTGTACGTGTTCATGAAATTGTTGAAAAACACACTTATCAAGAGTTTCTGTATCTCATCATTTAAAGGTCTTAAAAGAAGCAGGTATTGTTAAAATGCGCAAAGAATTAACAAAGAATTATTACTATTTTGATCCTGATATGAAAAGTTTTAATATGTCGATTAAAGTATTATAAAATGTAAATGATATTACTTCAAATTTACCTGATCGAAGTGAAAGAGATGAATGAAACAAGACACGGTCTTGTTTTTTCATCTTCTAAAAATATTGACATAAACCGAGCTTTAGGGTTTACAATGTATATAGGTTAATTTAGGGAGGATAAAAGGATGGAATATAGTAAAATTGATAAACTTAATGTCAATCCTTCATTATTAGGATTTGGCTGCATGCGTTTTCCTAAAAATGAAGATGGCACTATTGATGAGGTAGAAGCAGAAAGAATGTTAGATCATGCTATTGAAAGTGGTGTGACTTATATTGATACAGCTTATCCTTATCATGATGGTGAAAGCGAACCATTTGTTGGTAGAGTTTTAAAGAAGTATAAAAGAGAAGATTTTTATCTTGCGACAAAGTTACCAATGTTTAAAATTAATTCATTGGAACAAGCAAAAGAAATCTTTGAAGAACAAATGAAAAGACTTGATGTCAATTATGTTGATTTCTATTTATTACATGCTTTAAATAAAGATACATGGAAAAAGTTATGGATTTAAATATCATTCCTTATTGTGAAGAAATTAAAGAAACAAGGAAGAATTAAAAACTTTGGTTTTCATTCCATGATGATTATGAAGTCTTTGAGGAAATCATTAATTATCGTGATTGGGATTTCTGTCAAATTCAATTAAATTACATTGATACAGATATCCAAGCAGGAATGAAAGGTTATAAACTTACAGAAGAAAAGAATGTACCATTAGTTATTATGGAACCTATTAAAGGCGGAGCTCTTGCTAGCCTTTCAGATGATATTGAACAAGTTTTTACTGACTATAATCCAAATGTCAGCATTTCAAGTTGGGCTTTACGTTTTGTAGCTTCACTTCCAAATGTAAAAGTTGTTTTAAGTGGTATGTCTACTTATGATCAAGTAGAAGATAACCTTGCAACTTTTAAAGACTTTAAACCATTAGATCAAGATGAAGAAAAACTTGTAGAAAAAGTAGCTAATATGATTAAAGCAAAAACTAAAAATGGATGTACAGGATGTCGTTATTGTATGCCTTGTCCATTTGGAATTGATATTCCAGGTAACTTCAAGTTATGGAATGAATATGGTATGTTAGGTCTTAAAGATACAGCTAAAAGACGTTATACAAATCTAGGAGATGCACAAGCTGAATTTTGTAAGAAATGTGGTAAATGTGAAAAACTTTGTCCACAATCTATTAAAATCAGAGAAGATTTACAACGTGTCGTTCAAGATATTAAGAACTTATAAGAGAATGGCGTTATGTCATTCTTTTTTTTGTATTATGTTTTAGTAAAATAAATAGTGATATGTATGGTATGATGTATTTATAGATAAAAGTGAAACAGGATATACGAGGAGACAACTTATGAAGATAAAATATATGGGGAAATTAGATCCAGAAACTAATCCACTTCCAACAAATAAGCTTAAAGAAGGGGCTATTCGATTTAATGAGCAACGGATAGAAAAAAACAGAATATACAAACAAGTATTGTTACTTTTATTATTATATGTATTATGTTTGTACCAGAATATTTAAATGTTCTTTTTAGAGATGTTGATTCTATGGATTTATCAAATCTTTTTAGCTATTTTATACTCGCAAATATTTTATTAGTTCTTTCAAAACTATGTCAGTTTTATTTCTATAAAGAAATTTATATGTTTAAAATACCACGTGTTGGTTTTGCAGGAGTATATACAACAGAGTTTACAAAGAAAAAATATATATCTATCAATCTTATTCCTGATATTTTATTTGGTTTAGTTCCTTATTATATTTCATTAACAAAATGTAAGTTTTTTTAGGAATGGCCGCTATGTTTGTTGTTGCAAATTCAGCAGTAGATTTCATGAATGTATATCATGCATTTGTAGAAATGCCACCGGGTTCAAAAACATTCTTATATCAGTTCAATAATTATTGGTATTTACCAAAAAAGATAATAATAACTAGGGCGAGGGAAACAGTATGATACTGTTTCTTTTTTATATGAAATATGATGGAATAGAGTTGAATCTTTAAGATATCATAATATAAAATTAAATTATTAAAGAACTTACACAAAGATTACAAATGAAGAAAGTATATTAAAGATGAAGGGAGGTATTGTTATGAAGATACTACTTGCTGAAGATCATTGATAATTTAAGAGAAATAATAGAAAGATTATTTGGTTGTTCATGGGTATGTTGTGGAAAGTTTTGATTATGGGGAA
>ENA-OQDF01000574-OQDF01000574.1-human-gut-metagenome-genome-assembly--contig:-NODE-574-length-15240-cov-1.909813_pt1 | contig 15240 bp, 21 predicted proteins | sample MGYA00242769_ERZ504597 | MGnify/ENA primary metagenome ERZ504597 (study PRJEB26092, sample SAMD00036305) | human gut metagenome | host: Homo sapiens | study: EMG produced TPA metagenomics assembly of...
CGAGCCTGTGATGAAAAACCGGCAACATTCTGCCGGCGATTCATCGAGTGGGCGATACAAGATTCGAACTTGTGACCCCTTCCGTGTCAGGGAAGTGCGCTACCACTGCGCCAACCGCCCGGGTCATCATCCGGTCGAATCAATCAGCATGAATCAACCATCCGAGAGCGGACAACGGGACTCGAACCCGCGGTCTCAACCTTGGCAAGGTTGCGCTTTACCAACTAAGCTATGTCCGCATGTGTTACCTTCACAGGCAACAGGTGACAAAGATACGCCAATCTCAGGAAAAAGCCAAGCCCCCGCGTGTCCCACCGGTTTCCAACGATTATCGAGCGCCGAAGTGAAGTTCCCGAACTACGCCGACGTGCGTCCTTCATGGAATCAGGCACGGTATGGGCTTCATCCCTCAACGCGCGATAATGGCGGTATGACGCAACGACAACTGATGCGGGCCACAGTCGAAACGCCCATCGGCCGGATGATGATGGCCTCCGACGGCGAGGGACTTACCGAACTCTGTCTTGAAGACTGGTGGTGGGCCACCGATCACCAAGCCGTTCTCGATTCGAATCGCGAATCCGATAGTGAACCCGACGTATTCCGTATAACCCGCGAATGGCTGACCGCCTATTTCGCCGGCGAACGCCCCGGCTCGGATCAGGTGCCGCCTTTGCATCCCGCCGGCACGCCATTCCAACCATGAAGTGTGGAATCTGGTGGCCGAAATCCCCTATGGCATGACGGTAAGTTACGGCGAACTCGCCGCCGAATTGACCGAACGACGCGGCGGCGGCCGCATGGCCGCGCAGGCGGTCGGAGGCGCAGTGAAGCGCAATCCGGTTACCATCATCGTGCCCTGCCACCGCGTAGTCGGCTCGGCCGCGCGTTGGCGGCTACGGCGGCCGACTCGACATCAAGGCCGAGTTGCTTGAACTCGAGGCGTGGATCTGGCGCGCTTCGATCTGCCGAACCTTTGACGGGCCCAGCGGTCCGCCTCGTCAAAAAGGATTGAGTGGTTAACCCTCCCGCCGGCGGGAGATGGCGCGTAGCGCCGGAGGGTGGTCGGCTGGCTGGCATCGCAACCCTGCTACCCGACAATTTTCGACAAGCCGACGGGAATCCTTCCACGAATTGTTCGCCGTCGGTGCAGTCTTGCTCGATCGCGCCGGCCAAAACCGTACAATCCCTACAATGGAATGCATATGGTTAATTGCTGCGCGCAGCCGCACGGCCGCACGCGATCGCAAGACCACGCAGCCCAAGGGGATATGCAATATCAACGGAAGCAGGAGGTGCGCATGACCGGCATTATCGATTACGCGCACACCGAAACGCGCTCCTTCGCCGACTTGCCGTTCAACGAAATCGACGCTTGATCATCTCCACGCTCATCTATGAGGATGTGGCCAGTGTCTGTCCGACGTTGATGCTGGATGAGACGCGGTCAGGCTCGTTCGCCGCACGCATTCGCGCTTTCGAACCCAAGCATCCACTGATCTGGCTGAAGGGTATCTGGCATCCCGAGCTTGAATCGGTAAGCTTGACGAGGCAACCGCGAGCTGCATCGTTCGCCGGAAACACATGCCGACGACAAGCCGCACGAAGCCCAAATGGTTTCAGTGGTCAACCCGGACCTGACCCACGACCTGTTCCAGGCCGCAGGCGAAAACCCCCGCTACGCCAACGTTCGCCTGGGCGCGGTGGTCGAGCACATCAATCAGGGTGAGCAAACCCAATTCGCCGCCGCCACCTTCCAACTGCCCGACGGCCACAAGCGCCGAAAGCCGACCTACAAAGGCACGTTGGTTATTTCCTTCCGCGGCACCGATGATTCGCTCATCGGATGGAAGGAAGATTTCAATATGGCTTTCCAGTATCCGGTGCCGGCGCAACGTTCAGCCAGCGCCTATCTGGATATGGTGGCGCGACTGTGGGAGGGTCCGATTATTCTGGTCGGCCATTCCAAGGGAGGCAATCTGGCGATTTACGCGGCCATGAACGCCGATCCCAAGGTGCGCAAGCGCATTCAGCATGTCTATTCACTGGATGGCCCCGGTTTCCCGCCGGAGATTGTGACCAGCCCCGCCTACCGCACCATCCAGCCGAAGGTGACGAAAATCGTGCCGAGTTCGTCGATTGTGGGCATGATTTTCGAGACCCCGGAGCCTTGCCGCGTGGTCTCTTCCGATTCGGATGGCATCATGCAGCATTCCGCCTTCACCTGGCTATTGGATGGTGACCAGTTCATCACCGAGCCGGATTTGAGTTCCAGCTCGCAGTTGTTTAACGAGGAGCTGAACCATTGGATCGCCACGCTTACGCCCGAACAGCGCGAGCGTGCGGTGGATGCGCTGTTCACCGTGCTGCACGCCAACGGCGCCACCAGCTTCAGCGAGGTGATGAGCAACTTCCCCGCTTCGATTCCGGCGATGCTTGGCGCGTACGTTGGGCTGACCCCCGCAGACCGGCGTCATTTGGTTGAGGCCCTGGCGATACTGTTCAAGCGTCCACGGCCAAACGCAAGCCGACGCCCGCCCCGGCTTCCGCACCAAGTTCTGCGACCTCCAAAGCAACAGCCGAGATCCCAGCAGAAACTGCAGCAGGAGCAGATAGCGCAGCTCCGGCCAGAGCCGATACTGATGCCGATGCCGGCACCACAGCTTCGCCATCAGCGGAGGACGCAACTGAAATCGCCGATTAGCTCATAGACATGTCCACAAATAATAGTTATACTGCCCAATAAGTTATTAGACAGCGTGACCATATCACGCTGGTGCATCAGGAGGAAGAGATGCCACGTCCACGCCATGATTCCGAGGTGCTGCCCGCCAAAGAACGCCTCGAGAACGCTTTCTGGGAATTGCTCGCCGACCGCGACTATCGCAAGATCACCGTTACCGACGTGGTGCGTGAGGCTGGCGTGAACCGTAATTCGTTCTACTATCACTTCTCCAGCCTGCCCGAATTGGCCGATTCAGCCATCCTGCATCAGGTCGAATCGATTCCGATCAACCGCACCCCCGATCCGAACGGCAATCCCGAGGAACAATGGCGAGACCGCGTCACCGCCACGCTCTCCGATCCAGAGCAGCGTCAGCGCCTCGACCACCTGGCCCTGTTGGCAGGCCCGCACAGCACGCTTGAACTGACCGAATCGCTGCGCGACTTCTGCCGTCTGCAAATGCTCAGCACATTGCAACGCGACCCCAAGAACCTTGACCTGAAAACCGATCTCATGGTCGAGTTCACCGTGGGCGGCATGCTCGCCGTGCTGCAACGTTGGCCCGAATTGAGCGACACCATCGAAATCAAAGACCTGCTTAAAGAAGATGTGGCCGTGCTGGCCATGGGCATATACCTGGCCATGAGCCAAAAGGACATGCTTAATTACTGGAATCGCATCTTCGTGCACAATGCGCAGGATTCGACCGCCCCCGCATGCCGGTCGCCGCCACGCATGCCGCGCCATCCACCATCTCATCGTCGAACGGCCCCGCAGGATTCCCCGGGTACACCGCTTGACCGAAAACCAGCGAGTCTGGATTGTTTCCGCCGCACGAACCTCGCGTGAGGTTTCTCACAAGGCGCAATCAGCCTCTCATGCTGGCGTTTCCAACCCACGCACAGGAAGATGGAAGCATGAGCGAAACATCGAACAAGACCCGTCTGGAACATGACTGCATCGGCCAGATGGAGGTGCCGGCGAACGTCTACTGGGGTATTCACACCCAGCGCGCTATCGGCAACTTCCCGGTCTCCGGCATCACCGATAGCCAACATCCCGAGCTGATTCGCGCCTATGCCACGGTCAAGCGCGCCTGCGCCATCGCCAATGAGGAATTAGGCCTGATCGACCCGGCCAAGGCCGAGGCCATTCGCGCCGCCTGCCTAGAAATTGAGGCCGGCAAACTGGCCGATCAGTTCCCGGTCGATGTGATGCAGGGCGGTGCCGGCACCTCGTCGAACATGAACATGAACGAGGTGATCGCCAACCGTGCGTTGGAAATCGCCGGCCGCCAGCGCGGCGATTACACATACATCCATCCGAACGACGACGTCAACAAGTCGCAGTCCACGAACGACACCTACCCGGCCGCCTGCAAACTCGCGCTTATCGACGCGATCGGGCCGCTCGCCGAGTCCACCAAGAAACTCGCCAAGGCTTCCACGATCTGGCCGACAAACATATCAATGACGTGACGATTGGCCGCACGCAGCTGCAGGACGCCGTACCAATGACCTATGGTCAGGAATTTCATGCGTTTGCCACGCTGTTGAAGTCTGATTTGGCTGCATTCGATCGCGTGGTGCCGCTGCTGGCCCAGCTCAACCTCGGTGCCACCGCCATCGGTACCGGCATTTGCGCGGATCTGCGATTCCGCAAGTCCGCTATCAAGCATCTGGCGCAAATCACCGGGCTGCCGGTCACCGCCGCGCCCGATCCGGTGGCCGCCATGACGGATATGGGCGCGTACGTGGCCACGTCGGCTGCCATCAAGAGCCTCGCCGTGCACCTGAAGAAGGCCGCCGACGATTTGCGACTGCTCAATTCCGGGCCGCGCTGCGGTTTCAACGATCTCAACGTGCCGGCTCGCCAGGCGGATCGTCGATCATGCCGGCCAAAGTGAACCCTGTGATCCCCGAATGCGTCAACCAGTGCTGCTTCACGATTTTCGGCATGGACGTGACTGTGAACTGGGCTGTGGCCGAGGGACAGTTGCAGCTGAACGCCTTCGACCCGGTGATGGTGCATGAGCTGCTGACCGGCATGGCGTTGCTGACGCGCGCCATGGAGACGTTCCGCGTCAACTGCGTGGAAGGCATCGAAATCAATGCTGACCTGGGGCGTTCATACGCCCAGTCCTCACCGTCGATTTCCGCCGCGCTCAACCACTACATCGGCTACGAGCACGCGGCCGACATCGCCGCCGAAGCCGTACATACCGGCCGTACCGTGCGCGAGGTGGCCGGCGAACGCACCGACCTGCCGCCGAGCAGTTGGACGAGATTCTCGATCCGATTCGACTGGCCCGCGGCCTCGGCCAGACCTGCCGCGAGCACCAGGAGTAGCGGAATCGACCGTAGGCCGATTCCGCTTTCTGCCACCCCGTCTCCACGACTTCACCAGAAACGACCGATACAGTAGGCGTATGACTGAATATGCAGAAGACATCGCACGCTGGTTTCAGGTGAACGCCGGCAAACTCATCTGGCTGACCATTGTATTGGCCATCGTATTTGTGGCCGACCGCGTCATCAGCCGCGTGTTGCGCAAGATTCTGGACAATTCTCAGATTCCCAGCGCCTCGATTTTCGTGAACCTCACGCGCGTGACCATCTGGGTCACCGGCGCAGCGATGGTACTGCAGCCCGTATTCGGCATCAATCCGACCACACTTATCACCGCCCTTGGTGTTGGAGGTGTGGCGATCTCGCTGGGTCTGAAGGATACAATCGCCAACATCATCGGCGGCTTCGGCCTGATGCTGGGCTGCGTAATCCAACCCGGCGATCTGGTGACCATTCAAGGCGTCACAGGCACCGTGCACGACATCACCTGGCGTCAGACCGTGGTGCGCACCCGTTCCGGAGACATGATGGTCATCCCCAATTCGGTACTCAATACGGCCGCCCTGACCAAGCTCACGCCGGTCAGCGAAGGCATGGCCACGCTTGAGTTCACGGCCAAGGCCTCCGGCGACCCGTCTGCGATCAGTCAGGATATTCTCGACCGCGTAACCAAAGCCACCGCCGACGTGGCGCTGGAGGGTCAGCCGCCATTGGTCAAGTTCACCGGCTTCTCCCTTACGGCATGACCGGCCAAGTGCTTGTGTTCGCGCGCGAGGGTGTGCTGCCTTCCACCATCAAAGATATGGCGGCGCGAGCCATCGCCGGTTCGGGCACCGAATACCTTGTTGAAGATGGCGGCTCGTCAGGCAATCTGTGATATCTCCCGGCTCGCCTCTCTGGGTCCGGCTATGACAGTCATGCGAACAGCATCCAACCGGTAAGCATCACAGTCAACAGTAGGTACGCGATAACGCCGGGATTGGCATAGGCGGTGCGTATTTTAAGCCCCGCAGGCAACTCCTCTGGCGCAAGATAGAACTCCCAGCTCTTGCGCTTGGTGATAAGCAGTACGATACCGGCAATGCAGAGGCCCAACATCACTGTGCCGTACAACATCATGATGCCCATGTCGCCCATGTTGCCGGCTTCAGCCATACGCATGATTTCGGCCTCGCTGACCGTGCCGTCGAGGATGCGGGGATCGATCTGTTGTATCACCAATGGGGCGAGTACTGACCCGTTCAGGTTGATCAGCATGTGCATAGCCACCGAATACCGCAGTCGGGAGGTGCGCGTGTATACATATCCGAACATCAGTCCTAGGCCAAAGGCGTAGAAGAACTGGAACACGTTCATATGGAATAGCGCGAATGCCAATGCGGAGAATATGATTGCGGTCTTCTCTCCGTACCGGCGCAGGCGGGAGATAATCTCCTTGCGAAAAATCCATTCTTCGCAAACCGGTGCCAACAGGCCTATGAACAATGCGTTCACCCGCCAGTCGCTGCCAAGAATCACGTCGTTGATGCGATTGGTGGCCTGACCATCAGTGGCTCCGGCAGACAATATATTGCCAATCATATTGCCCAAGAACATTACCGGAATGCACATGACGAAAATCTGAATGAACTCCCCCGCCTTCATGGGGTACTGCCGGGTGCGAATAACCGGTACGCGAGTGAAGGCCAACATACTCAGCGGCATGGCCACCACATACAGCGGTCCGGAGGAGGCGAGCAGCACAGCCCAAGCGGCACATCGGTGCCAAGCAGCGTTCGTAGTGCTTCAGTGGCCAGAATATTCAGTCCGATCCAGAACACCATCATAATGGCGAGCGCCGAGCCGATTGTCGAAAACCGGCGATGGGCCGTGAACCACCAATCGCGTGGAGATTGTTGCGGCTGCTGCGATTGCTGAGGTGCCTGCGGCTGCTGCGCCGGCGGCATTGGTTCGCTCATACTTATCCCCCATAGTTACTGGCCGCAAACGGACCGATCACACGTGCAATACTCTTCAAGAATACGGCACGGCGTTTCGATTGCATTGGGAATGGGGGAGGAAATCATCAATGGGCAAGGAATGATCAACGTCAATCATTCCCAATGCCGAGAAAGTCCCCTACTCTGCAAGATTGCTGTGGGACGCACGCGATAATCGCCCAAAAATCGCCGCCGTCCCACACACATCATTGCCGATAAGCCATTCGACGATCGTACAGTCACAAAAACAGAACAGAACCGCACGATCATCGCAACGCCATTCAGCAGGCGAGCGCGGCGACCGGACGCGGGGTGACAATCACGTCATCGCCCACCGCCAGACCGGCCGGGCAGCTCGCTGGCGGGCAGCTGCACGGTGGCCTTGAGCTGTTCGCCCTTGTTCCAGCGCTGGTATTCGCCGGAGGTGATGACCGTATCCACGCGCACCAAGGAGCCAAGGAAGTGAATGACCTCCACGCGGGCGCGTTCGCGACGTGCGAATCGCTGCTGCGGCCAAGGCCAGCGTCAGGTTCTCCGGGCGCACGAGCACGGCCACGGAATCGCCCTTGGCGGAGCCGGCGAGCAGCGGCACGCGCTGGCCGAAGACCACGGCCTCGTCGCCATTGGATGCGCCGGGCAGGCGGTTGGTGAGTCCAATGAACGTGGCCACGTACTCGGTGGCGGGGCGCTGGTACAGGTTCTGCGGGGCGGCGATCTGCTCGATCTTGCCCTTGTTCATCACACCGATGCGGTCGGCCACGGCCAGCGCCTCTTCCTGATCGTGGGTCAGCGAAGACGGTGGTGGTGCCGGTGGTGAGTTGGATGCGGCGAATCTGGTCGCGCAGCTGGACGCGCACCTTGGCGTCGAGGGCGGAGAGCGGCTCGTCGAGCAGTAGCACGCGCGGCTTGACGGCCAGCGCGCGGGCCAGGGCCACGCGCTGTTGCTGGCCGCCGGACATCTGCTGCGTGTACTTCTTGGCCTGATCGGCAAGTCCCACGAGCTCCAGCTGTTCCATGGCGATCTTGCGGCGTTCTGCCTTGCCCATGCCGCGCACTTCGAGGCCGAATTCCACGTTCTCCAGGGCGGTCATGTGCGGGAAAAGCGAGTAGGCCTGGAACACCATGGCCATCTCGCGCTTGTTGACCGGCACGCCGGTGACGTCTTGGCCGCGACCATGATGCGGCCGCCCTGGATGTCTTCGAGGCCGGCGAGCGAGCGCAGCGCGGTGGACTTGCCGCAGCCGGAGCCGCCGAGCAGCACGACCATTTCGCCGGGCTTGATGTCCAGGTCGAAGTCGTCGAGCGCGTGAACGGTGGAGCGGGGTAGATCTTGACGACGTCGCGCATCTGGATGGAGCCGCCGCCGCGCTTGACGCTGTCTTTGAGCAGGGCCTTGGCGGCCTTGGTCACGTCCTTGCCGCGCACGCCTCGAGGGTGGCGGTGGAATCGTTCTTGAAGGCGTCCTCGGCGGCAGCGGAGTGTGGCGGGTGCCGAAACAGAAGCCGCGGCATCGGCACCGGCATGGCGACGGGTGAAAATCGAATTGCTGTTCATCAGGTTACTTACCTTCCCTTGACTTGCGCATTGCGTCGGAGATCAGGTCGAGCGCAACGAGGAGCACCGCACCGAAGAGCAGAGCCAGCAGCGACATGGCGGTGGAGATTTGAGAATTGGACTGGCCGAGCTGGTAGAGCGCGACCTGCAGGTTCATACGGCCGAGCAGCGAGGCGACGGTGTATTCGCCCAGCACCACGGCGATGGAGATAAAGGATGCCGAGAGAATCGACTGCCATAGGTTCGGGATGATCACCTTGAAGAACACCTTGGGCCAGGAGGCACCGAGCGAGCGGGATGCCTCGACCAGCGTCTTGACGTCGATGGAGTTAAGCCCCACGGCGATCGCGCGGAAGGCGAACGGCATCACGAGAATCACGTAGCAAAGCACAGCCAGATTGGTTGGTGCTCAGCACGTCGGCGGACAGCCAGCGGTAGATCGGGCCCAAACCCACCACCAGCACGATGGCCGGGATGGTCAGCGGCAGCGTGGCCACCCATTCGATCGCGCGCTCCAAAACCTTGGAGCGAATATGCACGATGACCATGGTGGGCACCAGCAGCACCAGCATGATCACCACGGTGACCGCGCTCAGGGCCAGCGAGGTGCCGATGCCCTGCCACAGCACGGTCAGGTCGGCACCAGCGACTCGCCGTTGCCGGTGAAAATCGCGATCCACGGCGCGGCCGACCAGCGGCCGGACAGCGGGTGACGCAGGGTGAAGATGAGCATGGCCAGCAGCGGCACGAACAGGAACGCCAGGGTGACGAACAGGATCACGAATTTGATGATGCTCTGTTTACGCGCACGAGCGGCGCGCAGCTGCGGCGGCTTGGTTGCGGAAGTTTCGGTCATTGCCAACGTCCGGCCCTCTTTTCCACGGCGTGGCTCAACAGCATGACGATGGCCACGACGATGATCATTGCGAATGCCAGCACCTGGGCAAAGCCCTGCTGGTTGGGGTCCAGTTCGTTGCGCATGGCACCTTGGATCATAAGCGGCACCAGAATCGAACGCTGGGAGAACAGGGCCGCGGCGGTCGCGTATGCGGAGAACGCGGAGGCGAACAGCAGCAGGAACGCGGAGATGAAGCGGGGTGCCAGAATCGGGCAGGCCACGCGCGTCAGTACTGGAACGTGTTGCCACCGAGAGATTCGCATGCCTCGCGCCACTGTGGACGGATCGAATCGACCGCGGGCAGGAAGATGATGATCATCAGCGGAATCTGGAAGTAGCAGTAGATGGTCACCAGGCCCGGCAACGAACTGAGCCAGTTCGGGTTCACGGTGTAGCCGGTCAGTGTCTTGATAAGCATGGTGCCGATACCGTTGATGCCGATGGTGGCGATGAACGCGAACGCGAGCATCACGCCGCCGAACTGAGCAAGCACGGAGGAGATGGCGGAGACCATACGACGCAGCAGGCCGTTCGGCTTGGCACCAATGACCAGTGCGTAGGAAGCGAGCGCGCCCACCACTGCGCCGATCAGAGAGGATGCTAAAGACACCAGAATCGAGGTGCCGAATGCGGCGATGGTGTTGGCCTCGAACATCTTATTGAAGTTCGCGAGCGTGAAGTTGCCGCTGCGATCCTGGAATGCACCGACAATCACGATGACGGTGGGTGCGAGCAGGAAGCAGGCGGTGTAGGCGAAGAACGGGAGCGTGGTGGCGAGCGTGCCCAGCTCCTGGCGGTGCTTGGCCATCGCCGAGGAGAGAGGAGAAGCGGGAGTAGCGGACGGACCGCAGCCTTGGCGGCAGCAGGTCCGTTCGATGCAATGGGTGCGATTGCGGCGGTCATCGGTCTGTGCCTCAGTTGCCGATCGTCTTGTCCCAGTTGTTCTGGAGCCACTCGGTGATGCGGGTGGAGTCGTCGTTGGTGTAGGAGACCGGCTCGCCTTCGATGGTGATGGCGTCCTTCAGAGTGGCCTGGTCGACGGTGCCGTCTTCCTTCATGGAATCGAGCAGCACCGGGTTGGCGCCGCCCTTGAACCACAGGTTCTGGCGTCGGCGGTGTACAGGTACTCCTCCCACAGGCGGGCGGCGGCCGGGTGCGGCGCGTCCTTGTTGATGGCCTGGTTGTAGGTCCAGTCGAAGACCACGCCGGTCTGGCCGGAGTCGATGGTGCCGTTGGTCACGTCGACGGTGGTCAGGTTGCCGGCTTCCTTGAGCTTCTTGAAGTAGTCAAGGCCGGGCTGCAGGTTGTTGATGTCGCCACCGGCGAGCTGGTTGGCCATCAGGTAGCCGTTGAAGGCGGCGCCAGCTCGGCGGGCTTGCCGTTGAGGGCCACGGTGCCGGCGAACTTCGGTCGAGCAGGTCGTCCAGGGAGCTGATGTCGCCGTACTTGTCGGCGTTCCAGCCACGGACATGATGCCGGTGTAGTCGGCGTAGTAGGCGCCGTCGGCGTCCTTGGCGGTGTCCGGGATCTTGTCCCAGGCCTGCACCTTGTACGGGGCGAAGTAGTCGGTGGAGGTGGCGGCGATGGCCTGGCCGACATCGAAGACGTCGGGGGCGGCGTCGGTGCCCTTGTTGGTCTTGGCGGCGTCGAGCTCTTCCTTGGATGAGGCGTTCGGGTTGAGCTCGGTGACCTTGATCTCCGGGTACTTCTTCTTGAAGCTCTCGATGACCTCGCCGTAGTTGGACCAGTCGTGCGGAAGGGCGATGACGTTCAGCGCGCCCTCTTCCTTGGCGGCCTTCTCGAGGTCTTCCATGGTGCCGAAGTCGGCGAGGGAGGTGGCTTTGGCGGACTTTTCGTTCACGGTGACGGCCTTGCCGGTGCTTTCGCCGGTGCCATCGGAGGAGGCGTTGCTCGAGCCGCAGGCGGCCATCGAGAACGCGAGCACGGCGGCGAGGGAGCCGGCCGCGATCTTACGCAGGTTGTTCATAATGTTCCTTTTCTCAACATCATCCAGACGACAGTCTGGGGAGTCGGGCTTGGTATGCGCGGCATTCGCGCGGCCCGTGAATCCAAGAAAAGAAACTATGCGCCTAATCTGTCCTGACACTGGCGCGCAAGTGAATTGCGTTCGCCATTTGCTGTACGCCTGTTGAACTTAGGAAAACTTGGCATGAATTACTGACAGGTATGGGCGATGTGTCAATAGCGGAACCGGCCTGCGGCCGATTCCGCACCACACTTACCTCAGCACGCCCTCAATCAATCGCGTGATGAGTTCGGTGTAGCTCACTCCGGTGGCATCCCAAGCCTTGGGATACATGGAAATCGGCGTGAAGCCGGGCATGGTGTTGATTTCGTTGACCATCACCGTGCCATCAGGCGTCACGAAGGTGTCCACACGGCTCAAGCCGGCACCATCCACGGCCTTGAACGCGCGACGGGCCACGTCACGCACGTCCTCAAGCACGCTGACCGGCAGATTGGCAGGCACTTCCACGTGCTGGCGGAGGCATCCATGTACTTGGAGTCGAAATCGTAGAACTGGTCGTCGTTCTGATGATCGAGCACGATTTCGCCGGGCCAGCTGGCCTCGGGCTCGTCACCGGCCTTCGGGCACAGCACGGCACATTCGATTTCGCGACCATCAATCCCCTGTTCGACGAGCACCTTCCAGTCGTGCTCGCCGGCGGTGGCGATGGCGGCGGCCAGACGATCCTGCTGGGTCTCGCGGTCATCGGCTTTCTCACTTGGTCACACCGAAGCTGGAGCCTGCGCGCGAAGGCTTGACAAACAGCGGATAAGTAAGACCGGCGTCCTCGATCTCGGCAAGCACATCGGCGGCGGTGAAGTTGCGCGCATCGACCGTCACACCGGGCGCGGTGGGAATGCGGCGGCATCCAGTACCACCTTGGTGTAATGCTTATCCATGCAGGCGGCGGAAGCAAACACTCCGCACCCCACGTACGGCACACCCATCATTTCCAGCAGGCCTTGAACCGTACCATCCTCGCCATAGGGGCCGTGCAGCACCGGCAGTACCGCGTCCACATGGCCAAGGGAGGTCAGCACATGGTGCATTTCCGGGTCGGACATGCTGACGAAGCTGGTGCCGAAGCCGGAATCGGCGGAATTGATGTGGCTGGCTCGCCGATGAAGAAACCGTCCTGTCCGCGAGAGGGGTCAAGCATCACCGGGCGCGATTCCGGGGTGATCTTTACGGTCGGCAGCTCGCCGCCGTCCAAGTTCCAGCCACGCGGATCTTCGCCATTGATGATCCACTTGCCGTCCTTGGTGATGCCGACCGGAATCGGCTCGAACCGTTCAGTGTCCATGGCCCCCAGCACACCGGCAGTGGAGATGCAGGAAATCGAATGCTCGTCTGCACGCCCACCATAGAGCACCACAACACGCTTCTTGGCCATAACCATCCTTTTGTTGAAACTACAACCGTTTTCAAGCCTATGCTTTGCACCGCCAACCGGACCGAACCGCGCTCGGAACGCCGCGCACAAGAGACGCACACCAGTCTACTCGTGCACGTCAACGACGTATACGCCACGCGACTTGCACGTACAACGTATACGCCACGTATACGTCGCTTCTCTCGTTATTCGCCGGTAACCTCGTGACCGAACAGTCCGGCAAGCATCTCCGAGCAGGAAATGCCTTCGTTCAGCACGCGGCTCATCTGATACGCCAACGGGGTCGGCACATCAAGCTGATCGCCAAGAGCCACCACCGCATCCGTGGTGGGCACGCCTTCGGCCACACCGTTGCTGACCTTGGTGGCCTCTTCGACCGTCAATCCCTTGCCGAGATTCGCGCCGAACGTATAGTTACGAGACAGCGAAGAGCCACAGGTGGCGATGAGATCGCCCACACCGGCCAAGCCGAAGAAGGTCTTGGGATCGGCGCCAGCGGCTACGCCCAGCGCGGTCAGTTCGGCCAGTCCACGAGTTTCGATCATGGCTGCGGTGTTCTCACCGTAGCCGGCACCACGGGCCATGCCCACGGCCAGCGCGGTCACGTTCTTCAGGCTGCCGCACATTTCCAGGCCGATGACGTCGGTGGTCACGAACGGCTTGAAATAGGAGGTGGTGCATGCCTCGGCCACCTTCGTGGCATTATCGAGGTTCGTGCAAGCCACCACGGTGGCGGCGGGATGACGATCGGCGATTTCCTTGGACAGGTTCGGTCCGGAAATGGCGGCGAACCGGTCGGCCGGCAAGTCAAGGGATTCGCGGACGACTTCGTCCATACGCTTGTTGGTGCCACGCTCGATGCCCTTCATCAGGCTGACGACGATGGCGTGATCGGGAATCAGTCCCTTGAATTCGACGAGTGCCACTCGCGCGAACTGCGCGGCGATGGCCACGACTACGATGTCCGCGTTCTTGACGGCTTCGGCGCGATCCCCAGTGGCGGTCATGTTGTCCGGCAACTTTTCGACGGACGGCAGGCGCACGGCGTTGTGGTGGTGATCGCGAATGCCCTCGACAATCTGCTGCTCCTTGGCCCACATGGTCACCGTGTTGCCTGCGTCCGCCAGCACTTGGCCGAAAGCAGTACCCCATGCTCCTGCACCGAGAACCGTTATATTTTTACCCATATCAAATTCCTACCTTCGCTTGTCGCGCAACTTCATCGGCACAATCTTGTGCATGCTACTCGCCTAGGCTCCCCGTACGGAACCGGTGCGGCTACTTCTCGAGGCCGGACGGCGCGTTCAGGCCAAGGTTACGACTCATACTGCGGTAGTCCCAGTAGCCTTCAGCGGGGAACTGCTCGCCACGAATTTCCTCCAGTACTGTGTTCATGCGTTTGAGCACGCGCCACATCAGCTCGTTCACGGCCTCGGCAGGCGGCTCTTCACCCCATGAGTCCATGTCGGCAAGCAGATCGGAGTAATCGAGCGCATGGTCATAGCACATCACCACGTTTTTGCGCGGCCATGGCCACCAGTGTTGATGGAGGCGGCACCCCACGTCACCGCCGGGTACAGCGGCACCTGATGCCCCAGTCTGCGCGAGGATTCAAGGGCGATATATCCCACGCCCTCCTTAATGCTCATCACCCACTTTTTCGGGTCGCGGGTCACGGTGCCTTCCGGCCAGACCGTCAGCGGGCGGCCGGACGTCAGAATATCAATCGAGGTCTCTTCGATCTGCTTGGCCTTGCCCGAATGACGCTGCACCGGCTGCATGCCGACCAACTGGAACCACTTGCCGATCAATGGCCACTTCGCCATCTCGGCCTTGGCCATGTAACGGGGGCGGCGGCCCATGTGGAACAGGCTCATCATTGGCACGAACACATCAAACATGGTGACATGACTGGCGGCGGTGATGAACGGTCCGGTTTCCGGCACCTGTTCCAAGCCCCAGGCCTTGGTCTTGCAGCTGGCGCGGAACACAATGGACACCCCTCCCAGCAGTCGTTTGGTGGCCTTGGGATTCTGGGCGTTGATTTCCGGCTGATTGGGCGTGCGGGGGCCGGTCGGGTAATACTGTGTCGAGTCCACAAGCGTGTGGCGGACGGCCAGACGCTTGACCTGCTCATCACTCAGCGGGCTTACGGCCGAACGCGGCGACGGTTTTCCTTTGGATGCCATGGTCTCTATTGTGCACGGACCACCGCCCAACGATTCCAGCGCAACGTTCCCGGGACGTGCCGCGGAACCACACCTCGCACCCCCGCCCAGCGAAACATTCCCCGGAATGCGTCGCACAATACGCG
>ENA-OQDF01000575-OQDF01000575.1-human-gut-metagenome-genome-assembly--contig:-NODE-575-length-15238-cov-2.010721_pt1 | contig 15238 bp, 20 predicted proteins | sample MGYA00242769_ERZ504597 | MGnify/ENA primary metagenome ERZ504597 (study PRJEB26092, sample SAMD00036305) | human gut metagenome | host: Homo sapiens | study: EMG produced TPA metagenomics assembly of...
CTGACCGGCGAAGCCATGCCGGTGCGCAAGGCAGAGGGCTCCACCCTCTATGCCGGCACCGTTGTGGAGGAGGGCGAGTGTGTCTTTATCGCCAAGGCCGAGGGCGGTTCCAACCGCTACGACAAGATCGTGGCCATGATCGAGGAATCCGAAAAGCTCAAGTCCAGCACCGAGAACCGTGCGCTGGCGCTGGCCGACAAGCTGGTGCCATGGTGTCTGGGCGCAACGGTGGTCACCTATCTGCTCACCCGCAACGCCACCCGCGCCATCTCCTGCCTGATGGTGGATTTCTCCTGCGCGCTCAAGCTCTCCATGCCGCTGGCCGTGCTTTCCGCCATGCGCGAGTGCGGCAGCTACCACATCACCGTCAAGGGCGGCAAGTATCTGGAAGCGCTGTCTCAGGCCGACACTATCGTGTTCGACAAGACCGGCACCCTCACCCGTGCCACCCCGCAGGTAGTGGAGGTCGTGCCCTTCTCCGGCTGCAACGAGCGCGAAGTCTGCAGCTGGCCGCATGTCTGGAAGAGCACTTCCCCCATTCCATGGCCACGCGTGGTGCGTGCCGCCAAAGAGCGCGGCATTTCCCATGAGGAGATGCACTCCGAGGTGGAGTACATCGTGGCCCACGGCATTGCAAGCCGCGTGGGCGGCCAGCGCGTGGTCATTGGCAGTCACCACTTCGTCTTTGAGGATGAAAAGTGTACCATCCACAGCCGAGCAGCAGAAGTTCGATGCCCTCAAGCCCGCGTATTCGCACCTGTACATGGCTGCCAGCGGGCAGCTGGTGGGCGTGATCTGCATTTCCGACCCGCTGCGCCCGGAAGCCGCCGCTGTGCTGAACGGCCTGCGTGCGCTGGGCATCCGGAACACCGTCATGATGACCGGCGACAGCGAGCGCACCGCTGCCGCCATTGCAAAGCAGGTGGGCGTGGACCGCTTCTTTGCCGAGGTGCTGCCCGAGGACAAGGCAAACTTCGTCCAGCAGGCCAAGGCCGAGGGCCACACCGTGGTGATGATCGGCGACGGCATCAACGACTCCCCCGCCCTGTCTGCTGCCGATATTGGCATCGCCATCAACTCCGGCGCTGCCATCGCCCGCGAGATCGCAGACGTGACCATCAAGGCCGACAGTCTGGAGGAGCTGGTGGCCCTCAAGGCCATCGCCAACTCCCTGCAGAAGCGCGTGCACGCAAACTACCGTTTCGTGCTCACCTTCAACTCGGCCCTCATCGCGCTGGGTGCTCTGGGCATCCTGCAGCCGGCCTCCTCTGCCATGCTGCATAATCTCTCCACCATCGGCATCAGCCTGAAGAGCATGACCAATCTCCTGCCGGAGAACAAGGCTCCGCAGCTGAAAGCATAATTACCGCAAATAACGCCGTGTCTGAACATTCGACACGGCGTTATTTTTTGCGTTCTTATTCCAGCCCGATCTGCTGTGCGTACTCTTCCAGCAGCTCCCGCTCCAGGAACGGGGTCTTGACACCCTCGCGGTCACGGTAGGTCTCGTGGCCCTTGCCAATGACGGCGATCAGGTCGCCTCCTGCGCGTGATCCACTGCGTAGTGCAGCGCATCCAGACGGTCGGGGATCTCCACGAACTTTGCATCCGGGTTGCCCTTGTTCATGCCCACGCGGATATCAGCAGGATGTCCTCCACCTTTCAAAGCGGTTGTTGTCCTCGGTAAGGATGGAGAGATCCGCCATCTTGGCGCAGATCTCGCCCATGCCGTAGCGGCGCAGCTTGGAGCGGTTGCCGCCGCAGCCGAACACCACCACCAGACGGTGGGGCTTGTAGGCCCGCAGAGTGGTGAGCAGGCTTTCGGTGGACACCTCGTTGTGAGCGTAGTCCAGCAGGATGGTGAACTTCTTGCTGATGGGCACCAGCTCCACGCGGCCCTTGACCACGCACTTGCCAAGGCCGTCGTGGATGGCCTGATCCGGCAGCCCCAGCACCTTGCCCACCGCCAGAGCTGCCAGCGCGTTGTACACGCTGAACTCACCGGGCATATTCACCTTCACGTCCATCTCATCCTTGCCGGTCACATGGAACTTCACGCCCAGAAAATCGTGGGTGCGCAGCAGTTCAAAGCCGGTCTCGCGGTAGTCCGCCTGCTCAGCGCGGCCATAGGTGACAAGGCGGCAGGTGTGGCCTTCCAGCAGGCTTCGGTATTCTCATCGTCAATGTTCACCACGCCCACATCGCAGCGCTTGAACAGCTGGCCCTTCCAGCTGCGGTACTCCTCAAAGGTCTTGTGCTCGCCGGGGCCGATGTGATCCGGCGAAAGGTTGGTGAACACGCCCACATTGTAGTGCACACCGGCCACGCGGTCCATCATCAGGCCCTGGCTGGAAACCTCCATCAGCGCGGTGTCGCAGCCTGCATCCAGAAACTCCCGGAAGGTCTTTTGCAGTTCGTAGCTTTCGGGGGTGGTGTTGGCAGTTTCCTTGTGGCGGCCCATATAATAAATGCCGTTGGTGCCGATCATGCCCACCTTGCGGCCTGCAGCTTCCAGCACGCTCTTGATCATGTGGGTGGTAGTGGTCTTGCCCTTGGTGCCGGTCACACCGATCATGGTCATCTTGCGGGACGGGTTGCCGAAGAGGTTCGCGCTCATCAGAGCCATGGCATAGCGGCTGCTTTCCACCTTGACCACGGTCACGCCCGGCATGGCGGAAAGGTCGATGTCGTGCTGGATGACCAGTGCGCTGACACCCTTTGCCGCGCAGTCGGCGGCAACTCATGGCTGTCACGCTGGTGCCCACGATGCACACGAACAAAAGGCCCGGTGCCGCCTTGCGGCTGTCGTAGATGATATCCGAGATCTCGGTGTCCAGACTGCCTGCGCAAGGGTAAAGGGCACGCCTTCCAGTAACTGTTCCAGTTTCATACTGCACACGCTCCTCAAAACATTTTGTCACATGGGTTTTTCTTCGTTATCTGCGGTCATGCGGGCGGGGTCGTCAGCGGTGTTTCTTCCGCAGCTGCCGCCGTATCGTCCGCAGGCTGGGCCGCAGCGGCATCCTCTGCACCGTCTGCCGCAGTATCCTCGGCAGCAGAGGTGTCAGGCTCTTCCGGCACGGTCTTTTCCGGCACAACATAACCGGAGGGCAGGGTCGGCTGGCCCTGTGCAAAGTAAATTTACGGGTGCTGCCCGCGCTGACATGGCTGAAATCCAGTCTGCCGGTGTCGGTAGGGGCACAGCCCTTGCCGTCGGCATTGGTCAGCACATAGCGTGCGCGGTCCAGCTTATAATCCAGATCGTTCCGTGTACCCAGAAGCACACTGACACGATCCTGATACAAAAATGCCATCTGGTCGGTGTCCGCAAATTCCATGCGGGTCACATCGTCCAGCATCCCATACTCTTCCAGCTTTGCCTGCAGCTCATTCAGCGCATCCAAACGGTCGTCCGTCTGCACCGCTGCCGAAGCTGCTGCCGAACCGGATGCATCCGATGCCGCCGGGTCTGCCTGCGCTGCAAAGGCCAGCTGGTCGCCGGGTGTCACCGACACCGGCTCGCCGCCGTATAGGGTCTTGAGTTCTTCCGGCTGGGCAGACTCGCAGGCCAGGATCTTGAACTGATCCGAGAGGGTCAGCCAGCCGCTCTTCGTCTGCATGGCATAGGTAGGCACCGCCTCGGTCACCTGCACCACCACCGTGTTGGGGTAATCCCGAACCACCCTGATGGATTCCAGCAGCGGGAACTGCTTTTCCAGTTCCGCTTCCTTGGCGGCGGGGTCAAAGCTGAAAATGTTCTCTTCGGTCTGCACACCAGTGCCTGCAGGATCTGGCTGCTGGAATAGCCGCCCACCTCCTGCACACGGTGCCGTCCGCCATCTGCACCTGAATGGTGCCGATCTTAAACAGCATGGTCATGGTCAGGTAAACACCGGCGGCGATCACGGCCAGCAGGGTCACAAAGGCCATCAGCCGCCGCAGCATCCGCCGCCGCTTCAGTGCAGCGCGGGTCAGGCGGCGCTTCTTGCGTTTTTCCCGCTGTACCGGGTCGCGTGGCTGCTGTTGTGCCGGGCGCAGACGCTGGTTTTGTAGTCGCTGCTGCGCTGCCTGAGCTGCTGTCTTGCGCGGCTTCTGCCCTGTGAACGGCGCTGCTGCGGCTTGCGGGCCGTGCCGGATGCACGCTGTTCCGGCTGAGCCGTGCGGCTTCGCTGCGCGGTACGGTTCCGGTTCTGGCCGCTGGTGCGCCGGGTGCCGCTCTGTTCGGTGCGGCGCGGCTGCGAAGGGAACTCGATGCTGTTATCGGTACGGGTGCGGCGCACCGTACCATTGGCGGTGCGGTCCGGCGCAAAGCTCAGCGGTTCCCCGTTGAAGCCATAGCGCCCGTCCGCACTGCCGGAAGATCCTTTTTGTTGTGAAGGCGGCGGAGTATGCTGCAGGTCTTTCCGCAGGTCGTAGATATTGCCGTTGTTTCTGTTATTGCGGTATTGCTGCATGGCGCACACCTCCTTTCCGGTTTAGGTTTTGTTTTACTTCTGCACCAGTTTCATCAGAGCGTCTGCAATACGGTCAAGGCTGTCATCCACCGACAGGCTGCGGGCATTTTTGCCCATCTCAGCCAGCTTGCCGGGCTGTGCCAGCATGTCGGACACCGTGCTCACCAGCTTTTCGCCGGTCAGGTCTTTTTCCTCGATCACCACAGCGGCATCGGCCTTCTGCAGTTCCATGGCATTGAAGTACTGGTGGTTCTCAGCACATTGGGGCTGGGGATGAGCACGGCTGCACGGCCAACAGCTTCCAGCTCGGCCAGCGTCAGCGCACCGGCGCGGCTGATGACAAGGTCTGCCGCAGCCAGCAGTTCCGGCATATTGTTGATGTATTCCTTCACCACAAGGCCGTCGCCCTCCGCGAAGTTCTTTCCTTTTCCAGATCCTTGAACAGCTGCACACCGTACTGGCCGGTAGCGTGGAGATGCAGCACCGGCTTCTTCTCGTGCTGTTCCCATGCACACAGGTCGGCCACCACCTCGTTGACGCGGCGTGCGCCAAGGCTGCCGCCGAAGGAAAGGATCACCGTGCGGTCGCCCGCGCCCAGCTCAGCGCGGATGGCATCGCGGTCCTTTGCCTTGGTGAACACCTCCGGGCGCACCGGATTGCCCACCACGATGGTCTTATCAGGTGCGCCCAGCTTTTCCACTGCAGCAGGCACGGCGGCAAACACGAGATCCACATCCGGTGCCAGCAGCTTGTTGGTCACGCCGGGGAAGGCGTTCTGCTCATGAATGGCGGTGTGGATGCCCATTTTGGCGGCACAGCGCACCACCGGGCCGGACACATAGCCGCCGCAGCCGATCACAAGATCGGGTTTGACCTCCTTCATAATGGCCTTTGCCTTGGGGCCAGAGAGGGCCAGATTCCACAGCGTAACGATGTTGCGCTTGATGTTGTTCAGCGACAGCCTGCGCTGGAAACCGGTGATCTCGATATGGTGGAAGGGATAGCCCGCCTGTCCTACCAGACGGTACTCCATGCCCTCCTTGCGGCCGGCAAAGTGGATCTCGCAGAAGGGTCTGCCTTTTTGATAGCACCTGCAATGCAAGTGCCGGGTTGATATGGCCGGCAGTGCCGCCGGCAGCGATCAGAACTCGCATGACGATTCCTCCTCTATTATTAGTGCATCTGGGCAGGCTATCGGGGAGTTCCCCACTGGCCTGCGCCCTCAAAACAGTCGTTACAGTTCATTGCGCGCACGGCGGGCATCGTCCAGATTGATGGTACGGTCCTTCAGCTCCGCATCACGCTGAGCCTTTGCAGCCTGCCGCTGTGCGTGGGCCGCTGCCCTCTGCTGCGCCGCCCGCTCTCCGTTGCGCCCAATGTTCACCATCACGCCCATTTCTGCCAGCAGCAAGATCAGACTGGTGCCGCCGGACGAGAAAAACGGAAGCTGATGCCGGTATTCGGGATGGTGTTGGTGACCACGCGATGTTGCAGAACACCTGCCAGGCGATCTGCGCCATAATGCCAATCCCCACCATGGTGCAGAACTGGTTCTCGGCCTTATAGCGATCATCAGGCCCTGCGCTATGAGCAGTATGAACAGCACGATGATGAGCACCGCACCGATGAAGCCCAACTCTTCGCACACCACACTGAAGATGAAGTCGTTGGTGCTTTCCGGCAGCCAGAGCTGCTTTTCTACGCTGTTGCCAAGGCCAAGGCCCTTCAGTCCGCCGGAGCCGATGGCGTACAAGCTCTGCTTGGTCTGGTCGTTCAGCGCTTCCAGATCATCGGACCATGTGTTCAGGCGGTCCTGCAGATAGCCAATGGATTCCACCAGCGTCAGGGCCGGTTTCAGCAGCAGAGCCGCCGCTGCGGCCCCGCACCATGTCAATACACCGCCGCAGCCGGTCAGCATGAGGATGGTGCCCACGATGGCGGTGGTCAGCAGGATGCCGGACATGTGCGGCTCTAAAAACAGCAGCACCACCACCGGCACCAGCGGCAGCACCGGCACGATCAGCTGCCTTACGATGCGGATGAACAGCCAATCCTTTGGCTTGATCTTTTCTCTCAGCGACGGGCTGAACCGGCCGATCTGCGGCGCACTTGCCGCCAGATGGGACGAGAGCAGGATCATCTCAAACTTTGCCACCTCAGAGGTCTGCAGAGTCAGGCCGCCCAGACGGATCCAGCGGCGGCAGCCGTTCAGCGGTGCAAAGGTCAGCGTGACGGCCAGCATGGCCAGTACCACCCAGTACAGCGGCTTGCTCGCCCAGCGCAGGAAGCGGTGATCCACATAGCTCATGACTACCATACAGCCAATGCCAATGGCCATGCAGATAGCCTGCTGCTTGATGTAGTGCAGGCTGTCGCCCATGCGCAGGTAGCCGGTGGTGTAGCTTGCGCTGTACAGCATTACAAGGCCGAACACCATGATAATGGCCAGCGTTGCCAGCCAGTTGAGCAGCAGCCGGTTCCACGGTCCCGGGTCCCGCTGCAGCGGCGGCACCCATGCGCTTTCTTTTTGGTTTTTATGTTGTCTGCGGGTGGCTGCCATTGCCACGCCCCCTTATTTTCAGAATCAGGCGCTCAGGCCCAGCGTGCCAGACGCACGGCCAGCGCCAGCCCGCACACGCTCAGTGCGCACAGGCTGTAAAAAATATTCACTGCACTCATGCCGCGCTTTTCCAGCCAGCGGTGCAGCGGTGCCGCCGCAAACAGCGGCCTGCCCTTCCAGCGGCAGAACAGGACCTGCAGCAACACCATGCCGCCCTCCACCCAGAAGGGCAGTGCCAGCGGGATGCTCAGCTCTGCGTAGCCAATGCACAGCGGAATGCAGCCAATGGCTCCCGCTGCATACAAGCAGCCCGCACCGGCCGGGGTGCAGCTTCGCCGGTGGAAAATCCCACAGCAGAAAGGCCATCAGTGCACCGGCCAGTGCCGCCGGGAATACTGCCAGCGGGAACCAGCCCAGCTGCGTTTCCAGCATCATCAGGCCCAGCATAGCTACAAAGGCCGCGCCGCACACCGTGCCGTCGGCACCGTCGGCCACGCGGGCCGCCTCGGCCATCGCCACCAGCAGCGCAGCCCACAGCAGCGGTGCCAGCGCACATTCCACATAGCCTGCTCCCGGCAGGATCAGCCCTGTGGGCAAGCACCCGTTCAGTGCCCAGCAGGCCCAGCACCAGCGCTGCAGCGATGCATTCCAGTGCAAGGCGCTGTGTGCGGCGCAGGCCAAGGCCCAAACCGTCCGGGTAGCGGCTGCGGATGCGGGCAGATCATCGGCCAGCCCCACTGCGCCAAAGGCCAGCGACCCCAGCAGTGCAATGAGCAGGCGGGAGGTCATCTGCCGGTCGCTGCCAAGCAGGGAAGGCTGTGCAGCACATGCGGCCAGCCAGCCCACGCCCACAGCGGCAAGGGTGCCCACCATCAGGCACAGCCCGCCCATGGTAGGCACCGGGCTGTCCGGGGCATCGCTGTCCGGCTGTGTGCCGCGTGCCGCACGCTGCAGCTCCCGCAGAAGCGGCACCATCATATTGCCGAGCGCCGCAGTCAGCACAAAACCCAGCACCGACGCGACGACCAAGGCGAAACGAATCATTTTTCAATCTCCAAATTCATGCCAAAGGGTTATTCTTCGGCATCTTTCTGCTCTGCGTAGAAAATTTCCAGCACTTTTTCCAGCGCCATGCCGCGGCTTGCCTTCACCAGCAGGGCATCGCCCGGCTCTATCCGGTTCAGCAGAGCATCCGCTGCCTCGCGGTAGTTGTTGGCATGGAGGGTCTTGACCCCCTTGGCTGCAGCCACCACAGCCGTGCGCTTTGCGTTTTCGCCGTAGGTCACAAGGCAGTACAGATCACTCTCCGCAGCCAGACGGCCCAGCTCCTCGTGAGCTTCGCGGGACAGCTCGCCCAGCTCCAGCATATCGCCCAGCAGGGCAAAGCGGCGCTTGCAGGGGAATTCCTTGAACATGGCAAGCGCGGCCTTCATGCTGTCGGGGTTTGCATTGTAGCAATCCTCAATGACGGTAACGCCCTTGCTGTGCACCACCTTCTGGCGACGGCCGGTCTGCTCAAAATTGGAAAGCCCCTTGATGACACCGCGCGGGTCGCAGCCCAAGCGGGTGGCGGCGCAGTAGGCAGCCAGAGCGTTTGCCACATTGTGCTTGCCCATGGCCGGGATCTTGACCACAAAGGTGCCCTCTTCCTGATCTTCCAGCACAAAGCTCATGCCGTCCTCTTCCTGCCGGATGGACAGTGCACACACATCAGCGTTCTCATCTGCCAGACTGAACCATACCGGCTTCACGTGGGCGGGCAGCTTTGCGGCGCGCAGGAACTTATCATCATAGTTCAGCACCAGCGGTGCACCCTCCGGCAGGCCGTTGCAGATCTCCAGCTTTGCCTTGCAGATGTTCTCCTGACTCCCCAGATTGCCGATGTGGGACACACCGATGCAGGTAATGATGCCCACATCCGGGCGTGCGGCCCGGGCCAGACGGTCGATCTCGCCCGCATGGCTCATGCCCATCTCGATCACGCATACTCAGTGCTGCTTTCCAGCCGCATCAGGGTGCGGGGCATGCCCAGTTCATTGTTCTGGTTGCCTCGGTCTTGATGGTCTCGCCAAAGCCTGCAAGGGCGGCGTAGGTCATCTGCTTGGTGGTGGTCTTGCCCACGCTGCCGGTCACACCCACCATCTTGGGGTGATACTGGCTGCGGTAGTTCGCACCCATCACCATCATGGCGTGGTAGCTGTCCGGGCAGAGGATGGCCTTTTCCGCAGGCACGCCCTCCACCGGGTGGTTCACCACCACATAAACAGCACCGTTCTCCAGTGCTTTGGCCGCAAAATCGTGGCCGTCAATTTTTCACCCGGGAACGCTACAAAAATGCAGCCGGGCCGCACCTCGCGGCTGTCGGTGGTCACCAGTTCCACCTGCACCTCTTCCCGGATGAAGTCTGCGGGCACCAGCCCTGCCAGAAGCTTGCTTGCAGAAATTTTTCCATTGTTCATGTCCCCTCTCTGTTTATTCAGGATCACAGGATACTCTCTCTTATCCACAGGTAATGGTCACGACGGTGCCGCGCTGCACACTGGAACCGGGGTCTGCACTCTGGGCCTGCACAGTGCCGTTCGCATTGCCCTCCACCACACAGTTCAATCCGGCGGCAGACAGCATCTGGCGGGCAAAGTCCGCGCTCTTGCCGGTCACATCCGGCACATCGGTATGGCTGCCTCATAGGTATCGGTATACAGGTACACGGTGGTGCCGTAGGCACCTTTGCACCTGCGTGCGGATACTGGTAGGTGACAGCTGCTGCCGCCTGACTGGTGGTGCTTTCGGCCAGCTGATGCCTGAGGCCCTTGATGTTCAGCTGCACCTGCGCACTGCTCCACTCGGTGCCCACCAGATTCGGCACAGTGACCACAGTCTGGCTGCGATCCTCGCCGTCGGCGGCAATGCCAAGGTAAGGTGCGATCTCGCTGATGATGTTGCCCACAACGGGCGCTGCCAGCAGGGACGAGTAGTCCGTTCTGGCGTTGTTGGGGTCATCCAGCATCACATAGACGATGATCTCCGGGTCGTCGGCAGGCAGGACAGCGGCAAAGGATGCCACCTTCTTGTAGTCGCCGTCGGCACGGCGGTCCATGTTCAACTGTTCGGAAGTGCCGGACTTGCCGCCGATACGGTAGCCGGACACATAGGCATACTTGCGCCGCCGGTGCCGTTGCCCACCTCATATTCCATGATCTGGCGGATCACATTGCTGGTGCTCTCGCTGATGACCTGACGGCGCACATTGGCACCGATCTCCTCGATCACGTTGCCATTTGCATCGGTGATCTTATCCACCACATGGGGCGTGACCAGATAGCCGCCGTTGACGGCTGCGGCCACAGCGGTGCACATCTGCAGCGGGGTGATGGCCATTGCCTGGCCAAAGGCCGAGGAAGCCAGCTGCACTTCGCCCAGCTGGTTGGCCTTATAATACTGCATGAAGCCCGTCTCACTGGGCAGGTCCACGCCGGTGCGGCTGGTAAAGCCAAAGGCATCGAAGTAGTTATAGAAGGTCTGGGAGCCAACGCGCTGGCCCAGCTGGATATAGTAGATATTGCAGCTCTGGCGCAGTGCTTCGGCCAGTGTGATGGTGCCGTGGGCTTTGTGGCCTGCGCAGTGGTAGGTCTCCTTTGCCACGCCGTAAGCACCGGCGCAGGTAAAGGTGGTGTTGATGTTTGCAAGGCCGGAGTCCACGCCCATGGCCGAGGTGATCACCTTGAACACACTGCCGGGGTAGTACAACTCGGTGATGGTCTTGTTTTTCCACTGGATATCGCGGAAGTAGCCGGAGTAATCGGCCTCCTCGTCCAGAATGCGGTTGCCGTTTGCATCCTTCAGCTCGTTGCCGTTCTCATCCTTTTTGTAGATGCCGTACAGCTCCGGCTCAGCGCGCACCAGCTCGTTGAGGTAATCCAGATTTGCGCTGTAGTCCAGCGGGTCGTTGGGGTCAAAATCCGGCTTGGAAGCCATGGCAAGGATGGCACCGGTCTTGACGTTCATCACGATGGCGCAGCCGCGGTTTTCCACCGTGTTGGCTGCAATGGCTTCGTTCAGATACCGTTCCACGATCTCCTGCACATTCACATCCAGCGAAAGCACCAGATTGGAGCCATCCTTGGCTGCAAAGGTGGTGGCATTCTCGTCCGCAATGGCGTTGCCGTAGGCATTGCGCTGGGTAATGGTGCGGCCATCCACACCGGCCAGCGTGGACTGATAGGATTTTTCCAGACCGTAAGTACCAATGCCGTCCGCATCGGTAAAGCCAGCACTGCCGCTGCAAACGCTCCGTAGGGGTAATTGCGCTGGAAGCTCTTCTCGCTGCCGACCGAGATGTTGCTTGCGGGAGGTCTCAGTGGCACGCTTGTGTGCCTTGTTGAACTGGGAAACGTAGGATTCGATGGACAGCTTGACAGCGTTGTTCACCTTGGTGGCCAGCACCTGATACTTGGTGTCCATCTTGGAAAGTGCATCGTAAACCTTCTGGTACTGGGTCTGGTACGCTTCCGAGGAAGTGTCCACCGCGTCCAGACTTTCGCCGTCGCCGGAAAGCAGGCGCAGGGTCAGTTCCCGGCTGACCTCGGCGCACATGGCCGTGTCCAGCGTGCGCACCGCCTCCTCATCCTTGCCGGTGGTGGTATATAAGATTTTGCTGTTGTCCGGGTCGGCCCAGATGGTCCACACCACGCTGGTGGAGGCCAGCGTGATGCCGGAGGTATCGTAGATCTCGCCGCGGGTGGCCTTGATGGTGGTATCCAGCAGCTGCTGCTTTGCGGCCAGCTGGCGGTAGGTGTCACCGTTTTTGATCTGGATATCATACAGGCTGTAGGTCACACGGGCCGCAGCAAGGCCCATGACCACAAGGGCCAGACCGCCGCAGATCAGACTGGTTCTGGGGTTCATGCGGGCACCGGTGCTGGTTTCCGGCCAGGGGCCTTTTATTTTTTTGATGAATTTTCGGAAGAATTTCCACATGGTATGCTCCTGCGGCAGCGGGCATTTGCTGCCTTCTGCCGCGCTTTTGTCAAATTTGGAACTGCCCTGCAAACAGGGTGTATAAACCGAAAAAGCGTGCGCTGCCGCACGCTTTCCCGTATTTGGTTCACTTTACAGTGCCAAGAATGTTCACGGCACCGTTGTAGATAAGTCGGTCCACTGCCGCACAGCGGACTGGGTGCGCTCCAGCGTGTCGCTCTCGCCCAAACGGATGTAGGTGATCTGGCTCTGATCAATTTTCATCAGGCCCAGCCTGCCGGCCGTCTCTTCCACGCTGGTAATGTTGGTCTTGCTGTTCAGGGTGCTGTTATAGTAAGTATACTGGCTCTGCTCACTGACCAGCTGAGCCTTTGCGTCCTGAATCTGGTCGTTCAGCTCCACCAGCTTGGACTCGCTCCACAGCAGGCTGATGGCAAACCCCACCAGCAGTGCTGCTGCTACCAGATGCATGGCGTTGTGCACCGCTGCCTGCAGCGGCGAAAGCCGACGCTTGCCGCCCTTTGCTACCCGCAGATCTGCCTTGCGCTGTGTCTGCGGGGCTTTTCTGCGGCGTACCGCGTTATAATCATATGCTGCCTGACCCATGGTTTGCTCTCCTCCTCACACAACGGCTTCTGCCGTTCAGCATTTTTCCAAAACTCTCAGGTGGGCGGACCGGCTGCGCCGGTTCTCTTCCAATTCCTGACTGTTTGCTTCAATGGGTTTGCGGGTGATCAGCTTCGCTTTGGCCTTGCCGCCGCATACGCACACCGGAAACTCCGGCGGGCAGGTGCACGCGGTGGACCAGCGGCGAAATTTGTTCTTCACCAGCCGGTCCTCCAGCGAGTGGAAGGTGATCACGCACAGCCGGCCGCCCGGCGCAAGGTGATCGAAAATGGTATCCAAGCCTTCTTCCAGCGCATCCAGTTCATGGTTCACTGCAATGCGCAGCGCCTGAAAGGTGCGGCGGGAAGGGTTCTTGTTTTGCGGCGTTCCGCCGGGGGCATGGCGCTGGCCACGATATCTGCCAGCTGCAGAGTCGTTTCGATGGGAGAATTCTCCCTTGCCTCCACGATCCTGCCCGCGATCTGCCATGCGAAAGGTTCTTCGCCGTAATCCCGCAGGATGCGTGCCAGCTCTTCGCGGCTCTCGGTGTTCACAAGGTCCGCTGCCGTTTCGCCCTGCTGGCTCATCCGCATGTCCAGCGGTGCATCCGCACGGTAGGAAAAGCCGCGGGCCGCATCGTCCAGCTGATGGCTGGAAACGCCAGATCCAGCAGCGCGCCGTTGACCTTGTCGATGCCAAGCTTTCCAGAGCTTGTCCGGCATAGCGGAAGTTGATCTGCACCACCGTGGCAGGCAGGCCCGCAAGGCGGGCACGCGCGGTTTGCACCGCGTCCGGGTCCTGATCCAGCGAGATCAGCCTGCCGCCCTTTTCTGCATCCAGCCGCAAGGCGATCTGGCGGGAATGTCCCGCGCCGCCTGCAGTGCCGTCAAGGTAGGTGCCGGCCGGATCAATGGAAAGACCCTCCAGACACTCGTTCAGCAGAACGGGGATATGCTCAAACGAGGCCGGGTCAAAGGCTGCTTGTGTTTCAAGTTCCATCGCTGCGGCCTCCTTTCTCAGTTCATAAGCTTTCCGTGTTCCGGGCACTGTGCACACAGCGCACACTTTTACCCGATGACACAGTTTTATTTTAACAAATCAGGCCCCTGATTGCAAGGGTTTGTGCTCCCGTTTTTGCCGCAAAATGCAACAAAAAAAGTCCCTGTCGGCCGTCATTTCTGCCTGCAGGAACTTTGGTTTTTGCCGTATGTGTAATTTGTGTGTGAAAAGGCTGTCTTCAGCCGTTTTTCTTGGCGTTCTGGCGCAGATTTGCGCGCACATTCTTTACCTGTGCCGCATTTTCCACCATTGTTTCCTCGGTGTTCTTGAGCATGTTGTCGCAATAGTCGGTCACGGTCTGGCGCAGGGTGCGAGCCTCGTTCTGGGCTGCAGTGGTGATTTCCCCGGCGCGCTGCTGTGCAGCCTTCACGATCTCGGCTTCGCTCACCAGAATGCGCGCCCGCTCCTCAGCCTTTTTCACAATGGCCTGCGCCTGTGCGTTGGCCGTCTCCACGATCTGAGCGCGGTCGTTCACGATCTGCTGGGCCTGCCGCAGCTCTCCGGGCAGGTTTGCGCGGATCTCGTCCAGATAATCCCGGATCTGCTCCACATCCACGATCTTTTTGCCGCCGGAAAGGGGCACATTGGCACCTTCCTCCAGAGCATCCTCAATGGTATCCAAAAGTTCGTTCACGTTCATAGTGCTTCTCCCTTCGGTTCGTTCTCGGCAGGGTCTGTGTTCTGCATGGGCTTTGTGTATTTCCACAGCAGCACCCTGCGTACTTGTACTGTTTTTTCAGGGTCAGGCCGCCAGCCTCGGCCGCAGCACGATGCCGGTCTCGCTCTCGCACAGCACGATGCCGCCGGGCGCGGTGCATTTATCCACCGCAGGCAGGATCTTTTCCAGTGTACCATTGCGGAAGGGCGGGTCCAGCAGTACGATGTCGAACTGCTCGCGGCAGGCGGAAAGATACCGCGCAGCTTCGCCGATATTGACGCGGCTGCGGTCGAACACGCCGCAGGCCTTGCAGTTGCGCATGATGATGTTCACCGCCTCGCGGTTCTCGTCCAGAAACACGCAGCGCGCCGCGCCGCGGCTTAGTGCTTCAATGCCAAGCTGGCCGCTGCCCGCATACAGGTCCAGCACCCGTGCGCCGGGCAGGTCGAACTGGACGATGCTGAACATCGCCTCCTTTACCTGCGAAAGGGTGGGCCGGGTCACGTCGGTCCCCGGCAGGGCCTCCAGACTGCGGCCCCGGGCTTCTCCTGCGATCACGCGCATGTTCTCTTTCCTCCTCCTTGCAGCCGGAAGATGTGGCTGCAAACACGTTTTTTGTATCACTTTATTATCACCCAACTGCATATTCTTGTCAAGGGCCGCGCGTTGCGCCGTCTGGCGGTTTGTGCTACAATAAAACCGGCAGCGCCGGGCTTTTGCGGCGCATTCTGGCATAAAAGGAGAGTATTCCCATGAAGTTCTGCTCATCAACGGCAGCCCGCACGAAAAAGGCTGCACCTATACCGCCCTTTCGCTCATTGCAAAGGAACTGAATGATGCCGGTGTGGACACTGAGATCCTGCATGTCGGCGGCAAACCCGTGGGCGGCTGCATCGGCTGCGGCGGCTGTGCCGCAGGCAACGG
>ENA-OQDF01000576-OQDF01000576.1-human-gut-metagenome-genome-assembly--contig:-NODE-576-length-15216-cov-6.524621_pt1 | contig 15216 bp, 14 predicted proteins | sample MGYA00242769_ERZ504597 | MGnify/ENA primary metagenome ERZ504597 (study PRJEB26092, sample SAMD00036305) | human gut metagenome | host: Homo sapiens | study: EMG produced TPA metagenomics assembly of...
TTGACAATCGCGGGAGGCGGGAACCCAACTTGCTCCCGCGATCCGCAATTTTGATTTGCCGGCCGGAATGCCCTCAAGTTGGTAGGCATTCCGGCCTCACACAGCAACTCAGACGAGTCGCTTCTTGTTATTCCAATTTCGGCAGCGCGATAAGCAGCACCGCGAGTCCGCCGATCACGCCACCGACCAGTAGCCACTGGCGTCCCGTCGCACCACCCGTCAACGGCAGCGCCGACACCGCGACATATCGGTTGGTGAAGGTGACAGGTTCAGTAGCAGCACTTTGCGATTCGGGAACTGCTGCACCGTTGTCATCCAGCACCTTGGTCACGGACTTCACGGAAGCCTTCCACTCTCCGTTGGAGTCCTTCGCGACAGTCACGACAACCTCATACTTCGCCTGCGAATAATGCAATGAAGCGATAGAGCCCTTGACCTCCGTCACGTAATACGTGTAAGAGGCATCGCCAGCGTTGTAAGTGATGTTGCCGAAGGACGCGGTATGGCTGCCCGAATCGGAGTTCACCTTCACCGTGCAAGGTTGATCGGCTTCGCACTTATCCGGCAACGGCGCATTGCCCTTCGCCGCCAGAGTGAAATCGAACGTGTCGGAGGTCTTCCACTCGCGTCCGGCCAGGTCCTTCTTCACCGAAATCGCGTTCTCCAGGGCAACCGTCTTCAACGTGTTAGTGATGGTCGCGTTCAACGTGCCCGCATCGGCATTGGAAGACCACACCATCTGCTTGGTCAAGTCGACATTGTTTCCCGTATAGGAGACGTCATATCGGTCATCACCAGAGATTTCCGCCACGGAATACGTGTATCCAGGAACCAGGTTGTCGACAGTCGTCTGCCAACCATTGCCCTTATTCAGCGTGATTACGCCACCGACGTCCTCCAGCTGAGCATTGGAATCGCCGCTCTTCTTACGCTGCAACTGCACCGTAACGGAACCGTCATCATGCTTGCTCGCACCATCCGACCATTGCTTGACGATCTTGATCTTGCCGAGCTTCACCTGCACCACAGGATGCGGATACTCGACTTCAGTCGGTGCGCATGACGTAGTTCCATTAACCTCGGTAAGCACGCAATAGTTCAATCGCGCGTCCACATTGGAATAGAATCCCGGCTGGCCCGCAGATGCGGTGCCAGTATTCGGCTCTCCCACATTCGGGTATTGCTGGTTGCCGGCATAAGTGGCATAGGCGGCATCGCTTGGCTTGACCTTGAAGGATACGTCGATGCTGTCGCTTTCTCTGCGACGATGCCGTCATTGCCGTTAAACGTCACCGTCACCGTGCGATTGCCAAATTGATCGACACCGTACGTGGCCGTATATCCGCCCGTCAGCATCTTATTGCCGTTTTTCACCGTCACATACCGCGTAATGTTGGTACCGGCAGCCATGCCAGCGAAATCGACCGGTCGACCCACTTGGACAAGGTGTCGGTGATGGAGAAGACCTTGATCTTCGCGGAGGAGGTGATGCTGGAATAGATCTGGTTGAATGCTTTTGTCAGATTCTCAGCATTCGTGCCATCGAATTCCTTACCGTTCACCGCACTGGCTTCACGGGCGAAATCGGACATTCTATTGGCGTCAGTCGAAGCTTCACCACATAAAGCGAAACATTACTCTCCCGCCTGTTGGCCTCGGCCAGAGCGGCAGCATAGTTGTAACCGTAGTAATTATCACTACCCTCGGTACCTGCACCATGCACACCCTGAGGTGTAGTACGCCAATCATCATCAGGATTGCACCCTTTTTTGCTGCACCCAATCGGATAATTGGATATACGGAACGTCGGATTGCCGTCAGACAAGAAAATGATGTGCTTCTTCACACCCGTGCGTCCTTGCAGATCATTCGCCTGCTTAAGCGCAGCCTCCCAGTTGGTTCCACCATCAGGTCTGCTGGACACAGCTGTTTTAATCTTGCTGACAGATGTGGTGAAGTCTTGCTTAGTCGAGGCCGTGTCGCTGAATGTCACAACCGCCATTTGGACTTGTTGAGATTCCGGTAATTTGGAATTCGCCTCGGTCAGTAATTTCTCAGCAAGCTTATTTGCCGCGTTCTTCGCGTTAGTATCACGATTGTCGTTTTTATCCTGCATACTGCCGGACTTATCCATAACCAGCACAATGTCGGCCGGAGTGGCGATAGTGGTTTCGGAAGAAGCGCTATCACCCGAAGCATTCAAATGCAACTCGTACTGGTCGCCATCACCACCATCGACCTTTTCGATGGTCTTATTGTTTTGTGGCTTCACATTGGAATTGATAACAGTCACATGGCTGGTATCGCACACCTTGAAAGAATGGGTTTCCGCATAGGAACCACCATTTCCATCGTTGTGCTGCGACAACGCCTCACCATTCGCGGAAACAGTGTATTTGCCGGAATTCAGCTCACGCACCGAATAGGTTGTGTCATCAGAGAAATCATTGGATTGCACACGAGCAAATTGGCCTTTGGCCAAAGTGATCACACCGTTCGAACCGGTGTTCAAACCAGAGCTGACAACCTGATTGGTGGACGCATTGTAAACGCTGTATTTGCCTTCATATGGCGTTTGCGAGCCATTGGCGAACAGCTGGAATTGGAACTGCTGACCGGCTGGAATAGTGCCCAATGTCTGCTTTTCAATGTCAATGGCCTTGGACGGCTTCACCGGCAAATTGAAGCTGATCTTGCAGTTGGAGCCACCGTCGCCACGTTCCAGATAGAAGAAGCTCAAATGATGGGTTTTATATGCAGCGGAATCCCAGTTCTTGCCCGCATTACTGAATGCCTGGCTAATTGTCGTCGCGCGATCCGAACCATAACTTTGATTTCGATCATACGTGATATTCCCAGTAGCAAAATCAATCGTTCCGTGTATCGCCTGATGGATACCGCCCAAGTCAAGCACCAGCACATCATCGATGAACACCCACACATCGTCGTCACCGGTGAAATCAAACACCATGTTCTGATTGTTGACTTTGCCATCTTTAGGCATATAGAAATCGGCCCCAAGGTTCATGCCGAACGAATACCTATTGGCGTCGCTGTCATTGCCAAACGGCGTGAATAACGGGTTACGATCCCCGCTCTGGGTCTGCTTGGTCAATTCGAATCGATTGCTATTGCCGTTATATTTCGCATATTTCGACGCCGCATCGAAACTGTAATTCCCTTGACCATCCGAAGTCAGCAAACCACCGTCCGGCATGTAATTAGTCACAGCCTTATCAGACGCACCGCCGAAGAGATAATCCAGCGATCCGTTGCCATCCGCCATGGTCGGATAATCGTTAGTCAGCAGAGGCTTCACAATGCCCGCGTACGCACCTCTGCCATCTTGAACATAGCGGTTATAGCCGGTTTCGTTTCCTCCGCTCATAAAATGCAACGCATGATTATTGTTGATGGAGTTGCGATCGTAATCATGCAGACCAATGCTGATACCATTCTGCTGCTCAACAGTGGCATTGACGTCATCGGCCAGCGCGGCAGAAGTGGTGGCGTAGCCCATGCCACCAAGCATGGCGACCGCGGCTACCGCGGCTACGATTCGCTTGGCAAAGTTCCCCTTTGGCTTTGCCTCAGATTCATGTACATGCCTCATGTGTATTGTCCCCTTAATACCGCGCTTCAACGCGGTTTCCGTCTCTAACACCATCCGCGCATCGCGCACCGGCACATGCCACGTCCAGTACGGATACACTTCCAGCGCTCCAACCTCGAACATAGGAGAAAAGACGTCGGGAGATGCACACCCTAAGTGCGGGAAAGTCGAGGTACCATACCACCGTCAACCGTTGCAATCGCAACGTTTCACAATATGGGTGATACCCGAATAAAAAAGCCGGCAGGAGGCATCGGCAAACAGCGGTCGTCAGCCGCGCTTCGGCCACCAAGCCGCATGCCTACGGATATGCCACGGCCGGCTGCGCAGCCAAACCAGCAACAGACCAAGCAGCAACGTGGCCACCGCGGCCGTGGTTGCAATCGTTCGCGCATCCTTCGCCGCATCATGCTCCGCCGGTACCACGTCGGGAATCGGCGAGCGCACCGCAGAAACCAACAGTCGATGCGTATTAACGCCGTACGGGGTGCACGTCATCAACGTCACCCGGTCTTCGCCGGGAACGATTTTCAGCTTCGACGTATCGTTCGGCTCGATTACGGAAATACGGTCCACCTGGTAGCCGAGCGTGCGGCCCATCACTTCGATGTAGAAGTAGTCGCCGACGCGCATCTCATCCAATCGGGTGAACATCATCGCGTCCACAAGTCCGCGATGCCCGGTGATCACGGCATGAGTGTCCTTGCCGCCCACCGGCAGACTACTGCCATACAAATGCCCCGCACCGGACGCAAGTGCCGACTGCGACGTGCCATGGTAAATCGGCAGTTTCACAGAAATTTTCGGAATGCGGATAGTGCCCATCACACCGCTGCCGGAATCCAGCAGGCTTTGATATTCCGTATCTTTGGCGCTGGCGCTGTCTGATTCGTTGGAACCGGATTCACTGGACCGCGAACTGCCCTGCGCCTGGGAGAACGGATCCTTCGCCTCGCCGAGGATCGGCTGACCCGATGCGGCGAGCCGTTTGTTGTATTCCTTGGCCGCTGCGATCGCGTCGTCGGCCTGCGGATACGGCCAGCCCGCAACCGCACGTGCGGACTGGTCCGACGTATTCGACAGTTCGTGTGCCGACCGGTATTGCAACATCGCCGGAAAACCGCCGATGCAAATGGAAATGACGATCAACAGCGCAGCGGAGACACGCATGGCGACGGTTTTCTGCGGCAGCCACGCCGTCTGCGCATATCGTCGGAAACGTCGATTATCTCGTTGAAAGACGGTTCCGCGCCTTCCGTACGTTCCATGTTTTTCATACGTTTCGCACGCATCACTGGATGAACTTCCGCAGCACGCGTTCCAGCTCGTCGATACGCAACGCCTGCTTGGCTATCAGCATGTCGCATTTGTTGATGGTCAGCTGTGCCTGTGCAAGTTTCGACAGCATATCCTGCGATGCGCGCGATTCCTGCAACTTGTCCGAGCCTTGCGATTGCACGCCGTTGCTTCCCGACGCGCCAACGTTTCTCGTCGCGACGTCGCTTCCCGACGTCCCTGCCGCGCCAGCGCCATAAAGATCCACCACGGACTGATCCACATCGTCTCCGCGCAGTTCGATGGCTTCCAGCTCGTCATCACAATCCTGCATGTAATGGTTCGTATGTTCGTTCCTGCGCTTGTTCCGCTCCTCCTGCTGCTTCCAGCGCGCGATGCACCGTTCCACGCGCTTGTAGCCGATCAGCTTGGGGTCGAGACCCGCCTCCCGAAAGATGGCCGACGGCGATTCGCCCGCGTTGTACCGGCACATGACCTCGACCTTAAAGCGATCGGTATACCGGATATGGGATGGGCTCACGCTTTTGACCGCTGGCAGGCTGGCCAGATACGCACGCTCCTTTGCTGTGAATTTGCCATCAATCATTTTTTTACACCCCCTAAATCGCCTAAACAGCTCGATTCAGCATCATATCGGGCTCTTTCCATTAACACCCTCGTTAAAACCCTCGAACGAAAAACCCATCCCCTTCAACGAAAAGAGGGGACCAACCTTCAAACAAAACAGTCCCGCCATTCTCCACGGATAATAAAAGCTCATAGACCCCCCCCATAAAATTAACAAAAACTTAACCTCACCCCCAGCGCGTCATGGGGGTCACCGCGTATCCGAGCACCGTCACGCAGACTCACTAGGCTGGAAACATGACGCAAGAGCTCGTTTCATTAACCATCATCATGGCGGTGGCGGCCGTCAGCCCAATCGTGGCGCAGCTGATCCCAGGCAAGTTCATTCCGCAAACCGTGCTGCTGCTCGCCGCCGGAACCGCGCTCGGCCCGTACGGACTAGGCGTGATCGAAGTGAACGACGCCGTGAAACTCTTGAACGAGCTCGGCATGGCGTTCCTGTTCCTGCTCGCCGGCTACGAAATCGACCCCAAACGACTCGCCGGACATCAAGGCAAAGTCGGACTGCTTACATGGGGAATCACGCTAGGCCTCGCCTGGCTGGTTGTGACATTCCTTCCGTTCTTCACCAAGCAAGGCATCAACGGTGTGGCCACGGTAATCGCACTCACCACCACCGCGCTCGGCACGCTCATGCCGATTCTCAAGGAACGCAACCTCGAAGGTACCCCCATCGGCGACGCATCATCTCGTACGGAACGTGGGGCGAACTCGGCCCAATCCTTGCCATGGCCATCCTGCTATCCACCCGAACCGGCTGGCAAACCATGCTCGTGCTCGGCGCGTTCCTTGCCATCTGCCTACTGTGCGCGATGCTACCTACGAAAGCACTGAGAACCGGCCATCGCCTGTACCGTTTCCTTACGGAAAATGCGAACACGTCATCGCAAACGCTCATGCGACTGACCACATTCCTGCTCATCTTCCTTGTCACCATTTCCGCACTGTTCGAACTTGACGCGGTGCTCGGCGCGTTCGCCGCGGGCTTCATCCTGCGTTACATCATTCCCGACGGCAGCAAGTCGCTGGAAATGAAGTTGGAGGGTGTCGGCTATGGCTTCCTTATTCCTGTGTTTTTTGTGGTGTCAGGCGCCGCGATCAACGTGCGCGCGTGGCAGGCCGGCCCGCGCTGCTCGTCGCGTTCATCGTCATGCTCATGCTGATTCGCGCGGTGCCCGTATATGTTGCGCTATCGCTCGATAAACGCGAGAATCCGCTGTCATCGCATCACCGCGTCACCGTAGCGCTGTATTGCACGACCGCGCTGCCGATCATCGTCGCCGTCACGTCACTGGCGGTGAAGGTCGGTACCATGCAAGGCGACACCGCGTCAACACTGGTCGCAGCCGGCGCGATTACAGTGTTCCTGATGCCACTCCTTGGCTCGATCACATATCAGGTGGCCGACGTGCATCCGGTCACCGCGGTTCGGGAGATTGCGCACACGCATCCGATTGGCGGACGATCGTACGCGAACATGCGCAGGTGCGTGCGCTGCTGCACCATCAGGACCGGCTCAAGCGTATGGCGGAGACGTTGGAATCGCTGGAAAAGCAGGAGGGCTGAACGGTTTGGACAGCCGTCGCGCCGAACTTGTGGAACGTGCGCGCCTCGAAATCGACCGCCAACTCAAGGAACTCGGCCTGGACCCGCAGCTCACCACCCAACTCCCCCACAACTACCGCTACCCGAAGAACTGAGAGGGCTTCGGAGGGGCGCTACTCCACGGACTTGAGGGAGCTGATGGGGTCGATGCGGTCGAGGACGGGGTTGACGAACAGCTGCACGAGCAGCGCGAAGGCCATGGTCGCCACGGCCGCGATCACGTAGCTCAGCGGCTTGACCTCCACCTCGAAATACAACGAGGGCATGTTGAGCGCCATCGTCAGCATGCCGCCGACGAGCCGGCCGAGCGGCAGGCCCAGTATCACACCCATGACGGTGAGGATCATCATCTCACGGTTCACGTAATGGTGCACTTCGCGGTCGAAGAAGCCAAGCACCTTGAGCGTGGCCATCTCGCGCACGCGTTCCGACACGTTCGTATTGGCGAGCGTGAACAGCACCACAAGCGCCAGACCGCCAGCGAGCGCCACGATCAGCGCCACCACCGCGCCCATGAGGTCGAATTTGAAGCTGTCGGCCATGTGCGCGCAGCTTACGGCCTTCATCACCGAACTGTCCTCTTCGAGCGATTCCGCATAGTCGGTTTGCGAAGTGTCGGAGCCGGAAAGCTTGGCGAGCATGGCGTTCCACGTCAGAGCTCGGAATCCTCGGAACTCTTGGAATTCTTGGTGTTCTTCGCGTCTTTCGAGTCGAAAAGCTTGGCGTAGTAGGTTTCGCTTACATACACATCCGAGCCGATGAGGTTGCGATTCACCGCGCTCACCTTCGCCGTGGCCTGCACGCCGTCGCCGTTGGTCAGTCGCACCTTGGAACCGGCCTTGACGCCCAGCGCGCTTGCCGCCGACTGCGCGACGATCACGCCATCGTCATCGAGTTTCAGCGAACCGGTTTTGCCGACGCCGGACGTGCCCAGCATGCCGGACGAGACCGGCTGCAACGTGACCATTTCGCCCAAATCGGACAGATGCTTTTCCGGCACCGCGACCAGCTGGATGCTTTCGCTGCCGCTGCTGCCGGCCTTGCCGCTGTCACCGTCGCCACCGCCCGAAATCGCCAGATCGCCCGATTCTATGCGCACGTCAAGCGACGACGTGACGCGCCCGTCTGACGCGACCTTCGTGCGCATCGCCGACGCGTCCGAATCGTCGGAAACCACCATCAGGTCGTACTGGTAGATGTCGCGGTATTGCTTGATGCCGAGGTCTGCGACGGTGTCGTTGATGGCCAGGCCGCAGACGATCAGCGCGGTGCAGCCGGCCACACCGCCGACCGTCATGATGAGGCGCGACTTGAAGCGGAAGATGTTGCGCGCGGTCACTTTGCCGAGGAAGCCGATGCGATTCCAGACCGGCCGAATCCGTTCCAGCAGAATGCGCGAGCCGGCGCGCGGCGCTTTCGGACGCAGCAGCGAGGCGGGCGTCTGCCGCATTTCCTGCACACACGCGTAGATGGTGGCGGCGAGCACGCCGACCACGAACAGCGCGATGCCGAGCGAGCCGTACAGCCAGTCGTATTCCAGTCGCAGGCCGGGCATCACATACATGCCTTGCAATACGACCAGCAGGAACGCAGGAATGCCAAGGAAGCCGGCGATCAGGCCGAGGCCGCCGCCGATGAGGCAGGCGAGCAGCGCGAACAGCAGGTAGCGCGACGCGACCGCCAGCCGCCCGTAGCCGAGCCCCACGTACGTGCCGATGAGCGAGCGGTCCTCTTCGACCATGCGCGCCATGGCGGTCAGGCTCATCATCACGGCCACCAGCAGGAACACAATCGGGAACGCGTTGCCGAGCGACTGGATGGAGTCGAGGTCGGATTTGAGCGCGCTGAACCCGCCGAGCGACTGCCGGTCCTGCACATACCAGCGTACTTGCGGAATGCTGGTTTTCAGCTCGTTTTCCTTGGTTTTCAGCGTTTGTTCGGTACTTGCCTTCTGCTCGTTCAATTGCGATTGCGCCTGGTCGAGCTGCTGCTTGGCTTGCGTCAGTTCGGGACTAGCGGCGATGATGGTTTCACGCATTGTTTCACGCGTGGTTTCGTCAAGTTGGGGGGTAGTTGCACCTGCGGCCGCCGCCGCACCTGCGTTCGCGCCGTTTGCCGCAGCTCCCGCAGCTGCCGCGCCCGCCTGCATGCTGACAATCTGGTCGACCTGCTGGTTGAATTGCTGCCGATTCGCGTCGATCTGCGACTGCGCGTCCGCGAACTTCTTGTCGGCCTCCGCACGCGCGTCGGCGATCTTCCTGTTGCCCGCGTCGAGCAGTTCCTGCCGGCGGGCCTTCTGGCGGTCGGTTTTCACGGTGCCGTCGATGCGGTCGGTCACCTGCTTGACGGTGTTTTCGTACGATTCGTCGAACGTGCTTTCGGCGGCCGCGCCCTTGACGAGCAGCGTGGCGGACGTGCAGAGGGTGCCGGTCACGCCATCGGACGGCGCGAAGAACGTGTAGTCGGTGGTGGCGGTGGAACGGAACGAGGTCATGGCGGAGTAGCCGTCCGGGTTGCTCAGGTTCTGCGGATCGAGCACCACGCCCACGATGGTGAGCTTGGTCGGGAAGCTCGGCGCCTCGTCCGTGCCGTTCGTTTCATTCGTGCCGTCCGCACCGTTCGTATCGGAAGTATCGGAAGTATCGGAGGAAGCCGATTCGGGGGTTACGGTGAGGCGGCTGCCGATATGCTTGCCCGAATCGCGAATAAATTTTCGGGTTACCGCGATTTCGCCGGCTTTTTCGGCATGCGCCCTTCCTGCAAGTATGGCTGGTCGATGCCGTTCGTGCCGATTTCCTGCATGGTCGCCGACTTGCGGCCGTCCAAATCGAACGTCACTTCCTGCGACCGTTCCGCCTGCACTTTCGCAACACCGTTCACCTTGCGCAACGCGGCGATATCGCCGTTCGACAGGCCCGCGGTGGACAGCACCTGGACGTCGTGCAGGCCCTGCGCGTCGAAAAAGCGGTCGGTGCTGCGGAACGCGTCACGGCAGCCCGCGTAAATGCCGGTGAGCACGGCCACACCGAGCAACGTGATCATGGCGATGGAAATGAATCTTTTCCACGAATGCGCCCACATTCGCAGCATGTCCTTGACGAATGCCATGTCGACCTCCGTTCGTAGCCCCTCATTCCATTGAACACCATGAAGCTTGGAAAGACGCGCCAAACCGCACATCCGCAACACGTGTCCAAATCGCGCGTTCGAATCGCACAGCAATCGCGCGAATCGAACTTCTAAACCAAACAACCCGTTAAGCAAACCAGACATTCCGGAACGAACAAACCAACACTTTGCCCGCCGCTTCCCGCTACAATCGGAAACGTTCCCTCACAAAGGGCGAATCGCAAAAAAGCAAGCAAAACAAGCACATGCAAGCGTGCAACAGCACGCAACGCAAGCAGCGAGCGCAACGCACAACGCGCAATCGCAAGGAAACAGAGAAGAGGAAATCTCCATGAGCGACGTCACCGCCGCAAAGAAGCCGCGTGGAACCGACGACGTGCCGGTTCCGCCGACGCTCCGTAAATCGTTGAAAAACCGCCATATCCAGCTCATCGCGCTGGGTGGCGCCATCGGCACCGGCCTGTTCTACGGCTCCAGCGAATCCATTCAGCTGGCCGGCCCGTCCATTCTGCTCGCCTACCTCGTCGGCGGTCTCGCGATCTTCATGATCGTGCGCGCTCTGAGCGAGATGGCGGTCGAGGATCCGAAGGCTGGCGCGTTCAGCTACTACGCGACGCGCTACTGGTCACGGCGAGCGGGCTTCATTTCCGGCTGGAACTACTGGTTCAACTACGTGCTGGTGGCCATGGTGGAGCTTGCCGTGGTCGGCTCGTTCGTGAACTACTGGTTCCCGAACATTCCGAAGTGGGTGTCGGCGGCGGTGTTCCTCGTGGCCATCGCGGCGCTGAATCTCATGGGCGTGAACAAGTTCGGCGAATTCGAATTCTGGTTCGCCATCATCAAGATCGTGGCCGTGCTGGCATGATTCTCGGCGGCCTGTATGTCGTGATCGCCAACGTGCCGACCGCGTCGGGCATTCGCGCGAGCTTCGCCAACTGGTTCACCGTGGACGGCGGATTCCTGCCGCACGGCCTGATGACCCGCAACGCCGACGGCACGTGGACGGGCCTCTTGATGGCGCTCGTCGTGGTGATGTTCAGCTTCGGCGGCACCGAACTCATCGGCATCACCGCCGGCGAAACCGAGAATCCGCGCACCACCATTCCGAAGGCCACGAACGGCATCATCTGGCGTATTCTCGTCTTCTACATCTGCGCGCTCGGCGTGATCATGGCGGTGATTCCGTGGAGCAAGATCGACGGCGATTCCAGCCCGTTCGTGCAGATCTTCGATTCCGTCGGCGTGCACGCGGCCGCCGGCATCCTCAATTTCGTGTGCCTGACCGCTGTGATGAGCGTCTACAATTCCGGCCTGTACGCCAACTCCCGCATGCTGTATTCGCTGGCAAAGCAGGGCAACGCGCCGGCTTACCTGGGTAAGCTCAGCAAGAAAGGCGTGCCGGTTGGGGGTGTTATCACTTCCGCGATAATTATTGCGATTGCCGTTGTCGTCGTGTTCGTATGGCCGGAATTCGCGTTCAATTACCTGATGTCGATCGCCACGATCGCGGCTGCGATCAACTGGATCATGATCATGATTACGGAGATCAAGTTCCGTCGCATGGTTGCGGCTGGCGATGGCCCGGCCGAACTTAAGGGGCTGAAGGGCAAGGAAGCGCTCGACAAGATCGCGTTCAAGCTGCCGTTCGCCAATGTGACGCCGTACGTGGTGATCGCGTTCATGCTGCTGGTCGTGGTGCTCATGTGCTTCTCCGCAAGCTACCGCATCGCCGTGATCGCCGGCGTCATCTGGCTGGCGGCGCTGTTCGCCGCGTACCAGCTCACGCAGGTCGGCCGCAAGCAGGCGGACGCGTCCGCCGCGGACGCCGAATGACCGCGCTTCCTTACGCACTTCCTTACACGATTCCTTAAAGGAACGGCAAAAGGAACGACAAGCCCCACGCGGGAAGCGTCCATAAGCAACATAAAACGCCTTCCCGTCGTATGGAAATCACCGGATCAATCGATCCGCGGTGACAACATACGGACGGGAAGGCCGTTTTTTACGCCGGCTGATGGAGGCTCAGCCTGCTTCTTGGCCGCCGGTGCGATGGACAGACTCGGGTCGCGCAGCGGAATCATCATGGACTGCGTCGCGTGGTACAGGTCGGACTTGCCCGGCCACACGGTGCCGATCGGCTGGTTGGTGCGGTCGAGCTGGTGGAACCAGGATCCGTTGACGTGATCCATCACCGTGCTGTCCGCGTACTCGAGGAACGTCGCATACCACTTGGCGTACGATTCCTTGCCGGTCACGCGGGCGAGCGTGGAGGACGTGTTGATGCCCTCGGCCAGCGTCCAATGCATACGGTCGTGCACGACGGGCTTGCCGTCCCAGTCGGTGGTGTATACGAGGCCGGGCGCACCGTCCGCGTTCCACGCATCCTCGACCGCACGGTTGAACAGATGCTCCGCGGCGTCGATGTACGGGGACGCGGCCGCCGGATCGGACGGATAGGTGCTGGTGGCCCACTGGGTGATCAGGCGGGCCCATTCGATGCCGTGGCCCGGAGTCGCGCCGTACGGCTTGAACTGGTCGTCCGGCTTCTCGCGGTTGCATTCGAGGTCGAGCGACCAGTCGGAATGAAAGTGTTCGGGGATGCGCCAGTTGTTGGCCTTCGCCCAGCCGAGCACGTGCTCGATGATGCGGCCCGCGCGCTTGCGCCAGGTCTCGTCGCCGGTCACGTCGGCCACGGCGAGGAACGCCTCGACGGAATGCATGTTGGCGTTGAGGCCGCGGTACGGGTCGAGTTCGGTGAATTCGGTGTTCCACGTGTCGACGGACAGGCCGGTCTCGTCGTCCCAGAACTTGTCGAGGAAGACCTTTTCGGCATGGTCGAGCAGTTCGGCGGCACCGGGGCGACCGAGCAGGGTCGCGGACGATGAGGCCAGCAGCACGAAAGCGTGCGCATAGCACTGCTTGGTGGGCGTGTAGCCGCCTTCGGGGGTGATTTCCGGATACCAGCCATCGTTGACGTCGTCATGCAGCGCGCCCTTGAGACCCTTCAGACCGGCGTCGACCAGCTCCTCGGCACCCGGGAAACCGACGAATGCGCCCAGGCAGTACACGTGGGTCATGCGGCAGGTGATCCAAGTGGCGCGATTGCGGTCCTTCCATGGGGTGCCGTCGTCGCCCAGCCAGTAGGAGCTGCCGTCGGGAGCCGGGAACTTCGTGCCGAAGTTCAGCAGATTGTCGCGGGCCGCGTCGAGGAACGCCTTGTTTTCCGCCGTTCCCAGCTGATATTTTTTGTCTTCGACAGCCATGTCAAATCCTTTCCTGATTTCCTGCGATCGCGCACTTGGTTTTCACGCAACGCACGTTCCGGCGCGCCGATGAGCGACGCGCCGCATGTGCATGCGCCCCTTGCGTTCGCACCTTGTTCGGTTATGCGCTCGGGAAACTTCGTCATATTCCCTCGCCGCTGTGCCCTACTGTAGTGATTAAGCGCTTAAGCTGCAAGTGGGACACGCCATCCGCGCCGTCAAGTCCTTCATCCGCGCCTCCGGCATCGACGACGATTGCCGTCTCAACCGGCGCGGATGGCCGCGGGAATCCGGGAATCAGTACAGCGGCGGAAGGGTATTGGCCATACGGATGAAAGGATGCTTGGTGAAACGGCGGAAATCAGCCGCATAACGCGACCCCTCCACCGGAGTGCCGTATGCGCCGGTTCCAGCGGCGCCCGGATCGTTGCGCCACGGCATGTACCACAGCACCCGACGCGTATCGCTGTTGGCGAGCGCGGCGGTGAGCAGGTAGCGCGTCCACGGCGAATCGGATTCGGACGGCGCAGCTGTCTGGGCTGTTCCGGAGCCGACAGCATTCGATTCGCCATGGGCAGCGCAACCATCATCCGCGGCACTGGCACAAGCGCCGGCGCCGGCCAGCGCGGCTTCGTCTTCCGCGCTCATCACGTACCGCGACGCGAATTCGCCAGGCGAGCCCACTTCGGTGGCGGCGGCGATCTTGCCGCGTTCACGGGCGAGCGCCCGACCACCGTCAGCATGGTGATCAGATCGTCGTGCCGTTCACGCGGCCGCTCTGCCTCGACGTCGGCGGGCGCGATGTCCCAGTAGTCGTCGAATCCGAGTACGTCCACATATTCATCGCCCGGGTAGGCGTAGAGATACCCGGCCTCGCATGTGCTTTCCGAGCTCATGTCGATACGGCTACGGTCGGGCGAGTAGGCGTAGAGCACGTTGTGTAGGCCGCACGAGTCGCGCAGGTAGTCCACGGTCATGCGCCACAGGGCGACGAATTGTTCCGGCGTGGTGTCGGTGGGTTGCGCGGGTGACCCGGTGCACCACCAGAACCAGTCGCCGGTGTGCTCGTGGAACGGGCGGAATACGATCGGCACGGATTCGCCGCTGACGCCGTCCACCACCGAGTCCAGGAACGAGGCCACGCGGTCCAGCCATTCGAGGAACTGCCCGTGCCGTGCGCCGCCGGGCAGCACAGCCGCCACGGAACCGGGCGCCATATTGTGCCCGTACCCGCCGAAGGTGATCGGATTGGCGGAATGCCAGCTCATGGTCGTCACCGCGCCCATGGTGTAGGCGCGCAGCAGTTCGTCGCGGACGTCGCCCATGGAGAAGCCGTCGATATTGGTGGTTTCGTCGCGTTCCACGCCGCTCAGGTCGCTGCCCCACAGCGCGGGGTAGGTGCCGGTGACCGCGTGTACGTCGGAATCGGTGTTCGGACCGATCACGTTGCTGGTTTCGTTCTGGTGGCCGAACATGGCGAATTTGCCGCTTGCCTGGTGCAAGGATCGGAACAACGTACGGGTCAGCGTGTTCAGGTGCCGGGTCGACCGGCTGCGGACTCCGACGGACCGCAAGTTTTCCCGCCCAGTCGTTTCCCGCTCATCACAGCCGCCTCGGAATTCAAAGGATCACGGTCTGCATAGGACGCAGCGGCGTGACCTTCAGCGTCATCGCATCCAGCTG
>ENA-OQDF01000577-OQDF01000577.1-human-gut-metagenome-genome-assembly--contig:-NODE-577-length-15216-cov-2.017099_pt1 | contig 15216 bp, 25 predicted proteins | sample MGYA00242769_ERZ504597 | MGnify/ENA primary metagenome ERZ504597 (study PRJEB26092, sample SAMD00036305) | human gut metagenome | host: Homo sapiens | study: EMG produced TPA metagenomics assembly of...
TCATTCATCTTCCATACCGATGAGGTATCTTTCTACAAACGACACGCCACTCACTTTATAGATACGCAGATATGCTTCCATGTAAAAACCCATCAGCCACGGCCATGCCGTACCCTGATGATAGGCATAATCTCTTTGAATCTGAGGACCTACATAATTCGGATTGTATCCGCCACTCTTGGGGCTCAGTGTACGCAAACCCTTCGGAGTCAACAGTTCTTTCGTCACAATATCGAGTACCTGCTTTTTCTGGGCCCTATCCAACGGAGAATAGTCAAAAGCAACAGTAAATATCATGTTGGGACGTACACTCCAATCCATCATATAACCATCCACATAGTCAAACAGAATAGCCATACTCATTGCGGAATACGTCTACGAAAGACTTTCCGGTAACTTCTGCCTGAGCGTCCAGTGTATCAGCAAGAATTTCATTGCCTCCCTCCCGCACCATATCGGCTACAAAACGCAGGGCATTGTACCACAGTGCATTCACTTCCACAATATAGCCCGTACGCGGAATAACCGGACGGCCATTGGCGGTAGAGTTCATCCAGGTAACCGCTTTCTCGGTACCATTGGTATACAACAATCCATTTTCGTGCAGGAAGAGATTGCCATGCCTGCGTTCACGGATATAGTCAACAATCTCTTCAAGGAGATTACCGTACATCTGCCGGCAATTTTCACGCGAAGTCTCCTTAGCATACTGCTGTAAAGCCCAGACAGCCCACAGCAGCACATCCGGATGCTCCATCTCGTATATCTTATAGGAAGAAGGTTCTCCATTGATAAATTCACGGATAGCCTTTTCGGCTGTTTTCATCACGTCTTCAAATTCATCTTGTTCGCCTAAGGCCAAAGTAAGACCCGGCAGGGAGATGAACAAGTCACGGGCACGGCACTTGAACCAAGGATAACCTGCAAGCACATAATGCTCCTCTCCCTGCTTGTTGTGGAACTGGTGCGCCGAGTTTTTCAGACAGTGGTAAAAGCTGTCACGCGGAGTGCGGTCGGCCACCTCGGACTCAAAAGTCTGCTTCAGCTTGCGGGGGGAAATCTCGGAAATACCGGCGGAGAAGACAACGCTTTCCCCTTTCTTTATATCAACTTCAAAATATCCCGGCACATAAAGGTCTTCATTGAAGTCATATCCGCGTTCCTGTTCTTTAGGATACTCAATACCACGATACCAGTCAGGCTGGAAGTGGAACTCATTCTTTTTGTTGAGCTGCATGAACAACTCCGGATAACCAGGATACATGCAGGTTTTAATGCCATTCTCTACCAACTGATAGTCGCGGCTTGCCTGCGCATTTTCGTGCGTGTACTCGCGCACACTGCGGAATGCCAGGAAAGGGCGGAATCTGAGTGTAGTTGCCGAATGGGCATCGACCAAGGTATAACGAATCAGAATCCGATTTTCATGATGTACGAAAATCTTTCTTTACGAAGGATGACACCTCCTACACGATAGGTAGTTGTGGGGATATTTTCACAGTCGAACTCTCGAATGTACTTGTGTCCGTTAGGACTGAAGTGGTTCCCTTGATACTTATGCAACCCCAGGTTGAACTCCGCACCGTGCTGAATTACAGTTTCATCCAAAGAAGACAGCAGCACATGGTTTTCATCATCAAGGTTGGGGACCGGTATCACCAACAGACCGTGATATTTGCGTGTGTTACAATCTACAATTGTTGTACAATGATAGGCTCCCGACCTATTCGTCCGCAATATCTCCCTTGGCAAAGATTCTTGCAGATTAATCATCAGGGTCTTGTCAAATCGTAAATAACTCATAGTTGTGCATTATTTAAAGGTTAATTATTTCGGTATATGCGCTACAAGCCATGTAGCGATGCCCAAAAATACGAATTAAAGCTTATAGGCAAAATAAAAAGTCAGTTTTTTTTCGGTTTTCGTCAAATATTCCGTAGTATTGTACAAAAATAGCAATCACTGTACGAAATATGAAGCATGATATACGCAGAATGGCATTGGCGGCGGTTATACCCCTATTCCTGCTATTCATTTTATACATTTTGAAGTTTTTGGAGATAGGTATGGACTGGAACTTCACACAACTGGGAGTATATCCGATGGAACAGCGGGGTATGTTCGGAATTTTCGCACATCCACTGGTGCACAGCAGCTTCAAGCATCTGCTCGCCAATACGATTCCACTCTTTTTCCTGATGTGGTGTCTGTTCTATTTCTACCGCCATATAGCCCCCTACATTTTCTTTGCCATTTGGATAGGATGCGGTACACTTACCTTTCTTATAGGGAAACCGGGATGGCATATCGGAGCCAGTGGCATTATATACGGACTGGCTTTCTTTCTGTTCTTCAGCGGCATACTGCGCAAACATGTACCGCTTATCGCCATTTCACTGTTGATAACGTTCCTATATGGCGGCCTGGTATGGAATATGTTCCCACAATTTGCAAAGGCCACCACTTCTTGGGAAGGACACCTTAGCGGAGCCATAGCAGGCACGCTATGCGCCATATGCTTTATGGGATACGGACCACAACGGCCTGATCCGTTTGCCGGAGAGAAGGAAGAGGAAGACACGGAAGAAGAGGATTCAGAAAAAGAGGATTCGGACCACAAGGCAGAAGAGGACAACAGCACGTTTAAGAAACAATAAAAAAACAAAAAGAGGGGCAAAGAGTTTACAGTACACCTTGATAATGTCTACTTTTGTTTCAAAACAAGAAGAAAAGCATCATGAATACAATGTTTGATACATTATTGCAACTGCCACTCTTTCAAGGACTCGCACAAGAAGACTTTACCAATATCCTAGGAAAAGTCAAGCTGAACTTTACAAAGCATAAAGCCGGCGAAGTTATCGTGAAAGCCGGTGACACATGCAGTCAACTGATATTCGTATTGAAAGGTGAAATCTCCTCATGTACTTCATCCGCTAATACCTCATACAGCTTCACGGAATATTTTCAAGCGCCTTATGTCATCGAGCCACAATCCCTATTCGGATGAGCACCTCCTATGTCTCGACCTATACCGCCCAAACTGAGACCCACACTGTTAGCATAAGCAAGGCTTTCGTCATGAGCGAATTGTTTAAATATGATATATTCCGCCTGAATTACATGAATATCATCAGCAACCGCGCGCAAGTCTGAGCAACCGCCTTTGGGCAGAAAACACCGACAACTTGAAAGACGTATCGGCAACTTTATCCTAACACACATCGACGTCCGGCAGGCAGGAAAACGCTGAAAATAAAAATGGAAGAACTGGCCCAGGTGGTCAATGATACCCGCGTGGGAGTATCGAGAGCGCTGAACAGCATGCAGGAGAAAGGTCTGCTCGAACTGCACAGAGGCGAGATGATGATTCCCAACGCAGAAAAACTCTTATAACCACCTGAACCGAGATTTCCTACAACACCTTGTCTATCACTTTCTTTATCAAGGATTCCATCACTTTATACCCTTCCAGAGTGGGGTGTACCCCGTCCTTAGTATACAAGGGGTTCAAGGCGTTATTGCCGTCTTCCGCCTCTACCATCTCACTGTAATAGTCGACATAAGGAATCTTGTTCTCCTTAGCATATGCCCGTATTCTGGCATTCAGCTGCATTATCTTTTGCGGAGCATCCTTCACCGAAGAATTCCAGCCAAAAGCAGCGGCAGGCAACACAGATGTCAAAATCACCTTTATCTTATTAGCCCGTGCCAACTCAACCATAGACACTATATTTCCAAAAGTGTATTCTTCATTATAAGCGCCTGCATTTTCCGCTACGTCATTGGTACCTGCATTTATCACGACCAGCGCCGGAGCAAGCTTGATGACATCCTCACGAAAACGGAGCAGGAAATGGGAAGAAGTCTGCCCACTTATACCACGGCCCACATAGCCATTTTTTCAAAGAAAGCGGCATCATTTGCCACCCATCCTTCTGTGATTGAGTTGCCCATAAAAACCACCCGGTCCTTTTGCTTTCCCTTCCGTACCAGTTCCTTATTTGCCTCTGCATAACGTTTCAAATTTCCCCAATCCTGCTTCTGCGCGTCAGAGGCTACCCAAGGTATGCACAAAAAGACAGCAATCATACATAAAAGTTTCATTGTTCTATTCTTTGTTGTTTTTGTCATAAAAAACAGCCCCACCATTTTTAAGGTGAGGCTATCATTATCATTGGCCAGTCTCACTCCCACTCGATTGTCGCATTGGGTTTCGGAGACATATCGTAGCAAACACGGTTGACGGTCTTCACTTCCTTGAGGATACGGTCTGTAATCTTCATCAGGATGGGCCAGTCTACCGGCTCGACGGTAGCGGTCATAGCATCCACCGTATTGACGGCACGGATAATGACGGGCCAGTCGAAAGAGCGCGCATTGTCGCGTACACCTACAGATTTGAAATCGGGCACCACAGTGAAATACTGCCATACCTTCTTATCCAGGCCTGCCAATTGGAATTCCTCACGCAGAATGGCATCCGACTCGCGTACAGCCTCCAAACGGTCGCGGGTAATGGCTCCCAGACAACGCACTCCCAATCCGGGACCGGGGAACGGTTGACGGTAAACCATCTCGTACGGCAATCCAAGCTCTACACCGCATGCACGTACTTCGTCCTTGAACAACTGGCGCAACGGCTCCACCAGTTCAATTGCAAATCCTCGGGCAGACCGCCTACGTTGTGATGAGACTTCACCATCTTGGCTGTTTTTGTACCACTCTCTACAATGTCGGGATAGATGGTACCCTGTCCAAGGAAGTCGATGCCGTCCAGCTTACGGGCTTCTTCCTCAAAGACGCGGATAAACTCTCCGCCGATAATCTTGCGCTTCTGTTCGGGGTCGGCCACGTTTTCAAGCTTGGAGAGGAAACGGTCTGTGGCATCCACGTATATCAAGTTAGCCTTCAGCTCCTTGCCAAAGATTTCCACCACGGCTTCCGATTCGCCCTTACGCATCAACCCGTGGTTCACGTGTACGCAAACCAGCTTGTCGCCGATAGCTTTCAGCAGCAAAGCAGCCACCACGGAGCTATCCACACCACCGGACAGTGCCAGCAGCACCTTACGGTCGCCTACCTGACGGCGTATCAATTCTATCTGGTCGTTGACGAAATTCGTCATGTTCCAATTAGCCTCAGCCTTACAAGTATCGAATACGAAAGATTTCACAGCATCCTTGATGGCTTCCACATCATCCGTAAACTGCGGCAGCTTCACTTCACACAACGCCTTGTCGTGTCCGGCGGCCATCACGGGGAACCCTGCTTCGTAAATCTCGGGCAATACATCGATAGATACCCCATCAACCACATTATTGGGACCACCGTTGATGATGATACCTTTCACATTCGGCAAAGCTTCAGTTCGGCAGCGGTAATATCGTGCGGGTATATTTCGCTATATACTCCCAACGCACGAATCGCTCTGGCAAGCACTGTGTTCTCATGGCTTCCCAAATCCAGAATCACAATCATATCCTGCTTCATTCTTCTATATTGTTTTTAAGTTAATAATTTCAGTCGGTCTTATTCCCATTCTATTGTGCTGGGCGGTTTTGAAGAGATGTCATAGGTTACGCGGTTCACACCTTTCACTTTATTAATAATGTCGTTGGACACCTTGCCCAGAATTCGTAGCAGATGCGCCCAGTCGGCCGTCATGGCATCGGTGGAAGTAACAGCACGCAAGGCCACCGCACGTTCATAGGTACGTTCGTCACCCATCACGCCCACACTCTGTACGGCAGAAGAATGACGCCCGCCTGCCAGACCTGATGGTAGAGCGATGTCTCGTTGCCGGCGGCATCCTTCACTTTCCAATCACGCAAGCCCTGGATGAAAATATCGTCGGCTTCCTGCAAGGTCTGTACTTCTCTCGTGTTATATCCCCCAGAATGCGGACAGCCAGTCCCGGGCCAGGGAAAGGATGACGAGTAATCAGATGTTCGGGCATTCCCAATTCGCGTCCTACGCGGCGTACTTCGTCCTTGAACAGCCACTGCAACGGCTCGCACAGACGGAGGTTCATCTCCTCGGGCAGACCGCCCACGTTGTGATGGCTTTTGATGGTCTTGCCCGTAATGTTCAAGCTCTCGATGCGGTCGGGATAAATGGTGCCTTGTGCCAACCAACGGGCATCGGTAATTTTGTGCGCCTCGGCATCGAAGACTTCGATGAAATCGCGGCCGATGATTTTACGCTTCTGCTCAGGCTCGGTCACTCCCTTCAAATCCTTGAAGAACTTCTCACTGGCATCCACACCAATCACATTCAACCCCAGACACTCGTAGTCGTGCATCACATTCTTGAACTCATTCTTGCGAAGCAGTCCGTGGTCTACAAAGATGCAGGTCAGGTTCTTACCGATGGCACGATGCAGCAACACGGCGGCTACCGAAGAGTCTACACCGCCACTCAGTCCCAAGATAACGCGATCGTTGCCAAGCTGCTCCTTCAGTTCGGCCACAGTGGTATCTACAAACGATGCGGCGCTCCAGCTTTGACTGCAACCGCAGACGTCTACCACGAAGTTGCGTAGCATCTGCGTACCATCCTCGCTATGAAACACTTCCGGATGGAACTGCACTCCCCACATCTCCTCGCCGGACACCTGGTAAGCAGCAATCGCTACCTTGTCCGTAGAAGCTATAATCTTGAAATTGTCGGGAATGGCTGTAATCGTGTCTCCGTGGCTCATCCATTACTTGGGTATTCTTCCTTACCCCTTTGAAAAGGACATTCTCCGAATCGAAAGAACCGAGATGGGCACGTCCGTACTCGCGGGTTCCTGCCGGCTCCACCCGTCCACCGTTGCTGTAGGAGATAAACTGTGCACCGTAGCAGATACCCAGAATGGGATATTTCCCACGAATCCCGCTCAAATCTACCTTGAATGCACTCTTATCATAAACAGAAAAGGGGCTACCCGAAAGGATAACTCCTTTTACACTCTCATCTCCGTATGGAAATTTGTTGTAAGGTACAATCTCGCAATAGACATTCAGTTCGCGCAACCGGCGGCCTATGAGCTGCGTGGTTTGCGAACCGAAATCAAGAATAATAATCTTCTCTTGCATATAAATCCGTATAGACTTTAATAAATGATTTGCAAAAGTAGAAAAAGTAAAGGAATTATTAGGGATAATGTGACAGAAAAACGCTTTTTTACTAAAAACAGCTTTAAATTCAGGCAAACACTATCCACAAATATACGAAAAGCTATTCTCACCACAGCCGTGTTGTTTTCTTACCACAGCTATGCAACTTGCTTACCACAGCAATGTTATTTTCTTACCACAGCTGTGGTAAGATTATTGCTTAGCACAAAAAGGAACAGTTTCCGGCAGTGTCGGGAAGAGTTAAAGGTACCAATGTAATCAATATGCCAACCGGCACATTAACCACATTATGAAGTTCTGCTTCGATATTACTTTTCTTTCAGCAAGTCACGGATTTCGGTCAGCAGCACCTCTTCCTTGCTCGGTACGGGGGGAGCCGGAGGAACGGCAGCGCCTCTTCTTTCTTCTTTTCAGTCAGTTTGGTCAACAACTTTATAAACATGAAGATAGAGAATGCTATAATCAGAAAGTCGAAAGTGACCTGCAAGAAATTACCGTAATTCAAGGTCACGGCAGCAACCTCTTTCCCATCCACCATTTCGGCAGGTTTCAGCACCCACTTCAAGTCTGTAAAGTTGACACCGCCACCAGTAACCCGATAGGAGGCATAATCACATCTGCCACGATGGAAGAGACGATTTTTCCAAATGCCCCACCGATAATCACACCGACGGCCATGTCTATCACATTGCCCTTCATGGCAAAAGCCTTAAATTCCTGTAAAAATGAACTTTTTCCCATCTTTTCAATTATTTAATTATGATTTTGGTTACGAATATAAAAACATTTTCTTACTTTTGCACCGCAAATCAGAAAGAAATGCAATTAGTAAGCGAAGTTTATTTTTAAACATTATAAAACCCTTAAAAGTTTAAACAAAATGATTAAGTAGGTATTAATGGATTCGGACGTATCGGACGTTTCGTATTCCGCGCTGCAATGAAGAGAAACGATATTCAGATCGTAGGTATCAACGACCTTTGCCCGGTAGACTACTTGGCTTACATGCTGAAGTATGACACTATGCACGGTCAATTCGACGGTACTATCGAAGCTGACGTTGAAAACAGCAAATTGATCGTTAACGGTCAGGCTATCCGCATCACTGCAGAAAAAATCCGGCTGACTTGAAATGGAACGAAGTAGAGGCAGAATACGTTGTTGAATCTACTGGCTTGTTCCTGAGCAAAGACAAAGCTCAAGCTCACATCGAAGCTGGCGCAAAATATGTTGTAATGTCTGCTCCTTCTAAGGACGACACTCCGATGTTCGTTTGCGGTGTTAACGAAAAGACTTACGTTAAGGGTACTCAATTCGTATCTAACGCTTCTTGTACTACTAACTGCTTGGCTCCTATCGCTAAGGTATTGAACGACAAATGGGGTATCACTGACGGTTTGATGACTACTGTTCACTCTACAACTGCTACTCAGAAGACAGTTGACGGTCCTTCTATGAAAGACTGGAGAGGTGGTCGTGCTGCTTCTGGCAACATTATCCCGTCTTCTACCGGTGCTGCTAAGGCTGTAGGTAAAGTTATTCCTGAATTGAACGGTAAATTGACTGGTATGTCAATGCGTGTTCCGACTTTGGATGTTTCTGTAGTTGACTTGACTGTTAACTTGGCTAAACCGGCTACATATGCTGAAATCTGTGCAGCTATGAAAGAAGCTTCTGAAGGTGAATTGGCTGGCGTATTGGGTTACACTGAAGATGCAGTTGTTTCTTCTGACTTCTTGGGTGACACTCGCACTTCTATCTTCGACGCTAAGGCTGGTATCGCTTTGACTGATACTTTCGTTAAGGTTGTATCTTGGTATGATAACGAAATCGGTTATTCTAACAAGGTTCTTGACCTGATTGCTCACATGGCATCAGTTAACTGCTAATATACAGTTAAGAAAATAATAAAAAATAGGTGGCTTCTGCAGAAGTCGCCTATTTTTTGCAATTTTGCAGCTAGTACGTTTTTTATCAGCTTCTTTAATGATGATGAAGATTATACTAACTCTAATATTGCTTTGCTTTATGAACACTATATCGTCTCAAAATCCTTTTTTTGAAACATACTCCACGCCACACGGCACTGTCCCGTTCGACAAGATTAAGACCGGAGACTATGTACCGCCATCCACGAAGCATCCGCCGCCAGAATGCGGAAATAGATGCCATCATCCGCAATCCGGAAGTCCCGACATTTGCCAACACAGTGCTGGCCTATGAGAAGTCCGGCGAAATGCTCCACCGTGTCGGTACCGTATTCGGCAATCTGCTCAGCGCAGAAACGAACGATGACCTGCAGGAACTGGCCAAGGAAATCATGCCGATGATGAGCGAGCATGAAAACAACATCAGCCTGAACGAAGAGCTGTTTGCACGCATCAAAGCGGTTTACGAGCAGCAAGACAAAGAGACGCTGAACCCGGAACAGCACAAGCTGCTGGAAGACATTTACAACGGCTTTGTACGCAATGGAGCCAACCTCCAGGGAGAAGCCAAGGAGAAATACCGGGCTTTATGCAAAGAGCTCAGCCTGCTGACGCTGCAGTTCAGTGAAAACAACCTGAAAGAAACGAACGACTACAAGCTTGTCATCACCGACAAGTCACAACTGGCCGGGCTACCCGAGAGCGCGGTAGAAGCCGCTGCAGAGACAGCCGGGGAAAAAGGCGTCGAAGGCTGGGTATTCACCTTGCAGGCTCCCAGCTATGGCCCTTTCCTAACCTACGCAGACAGCCGTGACCTGCGCCGTGAGCTATATATGGCCTACAATACGAAGTGTACGCATGACAACGCCAGCAATAACCTGGAAATTGTAAAGAAACTGGCCAATGTCCGTATGGAGATTGCCCAACTCCTAGCTATGACAACTTCGCCGAATACAACCTCCAGGAGCGCATGGCACAAAACAGTGAGTCCGTGTATAAGCTGCTGGACCAACTGCTGGAGCTTACACGCCTACCGCCAAACAAGAATATGCAGAAGTGCAAGCCCTGGCACGCCAAGCGGAAGGAGAAGACTTCGTCGTGATGCCGTGGGACTGGGCGTACTATTCCCATAAACTGAAAGACCGGAAGTTCAATATCGACGATGAGCTGCTCCGCCCTTACTTTGAGCTGAACAACGTGAAGGAAGGTGTATTCAGCCTGGCAACCAGACTGTATGGCATCACCTTCAAGAAGAACCCAAATATTCCCGTTTATCACAAGGATGTGGACGCCTACGAGGTATTCGACAAAGACGAAAAATTCCTGGCTGTGTTCTATACCGACTTCCACCCCCGGGCAGGCAAGCGCTCGGGAGCCTGGATGACCAGCTACAAGGAGCAGTGGATTGACGAGAAGACCGGCGAGAACAGCCGTCCCCACATATCCATCGTGATGAACTTCACCAAACCGACACAAGACAAACCCGCCCTATTGACCTCGGTGAAGTAAAAACCTTCCTGCACGAATTCGGACACAGCCTGCATGGTATGTTTGCCAATTCCACCTACGGAAGCCTGAGTGGGACCAATGTGTATTGGGACTTTGTGGAACTCCCCTCCCAATTCATGGAGAACTTCGCTATCGAAAAGGAATTCCTGCATACGTTTGCCCGCCATTACCAAACCGGTGAACTGATACCGGACGAATTGGTACAGCGCATTGTGGATTCCTCCAACTTCAACGCGGCATACGCCTGCCTCCGCCAGGTTAGCTTCGGCCTGCTTGATATGGCTTGGTACACACGTAACACCCCGTTTGAAGGTGACGTGAAAGCCTATGAAAAGAAGGCTTGGGAAAAAGCACAGATTCTGCCTTCTGTGGCAGAAGCCTGCATGAGCACACAATTCTCCCATATCTTTGCCGGAGGATATTCTGCCGGATACTATAGTTATAAGTGGGCAGAGGTGCTGGATGCAGATGCATTCTCGCTATTCAAGCAGACGGGCATCTTCACCCCTGGGACTGCCGCCTCCTTCCGAGAGAATATCCTTTCCAAAGGTGGAACGGAACATCCGATGACGCTCTATAAACGCTTCCGCGGACAAGAGCCTACAATCGACGCATTATTAATCAGAAATGGAATAAAGAAATGAAGAGACTTATAAGGAACATCTGTTGCATGCTGCTCATGTTGTCGTTGCTTCCCCTGTTAAGCGGTTGCGACAATGAGGACGATGTTGTCGGGATATTCACCGGGAAGACATGGAAGCTCAGCCGACTCACCAATAAAGCAGCAATGCCCAATTCTATCCAAACCTTTGGAACAACAATGAGGAAGAGATGAAGAAGAGTCTGGACAAGCTATATAATCAGAAAAGTACCTTCACCCTCAATTTTGAAGGTACCGAACTGGATGGAGAACTGATGGGCACCACCGTCAACGGGCAAGGCATCAACTCAAGCGTCAACGGCACTTGGAAAGCGACGGAGCTTCAGGCTCGCTCAGCATCAGCGTAAAGGTTACAGGTCCGCAGAGAGCGATGCACTGGCCAAGGCATTCATCTCCGGACTGCAAAATGTGTACAAGTATGAAGGGGATGCCAATTCACTGACCCTCTATTTTAAAGACGGACCGACAACCAGAGTCATGGGATTCACCCCGCAACGATAAAACATAAATATGATGGACGATTCTACAAAAGACAAACAAGAAGCATTGGACAGGCGTTATATACGTATGGCAAGCATTTGGGCCGAAAATTCGTATTGCCAACGCCGCCAGGTCGGTGCACTGATTGTAAAAGACAAGATGATTATCTCCGACGGCTACAACGGTACTCCTTCCGGTTTTGAGAATGTGTGCGAAGATGAGAACAACGTCACCAAACCATACGTGCTCCATGCCGAAGCAAATGCCATTACCAAAATAGCCCGTTCAAACAACAGCAGTAACGGTGCCACCATGTACGTCACCGCCTCCCCATGCATAGAATGTGCCAAACTGATTATCCAGGCAGGCATCAAACGGGTGGTCTACTCCGAGAAATACCGCCTGGAAGATGGTATCGAACTTTTGAAACGGGCAGGCATCGAGGTGGTATTTATTTCAATGGATAATGGATAATAGAAAGTTGAAAATTGCATGCACAGCCAAATAGTAAATTGTAAATAGTCTAATAGTAAATAAACATCATGAGTACAAAAAATACTTCCCGCTTTATGCCGCTTATCATCGCAATCAGCGTAGTCGCGGGAATCCTTATCGGAACGTTTTATGCCAGGCATTTTGCCGGTAATAAACTGGGAATCATCAATAGCTCGTCCAACAAGCTGAATGCCTTGCTGCGTGTTATTGACGACCAGTATGTGGATACCGTCAACATGACCGATTTGGTAGAGAAGGCCATGCCGCAGATATTGGCGGAACTCGACCCCCACTCCACCTACATCCCCGCACAGAAACTGGAGGAGGTTAATTCCGAACTTGAAGCAGCTTCAGCGGTATAGGCATCCAGTTCACCATTCAGGAAGACACGATACACGTAAACAGCGTGATTCCCGGCGGACCGTCCGAGAAAGTGGGCCTGATGGCAGGCGACCGCATTGTGATGGTCAACGACAGTCTTTTTGCAGGCAAAGGCCTGACAAACGAAAAGGCTATGCGCAACCTGAAAGGTCCGAAAGGAAGCCAAGTGAAGTTAGGCGTCAAGCGTGCCACGGAAAAGGAGTTGCTCGACTTCACCATCACACGCGGTGACATCCCGCAAAACACCATTGATGCAGCCTATATGCTCGATGATGACTATGGCTATATACAAATCAGCAAATTCGGACGCACCACACACGTGGAGCTGCTGAATGCGATTGCCCAACTGAGCCACGAGAAATGCAAAGGCCTGATTATCGACCTGCGCGACAATACCGGAGGATACATGGAAGCCGCCACGCGCATGGTGAACGAATTCCTGCCGGAAGGAAAGCTGATAGTGTATACCCACGGCCGCAAATATCCCCGTATGGAGGAATATGCCAACGGCACCGGCAGTTGCCAGAAGCTGCCGCTGATAGTATTGGTGAACGAAGGCTCCGCTTCGGCCAGCGAAATCTTTGCGGGCGCCATTCAGGACAATGACCGCGGGACCATTGTAGGACGCCGTTCCTTCGGCAAGGGACTCGTACAGCAACCCATCGACTTCAGCGACGGTTCCGCCATCCGCCTGACCATTGCCCGCTATTACACCCCATCGGCCGTTGCATCCAGCGTCCCTATGAGAACGGTAAGGACAGCAAATACGAAATGGACTGGATTACCCGTTACGAACACGGCGAGTTCTTCTCCAAAGACAGCATCAAACTGGACGAAAACCTACGTTACTCTACCGGCTTGGGCAGACCCGTATACGGCGGCGGTGGCATTATGCCGGACGTATTCGTTCCGCAAGACACCACCGGAGTATCTTCTTACCTGATAGAAGTAAGCAACAAGGGACTAATTCTGCAATTCAGCTTCCAGTATACTGACCGCAACCGCACGAAATTGAGTGAATACGACAATGAAGAAGACTTGTTGAAGTACCTTCGCCATCAGGGTATTGTGGAACAGTTTGTGCGTTTTGCAGACTCCAAGGGAGTAAAGCGGCGCAACCTGCTTATACACAAGTCTTACAAGCTACTGGAAAGAAGCCTTTACGGCAACATTATCTATAACATACTGGGAAGGGAGCAATACATCCGCTACATCAACCAGAGCGATGCTACCGTCAAGAAGGCATTGGATATTCTGGAACGTGGCGAGGCATTCCCCAAAGCCCCGGAAGCGACACCAATCATAGAGGATACAAAAGATGATGGAAAGGAAAAAAGAACTGCGCAGGCAGGTAGCTTTGTTGAAGACCCGACACAGCTCTTCCACTACGCGTCAGTCTGCTGAAATACTTGCCGCCCTCGAGGCACATCCTGCTTTCAGGGCGGCAACAACCGTACTGCTTTATCACTCTCTCAAAGACGAAGTGGACACACACGAATTTATCCGGAAGTGGAGCTGCGAAAAGCGGATACTGCTTCGGTAGTTGTAGGCGACGACCTGGAACTGCGGCTGTACACCGGACCGGAAGACTGAAACCCGGCGCATACGGCATTGAAGAACCAACCGGCGAGCTATTTACCGACTATGCAGACATTGACTTCATAGTAGTTCCCGGTGTCGCATTCGACCGTAACGGCAACCGTCTGGGGCGCGGTAAAGGTACTACGACCGGCTTCTGCCCCGCATCCCATCAGCCTACAAAGCCGGCATCTGTTTCCCGTTTCAACTCGTAGAAGAAGTTCCTGCGGAACCGTTTGATATACGCATGGATGAAATCATAACGCAATGAAAACTAATTATCACACGCACACCACACGCTGCATGCATGCACCGGAGATGATGAAGACTATGTGCTCAGTGCCATCAAAGGCGGTTACCGGATACTCGGATTTTCGGACCACACTCCCTGGAAATACCGTACTGACTACGTAGCCGACATGCGGATGCTCCCCGAAGAGCTTCCCGGCTACGTGGAGAGTCTTAAGACGCTCCGTGAGAAATACCACGACCGGATAGACATCAGAATAGGACTTGAATGTGAATACTTCCCCCAATATATCCATTGGCTGAAAGAACAAATCAAGAAGTACCAACTGGACTATATCATCTTCGGAAACCATCACTACCACACTGATGAAAAGTTCCCCTACTTCGGCCATCATACGGACAGCCGCGATATGCTCGACCTTTACGAAGAGAGCGCCATCGAAGGTATGGAAAGCGGATTATTCTCTTGCCTTGCCCATCCGGACTTGTTCATGCGTTCCTATCCGAGATTCGACCACCATTGCACTACCATCAGCCGGCACATCTGCCGCACTGCTGCACGCCTGAATGTCCCGTTGGAATACAATATAGCTATGTAGCCTACAATGAAGCGCACAGCTTATCCACCTACCCATGCCCGGAATTCCTGGCGAATCGCCTGCCAATGAAGGCTGTACAGCTATCATCGGACTGGATGCGCATGACAACAAGGATTTGGAAACTCCGATGTATTATGACCGGGCAGTCCGGGAATTGAAAGAACTGAAGATTGAAAGAATAGATGAGCTGAGGATGCTCATCTGAATATGAT
>ENA-OQDF01000579-OQDF01000579.1-human-gut-metagenome-genome-assembly--contig:-NODE-579-length-15198-cov-2.079557_pt1 | contig 15198 bp, 22 predicted proteins | sample MGYA00242769_ERZ504597 | MGnify/ENA primary metagenome ERZ504597 (study PRJEB26092, sample SAMD00036305) | human gut metagenome | host: Homo sapiens | study: EMG produced TPA metagenomics assembly of...
CCACATTGAATCTATGAGTATTGATTCCATCAGAAGTTTGCAATGCCCAAACTACAACGCTTTTGTACCTATACAATAAAGATTGTCAAAATTTTGTAGGTGTTAGAGGAGTATTATCAAATAATTCACTAGGTAAATTAGGTGGTGGGGCTGTTTGCGATTTATCTTGTGCATAAGCAACATTAGATAATAAAATACAACAGCAAAAGAGTGCAAATAAAATATTTTTTGCTTTGGTAATATAATACATAAAAAATCCTCCTTTATAATAGTACGTATACGTATAAAATTATATTAGTATGTATACGTATTATTGTCAAATAATAATTTTATTTATTTAATAATTTTATTGACATTATTAGTTTAAATATGATAGAATTTCAAGATGTAAGCCTTAAGAAATTAAGGTTTCCCAACCGCACAAAAAGGTTTATAAATAGTCTTTGACTAACCGTAATTGGCGAGTATTAATTAAGGTAGGTGTAATTGAATGTACGCTATTTTCCAGACAGGCGGAAAACAGTATCGTGTTTCCGAAGGTGACGTTATCACTGTTGAAAAAATCGCAGCTAATGAAGGCGATGTTGTAACTTTTGATCAGGTTTTAACTGTTGTTAATGATGCAGATGTTAAGTTGGTACTCCAGTTGTTGAAGGTGCTAAAATCACTGCAAAAGTTGAAAAACAAGATAAAGCTAGAAAAATCTTAGTTTTCAAATACAAAGCTAAATCCAACTATCGTCGTCGTCAGGGTCATCGTCAGCCTTTCACTAAATTAACTATTGAAAAAATCGAAGCATAATGATAAAAATATCTGTAATGCGTCAAGATGATAATAAAGTCATCGGTCTTTTAGTAGAAGGACATGCAGGAGCAGGCGCATATGGTCAAGATATTGTATGTGCTGGGATTTCTGCATTGGCTCAGTCAGTTATTTTAGGTTTGGCAAAACATTACATCTGAAATAAATTATGATGTAAAGCCCGGATAATTTAAGTGTGGCTCTGAAAGATAAAGCTGATGATTTAACAGAAGCTGTCTTTGCTGTAGCTGTACTTGGTTTTGCGGAAATAGAGAAATCTAATCCAAAAAACGTTTCTGTTCTAAATATCAGGAGGTGAATTTGAATGTTCAATTTTGATTTACAGCTTTCGCTCATAAAAAGGTGTTAGTAGTACTCGTAACGGTCGTGATAGCGAATCTAAACGTCTTGGCGTTAAAGAACATGCTGGTACTATCGTTACTGCAGGTAGCATTTTAGTTCGTCAGAGAGGTACTCATTTCCATCCAGGTGCTAACGTAGGCATCGGTAAAGATGATACTTTATTCGCTAAAATTGCTGGTCGTGTTGCTTTCGAACGTAAAGGTCGTTACAACCGTCAAATCAGTGTATACGCTGAATAATTAAGAAATAAAGCCGTAGCCTTTTATTAAAAGGTTACGGCTTTTTGTTTTATAATGATAAAATTTATTAGATTTTCTATTTTACATTATTGGCGAAGTTTAAATAAAATAAATATTATTTTATCCTTGTTATAATAATTTATTAAGCTATAAAGATAGAATAATCAGCATAAAAAGTTATTTTATTGGTAAAAAATATGTAAATATGTAAACTTTTTTCTTGACTATGTAATAGATAAGTTGTACAATGAATACACTATCAATTAGGGAGATGTAATTATGGTTAAATTTGTTGAAACAAAAACATTAAAAGAAAAAGTTGATGTTTCCACTATTGGTTTTGGAACACATTTTACAGATTATATGTTTGAAATGACTTATGATGAAGGTCAAGGCTGGCATGATGCTCAGATTGTACCTTACGAAGAAATAAAAGTTAGCCCAGCAAATGCAACACTTCATTATGGTCAGGCTATTTTGAAGGTATGAAAGCTTTCCGTCAGGGCAAAGATGTAGTTATTTTCCGTACTAAAGACCATTTAAATCGTTTAAATAATTCAGCTCGTATTCTTGATATTCCACCAATTGATGTTGATTTAGTATATGATGCTCTTCATCAATTAATCACTATTGAAAAAGATTGGGTGCCAAATAAAAAGGTCAGAGCCTTTATATTCGTCCATTCATCTTTGCAGATGACCCATTCTTAGGTGTTAGCGTATCTAAAAGATATAAATTCTATATCATTCTTTCTCCAGTAGCTGCTTACTATGCACATGGATTTGCTCCAGTAAAAATCATGGTAGAAGATACATATGTTCGTGCAACAAAAGGTGGTTTAGGCGAAGCAAAAACTCCAGCTAACTATGCAGCAAGCCTCCATGCAGGTCTTGAAGCTCACAAAAATGGTTATGACCAAGTATTGTGGTTAGATGGTGTACATCGTAAATACATCGGCGAAGTTGGTTCTATGAACATTTTATTCAAAATTGATGGTAAAATCGTAACTCCTGCTTTAGATGGTACTATTTTAAATGGTATCACAAGAAGAACTGTTCTTGCTGTAGCTAAAGAATGGGGCATGGAAGTAGAAGAACGTCCTATCACTATTGATGAATTAGTAGAAGACTACGAAAACGGTAAATTAGAAGAAGTATTCGGTTCTGGTACAGCAGCTGTAATTTCCCCTGTTGGTGTACTCGGCTATAAAGATAAAGTAATGACTATCAATGATGGTAAAATTGGACCATTTGCTCAAAAAATGTTCAATTATATCACAGGACTTCAAAGTGGTGAAGAAAAAGATATTCATGGCTTCATTGATAAAGTAACAACTGTAGACTAATTTTCTTAAAGATATAAAATATAAAAAAGCTCTCGAGAGATTATTTTTTCGGGGGCTTTTTGTTTTAAATTTGTTAGATAATACTTTAGTTGAAAGCTTTTTTGAGAAAATGTTATAATAATCATAATAAAAACTTTGTAATATAAGTATATTTTTGCTAAAATATATATATTTGAAACTAACAGAGATTAAAGGAGGGTTTTTAGTGCCTGTAAAAATAACTATGGAGGATTTAAAGCAAAAGTTAGCGGGTCCTCAATATAAATTAACTCCTCAAAGAAAAATAGTATTGCAAATTTTTTAGATAGACCTAGCCAGCACTTAAGCGCTGAAGATGTGCATTTTATTTTAAAAGAACAAAAATGCGAAATTGGTTTAGCTACAGTATATCGTAGTTTAGAATTATTGAGCGACTTAAATATTTTAAACTATCTCGATTTTGGCGATGGTTGCCGTCGTTATGAATTAAATGATGCAAGTCCTAATGAACATCAACATCATCATTTAATTTGTGTAGAATGTGGCAAAGTCTTAGAATTCACAGATGACCTTTTAGGTAATCTCGAAGAAAAAATAGAAGATACATGCAAATTCAAAATTGTAGACCATCAGTTAAAATTCTTTGGTTATTGTGAAGATTGTCAGAAAAAGCGTGAAATGAAATCGTGAAAATAAAAACATTTTATTTAAATAGTACAAAAGAAATTATTGTAAAGATAGTAAAAGAGATTTTAGTATTATTTAAAGTAGAAATAAATGATGCAGATGATACTATTTTCGATTACGATGAATTGAAAATAGAGAATATATATGATGATGTGGCTTTAAATGGTGTAAAAACAGTCTTGACTTTGCGTAAAGATGAAAAATTATGGACTTATACAAGACAAAGCTTTTTACATGATGATGAAAGTGTAAAAGCAGGGACTAATCGTTTAATTAAATTAAATTTATATCATATCTTTTGCGAAGATTTACAAGCTAAAAAAGCTCCTTGGGGAATACTTCATGGAGTTAGACCAACAAAATCGTACACCGTTTAATGGAACAAGGATTAGACCGTCAAGGTGTGATAGGACGTTTACAAGGTGATTATGAGGTACAAATAGATAAAGCTAATCTAATCACAGATATTGCTTATTTACAATTACCTTTTTTGGCAAAAGCAAATGACCCAAAACTCATCAGTGTTTATGTAGGAATTCCATTTTGTCCATCACGTTGTTTATATTGCTCTTTTCCTTCAAGTATATTGCCAAGTAGCGAGATGACTCGCAAATATTTGCAGACTTTAAATTATGAAATTACTAAAATTAAGCTTTAATAGAACAATATGATTTTAAAGTACAAGTATTTATGTAGGTGGAGGCACTCCTACAAGTTTAAATGAAAATGATTTTGATGATTTATTATCTTTAGTGGCTAAATCATTTAAAGGCGATTATGTTGAAGAGTTCACTGTGGAAGCAGGCAGACCTGATTCTTTAAGTCTTGAAAAAGCAAAATCCATAGTAAAATATGGTGCAGATAGAGTTAGTGTAAATCCACAGACAATGCAAGATAGAACATTATCTTTATTGGTAGAAAACATACTTCAGCAGATATTTTGCGTGCATTTAAACAAGTGCGTCAAGCTGGTATAAAACATGTGAATACTGATTTAATCATTGGGCTTCCTGGTGAAGATATAAAAGATGCTCAAGATACGATTAATAAAGTAATTGATTTAGCTCCAGATGATATAACTTTGCATGCTTTAGCACTAAAGAAAGGTTCAGAATTAAAGCTTATAAGAGATAATATTGTTTTGCCTGATGATGAAACGGTTCAAGCTATGGCTAAGATAATGACAACTGCTATTGATGAATATGGTTTAATTCCATATTATATTTATCGTCAAGGTTATATGAGTGGTCAATTAGAAAATGTAGGTTATAGCAAAAAGGGTCAAGAAGGCATTTATAATATTCAAATAATGGGTGAACGCCAGACTATTTTAGGTGTTGGCGGTGCAGCAACTAGTAAGATTACTTATCCAGGTAAGAGATTACAAACATCATTTAATGCAAAAGATTTATATACTTATTTAAATAGTATAGATAAATATATTGAACGCCGAGCAATGCTTTTAAAAGAAGCTTATGGCGATTAAAAATATGTAGAGGTGATATTTTATATGTTGACAAAAGCTCCTCGTGGAACGAAAGACATACTTCCAGATAAAGTAGGAAATTGGTTATATCTTGAAAATTTAATTAGAAAATTATGCGGTCAATATGGTTACCGTGAAATCAGAACACCTATTTTTGAGCATACTGAATTATTTCAACGTGGTATTGGTGAAACTACTGATGTTGTAGAAAAAGAAATGTATACTTTTACAGATAGAGGTAATAGAAGTATTACTCTTCGTCCTGAAAATACAGCAGCAGCAGTACGCTCTTACTTAGAAAATAAATTATATGCAGATACAAATTTATGCAAATTATTCTACATCGGTTCAATGTTTAGATATGACCGCCCACAAGCTGGTCGTTATCGTGAATTCCATCAGTTGGTGTAGAAGCTTTAGGTGAAGCAAATCCAGCAGTTGATGCTGAAATCATTTCTTTAGCTGTACAGTTCCTAAAAGATTTAGGGCTTAAAGATATAAAATTATTATTAAACTCTGTAGGTTGTCCAAAATGTAGACCTGTATATCGTCAAAGATTACAAGAATTTTTCAAACCTGTAATTGATGAGATGTGTGATGATTGTAAATCTCGTTATGATAGAAATCCAATGCGTCTTTTAGATTGCAAAAATGAAAAATGTAAAGAATTGGCGCAAGACGCTCCTGCTATTACTGATTGTCTTTGCGATGAATGTAATGATCATTTCCATAAAGTACAAGAATTCTTAACAGCTGCTGGTATAGAATTTGAATTAGACCCAGGTCTTGTACGTGGTCTTGATTATTATACTAAGACTGCATTTGAATTAAAATATGTACCACTTGGTGCTCAATCTGCCGTTTTAGGTGGTGGACGCTATGATGGTCTTATTGAAGAATGTGGCGGTAAATCTACACCTGCTGTAGGTTTTGCTACAGGTCTTGAAAGAGTATTGCTCGCTCTTGAAATGCAGAATTTATTACCTGAAACTAATTATGATACAGATGTATTTATTGTAGCTTTAGGTGATACTGTACAGGCAAAAGCCTTTGAAATTTTAGCTAATTTGCGTAGAGGTGGATTTAAAGCTGCTATGGACTTTGCAGGACGTAGCATGAAAGCTCAAATGAAACAAGCAAATAAAGCTAATGCAAAATTCACTATTATCTTAGGTGAAGATGAATTGCAAGCAAATTCTGTTGTACTTAAAAATATGAATGAAAGTACACAAGAAACAATCTCTATAGATGAATTGCTTAATAAACTCACTACATTAACAAAATAATTATTGAGGTGGAATTAGTAAAATGGAAACAATGGAAGGTATGAAAAGAACTCACCATTGTGGTGAACTTCGTGCCACAAACGAAGGTCAAGAAGTAGTATTATGCGGTTGGGTATCTCACCGTCGTGACCATGGTGGACTTATTTTTATTGATTTACGTGATAGAAGTGGCCTTGTTCAGCTCGTTTTTGCTGAAGATAAAATTGGTGCAGACCAATTTCCAAAAGCAGAATCCCTTCGTTCTGAATTCGTAGTAGCTGTACGTGGTAAAGTTTCTTTACGTGATAAAGAAACAATAAATCCAAATATGGAAACTGGCGAAATTGAAATTTATGCTGAAGAATTACGTATTTTAAATAAAGCATTAACTCCTCCATTCTATATTCAAGATGGTATTGATGTTGATGAAAACGTTCGTTTAAAATATCGTTATTTAGACCTTCGCCGTCCTGAAATGCAAAAAATATCATGCTTCGTCATCGCGTTACAAAATTAATGCGTGATTACTTTGATGAACATGGTTTCTTAGAAATTGAAACACCAATGCTTACAAAGAGTACTCCAGAAGGTGCACGTGACTATTTAGTTCCTAGCCGTGTAAATCCTGGTAAATTCTATGCATTACCACAATCTCCACAGATTTTCAAACAGTTATTAATGGTAGCTGGCTATGAAAAATATTTCCAAATCGTACGTTGCTTCCGTGATGAAGACTTACGTGCTGACCGTCAGCCAGAATTCACTCAGCTCGATATTGAAATGTCCTTCGTTGACCAAGATTATATCTTAAACTTAATGGAAGGTTTAGTATCCGGTTTATTTGAAAAAACTATCGGCGAAAAAGTACAGACTCCATTCTTACGTATGACTTGGGACGAAGCTATGGAAAGATATGGTTCTGATAAACCAGATATCCGTTTTGGTATGGAACTCAGGGATATTTCCGAATACGTTAAAGGCTCTGACTTTAAAGTATTTAAATCTGTACTTGATAATGGCGGACAGGTTAAAGTTATCAAAGTTGATGCTATGCAAATATTCCTCGCCGTGAACTTGATGGTCTTGTAGAATATGCTCAAAGATATGGTGCAAAAGGTTTAGCATGGATCAGTACACTGAAACAGAAATCAAATCTCCATTCAAAAAATTCTACAGTGAAGAAACATTCCAGAAAATTAAAGAAGCAACTAATGCTCAAACAGGCGATTTATTACTCGTAGTTGCAGATAAACCACTTGTAGTAGCTCAAGCTCTTGGCGAATTACGTCTTGAAATGGGCCGTCGTCGTGGTCTTATTAACGAAAATGAATATAAATTCCTTTGGGTTGTTGACTTCCCTATGTTTGAATATGATGAAGAAAACAAACGTTGGAAAGCTATGCATCATCCATTCACAGCACCACGTGATGAAGATGTACAATATCTCACAACTGACCCAGGTCGTGTAAAAGCAAAAGCATATGATATGGTATTAAATGGTGTAGAAATCGGTGGCGGTAGCCTTCGTATTTACAACAGCGATACTCAAGAAAAAGTATTTGAAGCAATCGGCTTAACTCCAGAACAAGCTCATGAAAAATTCGGCTTTATGCTTGATGCCTTTAAATATGGTACTCCTCCACATGGCGGACTTGCATTTGGTCTTGACCGTATGGTTATGCTCATGGCTAAACGTAATTCTATTCGTGACGTTATTCCATTCCCTAAAACTCAAAGTGCTGGTTGCTTGATGACACAAGCTCCTTCTGAAGTTGATGCAAAACAGTTACGTGAACTTTCTATTCGTACTGCTGTAGCTCCTAAGAAAAAAGCTGAAAATTAATCATATAGATTATTAAAGATAAAACTTAATATTTTATATTTTGTTTGATAGCATAAGATAAGAAAGAACAGACGTTTTTGTCTGTTCTTTTTTTATTCGTATAAGATTTATTAAATAATAAAGAAAATAGCCATAACTCTAAGGGTTAAAGAGTTATGGCTTTTATATAAATGACAATAAGAGGAGTCATTGGGATAGGTAAGATTTTAATATTTTATTTTAAAACTATTTGATGAACAAGATTGCGTACATCTTCAAGACCATTTTGAGCCATGAGATTATGCAAATACATGAAGGAAACTTGTGCACCAATATAATTTCTAAAATCATTGAATAATTTACCATTTAAATCTTTATCGGAGAAATTGTAATCAGTTTTAGCGATTTCTTTGAGATAAATTACTGTATTTTTAGCAACAATACCACTCAATACCCAGTCATGGTCGCCTAAGTGGACAATATAACCTTCTTGATGTTGTGGTGTAGGTAATTTATCTCCAGATTTATCAAGTAAACCATATTTTACAGGGTTTTTTGAGCAATAATACTTGCTGCTTTAATCCAGTTAACTACACTTTCTTCATCTTTATCACTGCCAGGGTGATTATGAGCACAAGCTTGAGCGACAATTTCTTCAGCAGGTAAGTTGCGATAAATAGCTTCAACAAGCCCTAAAATATGATGTGCTCCTGTACCTGCAATGGAATATTCAGGAAGACAAGTTCCATCTTCATTCCACTGGAATACCCATGGTTTAGCTAAATCATGTAAGCTTGAGCAGAAGTACAATATCAGTATTTACAGCATAACCAAAGATTAATTTATAAGTATTGACTACGCCTTCAGAAATAGATAAATTGGCTGCTGTATGAGTTGGAAGTCCTCCAGGATAAGAATGATGCTAGCATAGCCACTGCCTGGAGCAGAAATGAAATCTTGTGGATTTTTATTAGATTTTAGTGGTGGAAATAATTGTTCTGGGCTGATGATGGAAGTATCAATCAAGCCTTTATTAGCAAGTTCATTGTAAATATTAGTTACATCTGTAGAAGATGTGTATAATTGCATAAATTAGGACGTGTATCTTTGATTAAATCTAATGTTTGTTGACGAAGTTTATTATCTGTTATTTTTTCCACACTAGAGATTATGTAATCATAAGCATTATTGACGAGCTGTGAGTTAAGTGGTGCTTTTGTAGTTGGTGGTAAATCAGATAATTTAATTGGATTTATTTTAAAATTAGAAGGTGTTATTTTTTGAGCGAAAGCTTTATGATTTAAGCCTGTTAAATCGAAAAGTGCAGCTCCAGCTAAAACGCCAGCACCTAATTTAAAGAAATTACGACGAGACAAATTTTGCATATATCAACATTCCAATCTGCTAACGGTTGAGCAATATTTTTAAGTTGATTTTAGTATATATAGTGAATGTATAATTTTAATTTAGCTTTAGCTAAATTTAGGTAAATAATTTGCAAAAATAGATAAAAAGCATTAAGAATATAAAATATATATCTTAATGCTTTTTAATTTATTCAATAGTATTTAAAAGGATTTGATGATTATTATAAATCAAGCTTTCTGGATTATTTCCTTGTAAAATGCGGAAAAGTTCTGCTGGAATGTATAATTTATCATTGATGAGCAGTGGCCCAGAACCAAGGGAGATAGGTGCAGTCATGCCAAGGGCAATAGTGCTTTGAGCAGTGTATAAATCTTGACCAATTTTTACAGTAGATTGCATATTTTTACTGTTAATAGTAGCTGTTTGTTCGTCGCTATCCCAAGATATAGTGAAGCCTAAATTTTTGCAGACATCACGAGCTGGCACTAATGTGCAATCATTAATTATAATAGGATAAGAATTGATTTTAGTACCATTGACGATTATTTCATCTTGTTGGGTTTGTGTACTTTCTTGATTAGTAGAAGTGGCTTCTACAGGTAGAATATAGGTAAATACGGCTAAAGCAAAAAAAGATAGAAGCAATAAGCGAGAAATTAATTTCATTAAATCACCTTCTGATTTTGTAGATTGTAAAATTTATTTTAGATTAGAAATAAATTGTTAATACATCTCAAATACATATTAGAGCATAATTAAGTTTAAAATCAATTACAAAAAATTAAAATAAGATTAAAATTAAGTTAAAGCAGTCTATATTTAGATATGTTATAATTAAAATTAATTTTTATAGATAGGTGTAATAAATGGATATACGAGAAAATATACAGTTTTTAAAAGGTGTAGGTCCTAAAAAAGCACAGGCTTTAAAAAAATTAGGCATTGAAAATATATATGATTTAATCACATATTATCCTCGTCGTTATGAAGACAAAGTCAAATTGTTCCTATCGGCAGAATAAAAGTCGGTGAAGTGGTAAATATTCAAGGTAAAATTATGGCTATGGCAGAAAAAAATACAAGGCGAGGTTTAAAATTATTAACGATTATGTTAGCTGATGATACAGGTGTTGTTCAGCTTAATTTTTTAATCAAGATTATCTAAAAAAGAAATTAAAGGTACAAAAAAGTAGTTTATTTGTACATGGTAAAGTGGGCTATGCCTATGGTGGATATGGTCAACTTGCTATAAGTCAGATTATTTCTTTTGACGTTATAAATAACGATAATATAGATAGTGAAGAAAATATTAACCTTTGTGCTTTTATGCCCATATATACAATTCCAGATTATATAAAACCAAAGGATTTTCGCAATCTAATAGAACAAGCCTGCGCTCAAGATATTTTGGTAAAAGATGTAGTACCAAATTTTATTCGTGAAAAATACGATTTATGGGATAAACAAACAGCTATAAAGAAAATACATTTTCCTCAGACAAGACAAGAATTAGAAAAAGCAAAGAAGAGTTTAATTTTCGAAGAATTATTTTTAATTCAAGCAGGTTTATTACTGTTGAAAAAGCAACATCAGGTAAAAAATAAAGGCATAAAATTTTTATCTAATAGTGAATTAGTGAAAACAGTAAAAAATAATTTGCCATTTAATTTAACAGCAGAACAAGAAAAAGTTTGGCAAGAAATCTGCTTAGATATGCAAAAAGATGTGCAAATGCAACGCTTAGTACAAGGTGATGTAGGTTCAGGGAAAACAGTAATAGCTATACTTTCTTTAGTAAAAGCTATTGAAAATGGATATCAAGGCGCTTTGATGGCACCGACGGAAATTTTGGCATTGCAACATTATGGCAAGATAAAAGAATTATTAAAGCCATTGAATATACATGTAGGTTTATTGACTGGTAGTTTGAAAGTTAAGGAAAAAAGACAGATATTAGAAGGCTTAGCTGATGGCACTATAGATTTAGTTATTGGTACACATGCTTTGATACAAGATAATGTCATATTCAAAAATTTAGGCTTAGTAGTAACTGACGAGCAACATCGTTTCGGCGTAAATCAAAGAGCAAAATTAGAAGGAAAAGGAGAAGATTTTTTACCAGATGTATTGGTGATGACAGCGACACCTATTCCTAGAACAATGACGCTTACAGTATATGGTGATTTAGATGTTTCTTTTATCAAGGAATTACCACCAGGAAGAAAACCTATAAGAACTTTTGTGCGTATGCCAGATAGAAGAAATTTGATTTATAAATTTGTAAAAGATGAAGTAGCCAAAGGAAGACAAGCTTATATAGTTTGTCCTTTGATTGAAGAAAGTGAAAATAGTGATGCTGTTTCTGTAGAAATGATATATGATGAACTTACATCAGGTTATTTGTATGGTTTAAATTGTGCCTTGCTTCATGGTAAATTAAAACCGAAAGAAAAAGAAGATTTATTACAGGGATTTTTGTCAGGAAAAATAGATGTATTAGTATCAACTACAGTAATTGAAGTTGGTGTAAATGTGCCAAATGCTAGTATCATGGTGATTGAAGGCGCTGAACGCTTTGGGCTTGCTCAGCTCCATCAGCTTCGTGGTCGTATTGGTAGAGGTGAGTATGCTTCATATTGTATTTTGATTAATCGTGGTAAGAATGCAAATTCTCTAGAGCGATTGCATCTCATGGAAAAATCTCTGATGGTTTTGTTTTAGCTGAAGAAGATTTGCGATTACGTGGGCCAGGGCAATTTTTTTGGTTCAATGCAACATGGTTTACCTGATTTGAAAATTGCAGATGTATTAAATGATGTAAATGTTTTAGTCAATGCAAGGGTAGAAGCTCAAAGAGCTATTGATTATGGCATAGATAAAAAGTGTTAAATGAGATATTAGAATTACAATATAAACATAGATTTTTAAAGATTTCTGATGTGTAAATATCTTATAGATAAATTTTGAGATAAAGAAGGGATATAAGTTAATGAAAGAGTCTACGATAAAAATAATCACGGTCTTAATGTTAGTGGCGATATTAGTTGTTATCTATATTTTAAATCCTAGTTTTTATAGTGATTTTTGGCGTGTAGCTACAAGTGGTAGTATGCAAGAAACAATGGATTATATCGCTTCATTTGGTATATGGGCGATGGTATTTAGCTTTTTATTAGATGTGTTGATAAATGCTTTAGGATTTTTGCCGTCAATATTTGTATCAACAGCAAATGGCTTGCTTTTTGGCATAGTGCCGGGAATTATTTTATCATGGCTTGCTGAAACGACAGGCGTTATTATTTCTTTTATTTTGATGAGGACTATTTTGCGTTCTTCAGCAGAAAAATTAATTGCTAAATCTAAATATCTGAAAAAAGCAGATGAATTCAGTGGCAAAAATGGATTTAAAATAATGTTAATTTTACGTGCTATGCCATATTTTCCTTCTGGAATATTGACTGCACTTGGTGCTGTTAGTCGCATTAGTTTAAAAGATTATGCTTTGGCAAATTTGATTGGAAAGTTTCCCTCTACTGCACTTGAAGTAGTAATAGGTCATGATGTAGTTAACTATAAAAATAACTTAGACCGTTTAATGATTGTAATAGTGTTAGTATGTATTATTTATGGTGCAATATGGTACTATAACAGGAGAAAAGAGAGAAAAACAGCATAAAAAAGTCCATATTTAAGATTAAATCTATTGATTTTAAAGTCTTTTCCCATTATAATATTGTTCATAGTTAAAATCGTATAATTTACTAGGAGATGAATTATTTTGATTAAAGTTATTGTAAATGGTGCTTGCGGTCGTATGGGTAGTACCGTAGTTGATGCTGTAATGAAAGATAGTGAATTAAAGCTCGTTGGAGCTGTAGATATAGTTGGTGGTATGGACGCTGGTGATAAAGCTGGTTGTGGAAAAACTGGTGTTATTGTATCCACTGATTTAGAAGCTACTATTAAAGAAACAAATCCAGATGTTATGGTAGATTTTACTCAGCCATCTGTAGTATTTAATACTGCAAGTATCGCTATTAAAAATCATGTTCGTCCTGTAATTGGTACAACTGGACTCACTGATGAACAAAAAGCCCAATTAGATGCTTTAGGAAAAGAAAATAATACACCTTGCTTTATTGCAGCTAATTTTGCTATCGGCGCTGTGCTTATGATGAAAATGGCTTGCGAAGCAGCAAAATATATGCCAGATGTAGAAATCATTGAACTTCATCATGATAATAAACTTGATGCTCCATCAGGAACAGCTCTTGTTACTGCTGAAATGATTAAACAAGTTCGTGAAAGCCATAAACAAGGGCATGAAAATGAAAAAGAAAAATTAGCTGGTGCTAGAGGGGCAGAATATGATGGTATGAGAATTCATAGTGTACGTCTTCCAGGTTATGTAGCTCATCAGGAGGTTATTTTTGGTGGTTTAGGACAGACTTTGACTATTCGTCATGATTCTATTGACCGTACTTCTTTCATGCCTGGTGTTGTACTTGCTTGTAAAAAAATCATAGGTCTTAATGCAGGACTTACTTGCAATTTAGATAATATTATGGACTAATTATTAATATTGGATAGGTGATATAAATGAAAAAATATAATGTGGCGATTTTAGGGGCAACAGGTGCCGTAGGTCAAGAATTTTTAAATCTTATTGAAGAAAGAAATTTCCCTTTTAATGAATTAAAATTATTAGCATCTCATCGTTCTGCTGGTAAAAAAATTCAATTCATGGGCAAAGAATATACAGTAGAAGAAGCAACTCATGATTCTTTTGAAAATGTGGATATTGCTCTTTTTGCTGGCGGTGCTGCAAGTAAAACATTTGCTCCATCTGCTGTAAAAGCTGGTGCAGTAGTAATTGATAACTCCAGTGCATTCCGCATGGATCCAGAAGTTCCACTCGTTGTTCCAGAAGTAAACCCACAGGCTATTGCTCGTCATAAAGGTATTATTGCAAATCCAAATTGTTCCACTATCATCATGGTAATGGCTTTAAAACCAATTTATGATTTAGCAAGAATTAAACGTATTGTAGTATCTACTTATCAGGCTGTTTCTGGTGGCGGTAAAGAAGCTATGGCAGAACTTGAAGACCAGGTACAAGCTATTGTAGAAGGTAAAGAAGTAGTAGCTAATATTTTACCAGGTGCTTCTCTTCCAAAACATTATCAGATTGCATTTAACTTAATTCCACAGATTGATGTGTTCCAAGATAATCTTTACACTAAAGAAGAAATGAAAATGATCAATGAAACACATAAAATCTTAGAAGATGATGAAATCGGTATTACAGCAACAACAGTTCGTGTACCTGTATATCGTAGCCATGCTGAATCTGTTAACGTAGAACTTGAAAAAGAAGTAAGCTTAGATGCTATCAAAGAAGCTTTGGCAAAATTTGATGGTGTAACAGTTCAAGATAATCCAGCAGAAATGGAATATCCAATGCCTCTTATGACATCTGGTAAAGATGATGTTTATGTAGGACGTATCCGCAAAGATTATTCTGTAGCTAATGCTGTAAACTTATGGCTTTGTGGTGACCAGATTAGAAAAGGTGCAGCATTAAATGCACTTCAAATCGCTGAATACATGATTAAAAACGATATGTTAGAAAAATAATATATAATTATAAATAAAAAGCAGTTTATGGATGAACTGCACCCCAAAAGTTGGACACAAAACAACTTTTGAGGTGCAGTTTTTTATGACTAAATACTCAAATGAATTTAAAGTTAAAGCAATTAAAATGCTTTTAAAAGGAAATTCTATTTCTCATGTAGCTAAAATTCTAAACATGCCAGATATAGCTCCTCTTTGCAGATGGA
>ENA-OQDF01000580-OQDF01000580.1-human-gut-metagenome-genome-assembly--contig:-NODE-580-length-15192-cov-1.864255_pt1 | contig 15192 bp, 18 predicted proteins | sample MGYA00242769_ERZ504597 | MGnify/ENA primary metagenome ERZ504597 (study PRJEB26092, sample SAMD00036305) | human gut metagenome | host: Homo sapiens | study: EMG produced TPA metagenomics assembly of...
CTGTTTACCATGAAGTTGGCATTCCGGAAACTTTTGCGGCGGCAAGCCATTTAGAATTCGTCTTTACGATAACTTCGTGAAATGATCTACCTTGCTCCTTTGAAAGCGATGGTTAAGACACGTATCCTTCACCTCGATATTGACATAGGGATGAAGATTCTGGTCTACGGTAACCTCCACGGTGGAAGGATCATCGGATTGCTCGTAATTGAAATCAATTACGCCATCCACCTTAATCTCGTTATAATCGGCGACAGAAATCTTTTTCGAGGTCAATTTACCATCGCCTTTTACATGATCTGCGGCCCAACCGGTAGTGACCCATCCTAGGAAAAATACCATTAATAAGATAGCCTTTGTTTTCATAAGTATCGTTTTTTATGATTCTACTTTTTAATTTAGACTCTATAAATAAAGAGTTGGTTACAAAAATAGCAAGAAAAAGCTACCGGATATCACATCTAGTAGCTTTTTAAATTTGATAATGTGTGTATTAAAAATGTGTGTGTTCGATCAATTTGCGCCTTGAATGGATCCAGAGCCGGACTTTGATTTATTCACGTTCGCCGGGCCTTTATAGCGGATGTCTCCACTGCCCGAAACCGATAGGTTCATGTTATCTTTGGCATAAACACGGGCATCTCCGCTACCGCTTACCGAGCAACTCAAATCATTGACAGATAAGTCGTATGCTTTTATATCTCCACTGCCCGATACGGAATAGCGGGCCTCGTCCGCCTTACCTTTCAAGGTGATGTCTCCGGAGCCTGAAACCTTGCTGGTAAGATTCTTGCAGTCCAAATCTTCAAAAACCAGATCGCCGGAGCCGGATACCGAGAACTCACCTAATCGTAATTTCACGTTTATGTGGGAACTTTACGTCGCTGGAGCCGGAAATCTTGATTTCCAGTTGATCCTCGGAAAAAGCGTTCTGCGCCTCAAAATCCATCGGGCCGGAAGTCTTTAAGTATTTCAGAGTCTTCGAGCTTCCTTCGATTACATACTGGGTCGGTTTGATACGGGTCCCGTCTTGTATGCGGATAGCTAACCGTCCGTTATTGGATTTGATCGAGAGGAGTGGGAATAGATTCTCGTCGATCGTAATTTTCAAGGAAGCGCTTCGTCCATGCGTATATTTGAATACCGGGAATTTCTTGTTGCTTCTATTTCCCCAAAAATTATTGCCGGAATATTCGATATTTCCACCCAGTTCGATCTCGCTATAGTTATCTACCGATATCTCTTTCGTAATAATATTCCCATTACCTTCTACTTTACTAGCCTCTGCCATGAAGGCACAAAAGATGAGGCTATTACCGCTACTAATTTTGTTTTCATCGTTCGTATGTATTAAATGTTTATTTGACTTTGTTGATCGAGCCGGAACCCATGATAGACTTACTGATCTCCGGATCTCCTTTGTAATGAATCTCACCACTACCTACGATATTGGCATCCAAGATTTGCGTGGCATATACGCTGATCTCGCCGCTGCTGGCGATATTACACTCCTGCTTTACGTGCTTGGCAGTCAAAGGCTTTAATCTCACCACTTCCCGCTACATTGAATGAGGCACGATCTACGGTTCCTATTACCTCGATTTCCCCGCTGCTGGCGAGGCTGCAAGATAGGTTGTCCAGCTGTATATCCTTGGCGATGATATTTCCGCTACCGGCCATGTTACATTCAAGCTTGTAACCTTTTACGGGGCCTCTCAACTCAACGTTTCCACTACCGGCCATATTGATCTCCATCCGGTTTACTTCGTCGGTTTGCTGATAATGAAACTGCCGGAACCTACCGTATTCAACTCTTTTAGTTCCTTGGAGTTGGATTTTATCTTGTAGACGGTCGGCCTCAAGTCGTAGGAGTTATTATTAAAACCTTTCTTGATAGATTTCGGATAGATCTTTAACGTACCGCCTTCTACTTCGGTCACGAGGTAATCAAATAAGTTCTCATCGATCGTTACGGATAGATAAGGCGCTTTATCCGACTGTTCATACTCGAAATCAGCGGAGCCAACGAACGTGATCTCGTCGTAATCGCTAATCTTTATCTCCCGGGTTTCCGGGTTCCCATTTCCATCGATACGTTTGTCGGCTGCGAATCCGCAAACCGCGATCATCTGTATGCAGAATATAAAAAGTGATACTCTCGTCTTCATCGTCTTTAATTTTTAGGTTCTTTTCTTAATAGACGAGTGCGGGTTATAAAGGGTTGCAGAAACAGATGATTTTTTTTAATTTTGCATCAAGTTAGATTTAAACATAAGGAATATGAAGACACTTATACACACGGACAAGGAACAGATCGAATCGATTATCCGCCAGAGCGATGTTTGCTTCGTTGGCATGGCGGATACAGATGGAACGCCTTATGTATTGCCGATGAATTTCGGTTATAAGGATGGCGTGATTTATTTACACTCGGCGCAGGATGGACGAAGCATCTCTATATTGGAACGTAATCCGAAGTCTGTATTACGTTTAGTATTGACCATGCCTTGGTTTTCCAGCATCCGGAGGTAGCTTGTAGCTACCGTATGCGTTCGAAGAGCGTGATCGCTTGGGGAAAGGTCGCTTACGAAGAGGATTTCGACAAGAAGGTGGAAGCCTTGGATATTATCATGAAGCAATATTCCGATAAGACTTTCCGTTATAGCGATCCGGCGGTCCGTAACGTGAAGATTTGGACGGTAGATATAGACGAGGTCAGCTGTAAGGAATTTGGCGCTCCTCATAAGAAATCTTATTAAATCAATAAATGATATGAAAAAACTACTTCTTTTATTTGTTCTATGTCTTTGTTTTCCGGTGGTTGACAAGGCTTGTACCTCCATTATAATCACTGGAAAGGCTACTCCCGATGGCCGTCCGTTGATGTGGAAACACCGGGATACCGGCGCTCCGTATAACCATATCGGTTATTTTGACGAAGGTGGTTATCGTTTTCTGGGGCTGGTAAATAGCGATGATCCGGAGGGAGCCGTGTGGACCGGAAGCAATGAGACGGGCTTCTCTATCATGAATACGGCTTCTTATAACTTGAAAGACGATGATATAAAGGAGATGGATCAAGAGGGAAACTTGATGCGAAAAGCCTTGAGAGTCTGTAAGACGGTGCAGGATTTCGAGCATTTCTTGGATACCTTGCCTCGCCCGATGCGTGTGGAGGCTAATTTCGGAGTGATCGATGCTTATGGTGGTGCGGCTTATTATGAGACGAATAATGAGCGATATTATAAGAAAGACGCGAATGATCCGAATCTGGCGCCGGAAGGTTACTTGATTTATACGAATTTCTCTTTCGAGGGGCGTACGGATGAAGGCAAAGGATATGTACGTTATGAGAATGCGAAAAAGATCTTTAAGGAAATGCGGAACGAAGGATTTACTCCTCAGCGTATCTTTCAGCAGGCTTCCCGCTCTTTTTATAATAGCTTGCTGGATATCGATTTGATGGACAAGGGACAAAGTCCGAACAATCGTACAGGCTGGTTTGTGGAGCAGGATTTCATCCCCCGTCTAGAAAGTACGGCTTCTATCGTAATCCAAGGCGTAAAATCCGGTATGAATCCGGAATTGACAACGATGTGGACTGCCTTGGGATATCCTCCTACCTCTGTCGCTATTCCTCTTTGGGTGAAAATGGGAAAGGAGCAAAGTGCTTTAGTTACTTACGACGCATCCTATAAAACAGCCCTATTAGATTGGTATTCCGTTCAATTACAGAAGAATGTCTACTCCATACATCGTGCAACGGCCAAAAGTATTTGCATTGGCAACTGTTATGGAATGATGACCAATCTGGTTATATCCAACAGCTTCGTGCGGTAGAGAACCGGATTTTCGATTTATTCGACGCTCATAAGACGGAGTGGGAACAAAATGGATTGGATACAAAGGAAATACAACGGCTGTATAAGGAAGTCGATAAGCTCGTAAATAAAGCCTTCTTGGGGCTTCAAAATCATAACCATAAGGTGTTTTGTTGATAGTGAAAAATACAGTAAGTATTTAAAATATACGTATTGATAATGTCTTTATAATCAGATTGATAAAAAGTTGATGATGTTTCCGAAAAACATGTACGTGTTTTTCCGGAAACATGTACGAGAATTTGTGAAAACACGTACGTGTTTTGGGAAACAGATAATGAGGTTTTAAATGCATTTGGAAAATGTACAATAACTATGTGGAAAATAAGCACTGTATCCCTAAGAGATATACTTCATAGGCCAAGGAAGTAGTACTTCTCGTGAATTCCGATTGTGCGCTTAGGAAACTTGTGCAGTTGGCGTATTTCAAAAAGTTACGTATATTAGTGGTCTGAATCTAATATGAAAAACATGAGAAAACTATATTATTTAGTGATGATAAGTCTGGCTTCCATTTTGATCGCATGCGAGAATCGATCGGAAGAGTGGGACGTGGTGGATTTCGGAAACGATTGTACGGTTGGCTTGCAGGAACATTTGGAATGCAGATTCATTCCTTTGGAGACGAAGGATAGCGTGCTGTTAAAAGATCTCTACCGGGTTTGCTGGGTGGACGATCGTATTTTTGTATTCGATAGAAGTGATGAGATAAATGCGCTTTTTGTATTCAGTGATCAAGGAAATTTTATTACTCGTGTAGGCTTGCGGGGACAAGGGCCGGAAGAGTATCTTTATCTAACTCACTTTTCGTGGATGAGAAAGAGCGAATCTTGACATTGGTGGATTTTGGTGGGACGGCCTTATTGCGTTATGATCTGGATACCTATCAATATATATCCACGCAAGATGTAGCTGATTATTTTGTGGACTGCGCCCCTTTGGATAAGGAGAATTGGATTTGGTATTATCCTTTGGGATTTGCGACACCGCAAAGGGAAAACTTCTATCTGAAAGCCACGGACAGGAAAGGAGAGCAAGACGCATTGTTGGGACCGGCTTATTTCACGTCCGGCCATACGATCAATGGGAGCAAGACGTTGCATGCCTTTGCTGGGGATTGGTATGCGCATTTCCCCTTTACCCCCGAAGTGTGGAAAGTGAAGGACGGGATGTTGGAGCCTGCTTATAAGTTCGCTTCGGAGATAAAGTATGCCTCCTATCGAGTATGTCAAGGAGAAAGGGAGAGGCGGGAGAGATTTCTCTGGCGATCTGTTTCGCTCCGGCTATGTAAATTCTTTTGGGCTGCTGGAGACCGAACAGATCCTGCATGCGACCTATATGTGCGATAAGGTAACTTACTTCGGATTTTATGACAAGGATAGGAAAGAGGCATTCTCGTATGCGTTCCCCAACTTCATAAGGGCTACGGGGTTGACAGGCTTTTACGGTATTTGCGGAGTGTATAAAGATTATTTTATCGGGAAGATCAGTTCGACGGTGCTGTTGCGTAATCAGATACATTATGAGGATTTGAGACGGATAGCGGAGAATCGTACACAGGACGATAATCCGATCTTATGTTTATTTAAAATAGAAAGGTCATGAGAGTATTGTATGGGATTATTGTATTCTTCGCTTTGTTTCTTCTCGCTTGTTCCGATGCGGAAAGAGAAGAAAAACGGCTGGAGGGAAATTTGTTAATGAAAGGGGATTCTGGTGTATGCTATGATGGGATTGGTCTTACCGAGTCTTATTTGGTGTTGTTGGCTCGTGGGTGTGATACGATCATTCAAGTATTCGACAAAGATGATTTGTCGCACCTGCATGCGTTTGCGTTGAAAGGATATGGTGCCACTTATTTCTCTAATCCGGAGTTTATGAAGTCAAATACAAAAGAACCCGCCGGAAAGGATGAGTTCTGGATCGTGGATAACCAACTTACATTTAATAAGATGCAGGTGCTGGCGGATTCTTTGCGTTTTGATCGGAAATATATACTAATACCCGAACTTGTTCCCTCTACGCATTATAATGTCACCACGAAAGAAGTTTATGCGGTTCCGATCGTAGAGAAAAATGTTTATGGTCCTTTCTGCTATGCGAATCGGGAAGAGGGAATTTATTGGGTGGAGCCACCAAAAGTAGCAAGAACGTATCGTTCTTGTAAGCACGTCGCTTATTTGCCTAATCTTTGTGTGAATGAGCGGCAAAACAGTGTGGTTGCTGCCTTGCGTTTCTTCAACCAAATTGATTTTTACGATTTGAAGGGAACTTATCAAAGGAGCTTTACGTATGGGAAGGAGCCTATCGTGCCTTTACTGAAGAAGAATGATACCCAAGTGGATGTTCTTGGAACGACAAAATGCTTTATCGATATATTCGGTACGGATCAGTATGTATATTGCTTGTACGATGGTTCTGCGGATTTTTCGAATTTATCCACATTGCTGGTTCTTTCTTGGGACGGCCAATTAAAGAAACGATTGAATTTTGATCGTTCAATAAAGAGGATTGCCGTAGACCCTTCCGATCGTTTTCTGGTCGCCTTGGCTCTTGATGAAAGTGGAGCATTGGATGTGGTAAAGTATTCGATATGAAGATTATTTATTTGTAACTCTATCAGGCGGATGGGCGTAAGTTGATAAAGGTTGGCGTGGAATTTAGCGCTATAGAACGTAATATTAGTCGTTGGCTGTATTTTTGATGCCTCTTCGTGAAGGTGTTCTCAAATAAAATACTATTTTGCGCATTATAAAGAATATTCCGCAAATAATGGATATACAGAGGCATAGTAGCGTATTGGGCGATACGGTGGAGAAGCTATCGGATGAGGCATCGTATAAACAATTGTTCCATGCGTACAGGGATGAGGAGGCGTTGCCCTCGGGCGAGGTGCTGAAAGAGATCATCGATCTATGCCGTGCGATCCTGTTCCCCGGTTATTATGGGAATGCCCGTATCAGTAAACAGACGATCCGTTTTCATACGGGCGTAAATGTTGAGACTCTTCATTCTTTATTATCCAAGCAGGTTTATGCGGGACTTTGTTTCGCGGATACATCTTGCGTGACTTGCCCGGAAGAAAAGATCTCCGCTGAGGCAGAGGCTATTTCGGAGGCTTTCATCTCTAGCTTCCGGAGATTCGCGGTCTGCTGGCTACGGATGTGGAGGCGACTTTCAATGGCGATCCCGCCGCTCAAAATCTAGGTGAGGTCATATTTTGTTATCCCGGTTTCCGGGCGATCGGTAATTACCGGATCGCCCATCAATTGTATAAGCTCGGGGTTCCTTATATTCCTCGTATGATTACGGAGATGGCACATTCCGAGACCGGTATCGATATCCATCCGGGCGCGAAGATCGGTCATCATTTCTCGATAGACCACGGGACGGGTACGGTGATCGGCGAGACGAGCGTGATCGGCAATTACGTCCGAATCTTTCAGGGCGTCAGCTTGGCGGGAGAGAAACTTCCCCCCGATGAGAACGGTAACGCTATCCGTGGCGTAGCCCGTCATCCTATCTTGGAAGATCATGTGACAGTATATTCTAATTCCACCTTAATCGGTAAAATCCGGATTGGCAGAGGGGCTACGATATGTGGTAACGTCTGGATAGCGGAGGATGTACCGGCAGGGAGTACGGTTACACAATTGAAAATTGAGAATTGAAAATTATCAAGAGGATAGCCGGAAGGAGATCGAAGCATGTCAGAGAGCGAAATGAGAATAATTAATAATAAAAAACGTAATACGCAATTGGGAATAATTTTCAATTCTCAATTCTCAATTTCAATTAAAATGAGCGAGACATTTGAAATGGTGGCCAAAACTATACGGGTTGGAAGAGATCTTGGCCGAGGAGTTATTAGCTTTAGGTGCCAACGACTTGCAGATCGGTCGTCGTATGGTTTCCTTTACGGGTGATAAGGAATTGCTTTATAAAGCGAATTTCCACTGCCGTACTGCCCTGCGCGTTCTGAAACCGATTTATCATTCAAGGCCAAAGATGCTGATACCGTTTATAAAGAGGTGAAAAAGGTAGAGTGGGAGAAGTATTTGTCGCTGGACAAGACGTTCGCGATCGACTCGGTGATCTATTCCGAGGATTTCAATCACTCGAAGTTTGTCGCTTACCGTACGAAAGACGCTATCGTGGATTATTTCATCGAGAAGTTCAAGAAGCGTCCGTCCGTTCGTGTCAATAACCCGGACTTATATATCAATATCCATATTTCGCATAACGATTGTACCTTATCTATCGATAGCTCCGGCGAGTCTTTGCACAAGCGTGGTTATCGGGTGGATCAAACGGAAGCTCCGTTGAATGAGGTGTTGGCTGCGGCATGATCCTAAAAACCGGTTGGAAAGGAGAATCTAATTTCGTAGATCCGATGTGTGGTTCCGGTACATTGTTGATCGAGGCTGCATGATCGCCTTGAATATCGCTCCGGGTATCCATCGGAAAGAGTTCGCTTTCCAGAAATGGGTGGACTATGATGAGGAATTGTTCGATCGTATTTATAATGATGAGAGCGGGGAGCGTGAGTTCGCTTTCCATTGCTATGGCTCCGATATTTCCCAAGCCGCTATCGATATCGCCTTGGAGAATATCCGTAGCGCTGGCTTGATGAAATATATCGATCTGAAGGTGAAACCGTTCCAACAATATACAGAGGCTCCGAAGCCGGGTATATTGGTGACGAACCCACCTTATGGAGAGCGTATATCATCTCGTGATCTATTGGGATTGTATAATATGATCGGCGAGCGTTTGAAACACGTGTTCATGGGATATAAGGCTTGGATTTTGAGCTATAAAGATGAATGTTTCGATAAGATCGGCTTGCGCCCGAGCGAGAAGATCAAATTGATGAACGGTTCCTTGGAGTGCGAATACCGTTGCTATGAGTTATTTGAGGGAACTAATAAGGACTTCAAGAAGGCATTGAATGAGGATGGAGAGGAGCGTCCGCGCAGATCGGAAGGCTCTTTCGAGCGTAGAGGCAATGATCGTCAAAACTTCCGTACGGTCGTGTGGATCGTCCGGAGCGTCGTTTCGCCGCTGCCATAGCGAGGATGATGAGGAGCGTTTCGCTTCCATTCCGGGGAAACGTATCTTTGGAGAGGATCGGGGAGAGGACCGTCCGGTCCGCAAGAAATTCGTGGATGCCCCGGTTCGTAAGCCGATCAAGCCAAAAGGAGAACGTCCTGTGAAAATGCGTTATCGGGATGAGGATGACCGTAAGAAAGGGTTTGGCGATCATAAGCGGGATGGAAAGCGCCCATTTAGCAAACCTATAAAGCCTATAAAACGGAGAGGGTATGATGATTATGAGGATTAAATCATCTTTATTCATAAGCCTATGTCTGATTTTATTAACGATGTCGATTACCGCCCAAGATAAGCAACTCTCCTTGCACGACTTGATTCCTGGAGGGAAGACGTATAGCCGCTTCGTACCTCGTGACTTGAAACAGTTACGATGGTGCGGGGACGAGTACTTATATGTTAAGGGAGATAGCGTGTTAGGCGCTAAGCCGGGGAAAAAAGAAGAGGTCCTTTTTTCGTTGGAAAGACTGAATGGGGCCTTGACGGCGGCAAATCTGCAGACGGTTGGTTCCTTGCCTAGCTTTTCGGTACCCTATGAAAGAGGTTCGGTCTTGGCTTTTACTAGCAAACAGCACCGGATTCATTATGACTATAAGAAGAATAAGGTAGTCGCTGATTATGCTTTGAAGAATAACTGGGCGAATTATGACTTTTGCCCGGCTACGAATAACTTAGCTTTTACGGAGGGAAACAATGTGCATATTTTATCCCCGGATGGACGAAATACGATTGTTACACGTGAAACACAGGATGGAATCGTATGCGGACAAGCTGTCCATCAACGGGAGTTCGGGATTACGAAAGGAACATTCTGGTCTCCTAAAGGCTCGGCTTTAGCGTTTTATCGTATGGATGAGCGTATGGTGACCGCTTATCCGCTGGTGAATATCGATACTCGTTGCGCTACGCCGGTTCCTCATAAATATCCGATGGCTGGAATGAAGAGCCATGAGGTTACGGTGGGTGTCTATCAGGTAGCTACAGGGCAGACGGTTTGGTTGGAGACAGGCTTGCCGAAAGAGAAATATTTAACAAATATCGCTTGGAGTCCGGATGAGAAGAGTATTTATATCGCTGAGTTGAATCGTGAGCAGAACGAGATGCATTTGGTGCGGTACTCTGCCTTGACGGGAAAGAAAGAGGCTGATCTGTTTACCGAGACGGATCGTTGTTATGTGGAGCCGCAGCATCCTGTGCTCTTCTTGCCGAACGATCCGGATAAGTTTATCTGGCAGAGTGAGGCGGATGGCTATAACCATCTATATCTGTATGATACGACTGGAAAGGAATTAAGGAAGCTAACCGGTGGGGAATGGGTGGTTACCAAGGTGCTAGGCTTTAGCAAAGACGGAAATAAGGTGATTTTCGAGGGAACGGCACCTCATCCCGTATCTCCGAATATGCAAGGAACGGGGATGCAACGTTATATTTGGGAGACGGATCTGAGAACGGATGATATCATGAATTGCTTGAGCTGGAAAGTGGGCGTGCACCGTTGGTTGCTGAGTCCCTCCGGCGAATATGCGATTGATTATGTAAGTTCTCCTTCTACCCCGAGGGATATCGATTTAGTCCGTATAAAGGACGCTAAGGTGATTTCTACCTTACTTTCCGCTCCGGATCCCTTTAAATCGTATCGGATGCCGCGGATCAAGGTTGGACATATCCTTGCTGCCGATGGTAAGACTCGCTTGAATTACCGGTTGACTTTACCGCCGGATTTGGATGAGACGAAGAAGTATCCTACGATTGTCTATGTATATGGAGGCCCTAAAGTACAGCTTGTTACGGGCGACTGGCAAAACGGGGCTCGTGGTTGGGACCTCTATATGGCACAGAGAGGTTATGTGATGTTTACCGTGGATAGCCGCGGCTCGGCAAATCGTGGACATGCTTTTGAGAGCGTGATTCATCGTAATTTGGGTATCAATGAGATGGCGGACCAAGTGAAGGGTGTCGAGTTCCTAAAATCTTTGTCTTATGTGGATGCCGACCGTATCGGGGTACATGGCTGGAGTTATGGCGGTTTTATGACAACGAACTTGATGCTGACTTATCCGGAGATCTTTAAGGTGGGCGTGGCCGGAGGGCCGGTTATTGACTGGAGCAATTACGAGATTATGTATGGCGAGCGTTATATGGATCGCCCGCAGGATAATCCGGAAGGTTATAAGAACGCGAACCTGAAACTGAAGGCCGGTAATCTGAAAGGCCATTCTGTTGATGATACATGGGGATATCGATCCGGTGGTAGTGTGGCAACACAGCTTGGTTTCTTAAAGGCTTGCGTAGAGGCTGATACGTATCCGGATTACTTTGTGTATCCTCGCCATGAGCATAATGTGACCGGTAAGGACCGTCCGCATTTGCATGAGAAGATTACGAGGTATTTCGATGACTACCTTGGGAATTGAAAATGGAGAATTGAGAATTGAAAATTAGAAGAGATATGAATATATTGTTATTAGGCTCTGGTGGGCGTGAGCATGCGATCGCTTGGAAGATCGCTCAAAGCCCGAAGTTGATAAGTTATTTATCGCTCCGGTAATGCGGGAACAGCTTGGTAGGAACCAACGTGGATATTAAAGCGGATGATTTTGCCGCTATCAAGGATTTTGCGTTGGCGAACCAAGTGAATATGGTCGTGGTAGGTCCCGAGGATCCATTGGTGAAGGGTGTTTATGATTATTTCAAGAAGGATGAGGCATTAAGCTCCATCCCCGTGATCGGCCGAGTGGGGAAGGTGCCCAATTGGAAGGTAGCAAGGATTTCGCCAAGCGTTTATGATGCGTCATCATATCCCGACCGCTCGTTATAAGAGTATTTCCACTGAAAACCTAGAGGAAGGCTATGCGTTCTTGGAATCTCTTTCCGCTCCTTATGTATTGAAAGCGGATGGATTGGCTGCCGGTAAAGGGGTACTGATTATCGATAACTTGGAGGAAGCCAAGAAAGAGTTGGGAGATATGCTGGGCGGAATGTTTGGCGACGCGAGCAAGACGGTCGTGATCGAGGAGTTCTTGGATGGTATCGAATGCTCCGTATTCGTCTTGACGGATGGCAACGATTACAAGGTGCTTCCGGTAGCGAAAGATTATAAGCGTATCGGCGAGGGCAATACGGGTTTAAACACAGGTGGAATGGGAGCTGTTTCCCCGGTTCCTTTCGCTGATGAGGTCTTTATGGCGAAGGTGGACGAGCGTATTATCCGTCCTACCGTAGAGGGATTGAAAGCGGAGCATATCGATTATAAAGGTTTCATCTTCTTGGGTCTGATCAATGTGAAGAATGAGCCGATGGTGATAGAATACAATTGTCGTATGGGCGATCCGGAGACAGAGGTAGTCATGCTTCGTATCCAAAGTGACTTGGTGGATTTGCTGGAAGGGGTAGCGGAAGGTAATTTAGCGGGCCGTACATTGGTACAGGACCCTCGCGCGGCGGTTACGGTTATGTTGGTAAGCGGCGGTTATCCGGAGGCTTACGAGAAAAATAAGGTAATCACGGGATTGGATGGCGTATCCTCGAACAATATAGTGTTCCATGCCGGAACGAAGCTGGTAGACGGCCAGATCCTGACGAATGGCGGCCGTGTGATTGCGGTCAGTTCGTATGGGGCTAATAAGGAAGAGGCTTTGGCCCAATCTTTTGCCGGAGCTAAGCAGATCGATTTCGATAAGAAGTATTTCCGTCGGGATATCGGATTTGATCTGTAAATGACAATTAGAGAGAATATGCGTATGAAAAAACGAAAACTATTGCTTTTAGGGGTTGTTTGTGCGGCTCTCTATGCATGTTCGACCGATCAGACGAACGAATCGGGGAAGCGTGTCTCCGCATTGGATGATGCCGCTTGGAACCATTCCGAATGGATATCCGTGGCAAATGCACCTGTCATAACGGGTGAGATCAACGGATCGAATGAGCGTGCGGCCGATGGTGCCGCTTGGTTCGTGAGTGTCGTAAAGAATGAAAAGAGATAAACTCGGCACGCTGGATGACCACGGGCTTGGGTGTATACGAGTTATACGTGAATGGGAAGTTGATCGGAGAAGAGATTCTCAAACCGGGTTTTACGCATCCCTACAAGACGAAGCGTTCGTTTACGTATGAGGTAAGCAATGCCCTGTCGAAACAGGTGGGAGCGGAGAATGTTTTCGCTGTGCAGGTGACACCGGGATGGTGGGCCGATAAGATCATCACATACAGCGGCCAGCAAGGGATGGTGGGTACCAAGGTCGCTTTCCGTGGAGTGCTTGAGCTTACCTATGCGGATGGTAGCAAGGCGTACTTAGGTTCCAATACGAGCGATTGGAAAGCCGGGATCGCCGGACCGGTCAAACATGCCGCTATCTTTGATGGTGAGGAATATGATGCCCGTGAGTTACCGGGATACGATACGCTCGATAAGCTTTCGACACCGGAAAAGAATACGGAATTTGAGGGAGAGATACTTCCTTCAAATGGAGGTGAGGTCTATTTTCGTGAAGATTTGGCGCTTTCTCCTCAAAAGGCCTATCTATGGAAAGGGGTCACCGGAGAGAGTGAAGATGCTTATGGAAAGGTTGTTATAACGAAAGAATATGCGGCTGGCGAGGAAATGGTAGTTCATCCGGGCGAGACACTTGTCGTGGACTTTGGCCAGAATTGTGCGGCGGTTCCTGCTTTCGAGTTTATGGCAAAGGAGGTACCCAACTAAATTGTCGTCCTTCTGAGATATTGAACGATGGAAATGGTGCGAAGAGCCGAGGAATGGATGGGCCTGAAGGTAGTTGCCATCGCTTGAATCTACGCACTCCGGATACCGGGATGTTACTCGACTATACCTTTGCGGATCATAAGGACTATACGACCTATCGCCCTCATCGCACGTTCTATGGTTATCGCTTCGTATCGATCACGGCCGATCAGGAGGTGCGTATCCGGTCGATCCAGTCGATTCCTGTCTCCTCGATTACCCAACAGATGGAGACCGGATCAATAACGACCGGCAACAAACTAGTCAATCAGTTGATCTCAAATACCCTATGGGGACAACGTTCCAACTACCTCTCGGTCCTACCGACTGTCCGCAGCGCAACGAACGGCTGGGATGGACCGCCGACACGCAGGTATTTGCTGAGACTGGTACTTTCTTTGCCAATACCGCTGATTTCTTCCATAAATGGATGCGTGATATGCGTGACACACAATCACCAACCGGTGCGTATCCCGGTGTCGCTCCATTGGCTCAATACGGTGCGTCTCCTACTGATATGAACCGCTTGGGCTGGTCGGACGCGGGAGTTATCGTGCTTGGGTTGTCTGGAAGCAATTTGGTGACACTCAGATTATCGATGAGAACTGGGCGGCGATGGAGAAATATCTCAATCATATCAACGAGACCAAGTATGACCATCATGCCCTCAGCGCGGAGAATGGCAATTACCAGTGGGCCGACTGGCTCAGTTACGAGCCGCTTGAGAGTTGCAGCGGCAGACATACAGCGAAGGATGGATCCGGAACGCTTCCGGAAGCCTATGATTATTGGAATTATCTAAGTGCGAATTACTGGCTTATAGATGCCGGAATGATGAGCGATATGGCTCGTGCGACAGGACGGGATGCCGCGAAATACGAAGCGATGGCTGCTCAAGCGAAACAGTATATATTGGATAAATTCCTGAATGCCGACGGAGAATTTAAGACGGCGATATTCAATACCATGCAGACGCCTGCCCTATTCGCCTTGAAGAACAAGCTGGTCGAAGGGGTAGCCAAGGAGAACATGATGAAACGACTGCGTGACAACTTCGCCGAGCATGGCAATTGCCTTCAGACAGGTTTCTTGGGTACTTCCATCCTGATGCCTACGCTTACGGAGAATGGAATGAGTGATATCGCTTACGAGCTTCTTTTCCAGCGCAAGAATCCGAGTTGGCTGTATTCGGTAGATAATGGGGCGACAACGATTTGGGAGCGTTGGAATAGCTATATGCTTGATAAAGGCATGGGACCGCAAGGCATGAACAGCTTTAATCACTATGCCTATGGATGTGTATGTGAATGGATGTGGGAGACCATGCTGGTATCTCTGCGGATACGTCGGAGCCAGGATTCAAGCGCATTATCATGAAGCCGATTCCCGATAAGCGTCTGGAGTTCGTAAACGCGGAGTACAATTTCGGCGGCAGGAATTATCAAGAGCTCTTGGAAGTAT
>ENA-OQDF01000581-OQDF01000581.1-human-gut-metagenome-genome-assembly--contig:-NODE-581-length-15181-cov-2.145410_pt1 | contig 15181 bp, 18 predicted proteins | sample MGYA00242769_ERZ504597 | MGnify/ENA primary metagenome ERZ504597 (study PRJEB26092, sample SAMD00036305) | human gut metagenome | host: Homo sapiens | study: EMG produced TPA metagenomics assembly of...
CCTAATGCAGACTTCCTGACCGCATGCCGTTTCTTTATGGGTATTGGTCTTGGTGCTGCATTCCCTGCAGGCTATTCTGCTTTGACCGAGTACACGCCACCTCACAAGCGTGGTAAGTATCAGTCTTATGCAGGATTGATTGCAAACTGCGGTACTTTGTTCGGTTCTGTAATGAACCTCATCATCCTGCCTTTGGCTGGTTGGCGCGAAGTATTTGTATTCTGCGGCATCCTTGGTGCGGTTTGCGTAATTCTTGTTTGGACCTGCATGGATGAATCTCCTCGTTGGTTAGCTCTTAATGGTCACAATGACAAAGCGGATGCTATTGTTTCGAAACTTGAGGCAAAGGCTGCTGCTGGTGGCAAGACAGTGGAAGAAGTTACTGCTGAAGAAATTCAGCGCCGTGAGCAGGAGCAAGATATCAAGCAGCTTCCTTGGAGCTTCTTGTTTAAAAAGAAGTTATTACCCGTACCTTAACGGCAATGCTTCTTTGCTTCACCATGAACGTTATCGTTTACACGGTTATCACTTGGACTCCTACCATCTTGCGTGCAAACGGTTTCGATACCTCTTTGGCAACCCTGACCACCGTAGTTATGCAGATGGGTATTCCAATTGGTGTTGGTCTTCTGACCTTCTACGTTGAGAAGGTAAACCGTAAGGTTATCCTCATCGGTTCCTACTTGGCCGTAGCAATCCTTGGTCCTGTTTGGGCAATGCTTCCTACCGACAACGTTGCTCTTATCATGGGCTTTGGTCTCCTGGTTTGCGTATTTACGTTCACCAACTCTGTTACTACTTCAGCTATCTACCTCTCCGAGCCTTTCCCAACGGCTTGTCGTATCCGCGGTGCAGGTGTTGCAAATGCATTCGGTCGCCTCGGTGGTATCTTCAGCCCAATGTGGATCGCATTCTTCGTAGCATCCCCAATTGGTACCATTGGTGCTTACCTGGTAAACTCCTGCCTCATCATCGTGACGGCAATTTGGTTGGCAATCTTCGGTGTAGAGACTCGTGGTCGTACGCTGGAGGATATTACTAAGGGTCTTGAAGACTAGTAGTAATTTAGCTAACTTAAACTGCTCTTTCTCAAGTGGGGTCCATCATAGGGCCCCACTCTTCTATTGATGCGTAATTTGTTTTGCCTTGGATCATCCAAACTCGCTCGTTAAACAGTCCGAAAGCGCTGGTATGAGACGCGCCTACAAGGACGAGAGGCACTTGCGAAAATGCGGAGCGCTTACTCGGATGAGAAGCGTCAACAAGGACGAAGAATACTTGCGAGGGTGAAAGGCGCTTGCGAGGGCGAAAAGTGCTTGCAATGACGTGCGGATACAAGGCGCTTTAAAGATTAAAAGCGCGAATAGATTGCATATCAATAGAAGTAAAGATGTGATTGATGCAAACTGTTAATTCATAAAGCGAATTTATAGTAAATACGGTATGCTTAATAACGAATTTCAAACTAAAACAGAGAAATTAAACGGATTTTATCTTGTTTGTTTCTATTCGGGGATCACGTCAAAAGATTATTCCAAGGGGAGGAATAAATAGTGAGACTTGACTATCTGCGTTATTTTAACCACTTAGCGAAAGTCCTCAACTTTACCAAGGCGGCGGAGGATTTATTCGTAGCGCAGCGACCCTTTCGGTTGCGATTAAGCGCATGGAGCAAGAATTAGGAGTTAAGCTCTTTAAACGTGGCAAGGGCAGCTCGCGTATTGAGCTAACCGAATCAGGTGAAGCGTACTTCGAATACGTTTCTCTTGCTCTCAATAATCTTGATACGGGTCTGCGTGTCGCTCGTGAAATCCAAGGAGAGGCCAACTCGCTTGTGCGCGTGGGAACTGTTTACTCTATGCAGGGGATGACTTGGTCTCAGGCGATGCAGGCGTTTCTTGCCAAAAATCATCACCGCCTAAAATCTCGATTGAGCAAGCTTATTCGCCAGACTCATTTCGCGTTTACGAAAAGGCGAATTAGACGTTGTTTTTGCTGCTCGAATGGATGATCTAGACGATCTCAACTATGTTTTGGTATGGTCTCAACCTTTAGTTTTGGGCTTACATAAGAACAATCCTTTTGCTAAGCGAAAAGAGATTTCGATCGACGATTTAAAGAGTCACGAGATTCTAACCTATCCAAAGGAATCGCCGGTAAAACGTATCGATATTGAGCTTCCCGTTAACGAAATGCATTTGGTGCGAGAATATGATGATGAAATTACGATGAGCACCATTATCTCTTCGGACGAACAAAAAATGGCACTGTTTTGTCATTCGTTTTTGGTTAATGCCTTTGAGGATGTTATCTGTCGAAAAGTTCATGGTCTTTCAGAAGACTTTCATAAGGTATATCTGGTGAGTCGAAAAGAAACTCACCCTAAAGTAGTTGACGATTACATTTCGTTTATGAGTTCATATCGTTTCCCCAACATTATGGAAACCGGACAAATTGATTAAACGAATATTAGAAATCGTTATAGCATTCCTTTACAAAAGATACTTACAAATTTATTAGTAAGTCATAGAAGCCTTTAAAATGGCAGGTCAGTATCAGTATAGAAAAAATTAATAAAGTAACTAAAAAAAGCTATTCGCTAAGAAAAGTAATAAAAGTTTACAATACTATCTCGGAAGTAATAGCTAAGTTGCTTTTATTCGTGGGTGGAAATAAAAGCCATAGCATTTCAGGGGAAAGGCTTTCTTGCCTTAAGTAACTTCCGTTGAAAAAGGTTTCGACCTTATTTCTTTTGCAAGGATTCGAGTTCAATTTAAGAGGACACAACTAACTCCTTTGCATTTGGGGCAAAGGGGCTAAAGCTGTTTTTGTCTTTTGATGGCTTTGCTCAACTATGAGAGCGCATAACTCAAAAAACCGTGCATGACTCAAAAACCACGGAGCAAGGCAAGAGAAAGGCAAAACTTGCGCGAAAGAAAGGAAGGCGATATTCGTATGGCTTCTGCTGAAGCAAACAAGTCGTTCCACGGTATCGCAGCACGTCTTGACCGCATGCCTATTTCCGGCTTCCACATGAAGATCATGTGGCTGCTTGCTGGCATCACGTTCTGCGATTCCGTTGACATGGCTGTAGGTGGTCCTATCGGTGCTGTTTTGCAGACCGAGGGATTCATGACTCTTGAACAATTTGCATTCTTTAACTCCATCACGATGGTAGGCTACCTGGTAGGTGGTTTGCTTTCTGGTGTTGTTTCTGACGGTTTTGGTCGTAAAAGAGCAGTTATTGTATGCGGTTCCGTATTCACCATTTTCTGCTTTGTTGCAGCTGCTTCACCCGATGCAAACTTCTTGACCGGATGCCGTTTCTTCATGGGTCTCGGTCTTGGTGCTGCATTCCCTGCAGGCTATTCTGCTTTGACCGAGTACACGCCACCTCACAAGCGTGGTAAGTATCAGTCCTACATGGGCTTGATCGCAAACTGCGGTACTTTGTTCGCATCGGTTATGAACCTCATCATTTTGCCAATCGCTGGCTGGCGCGAGGTATTTGTATTCTGCGGTATTCTTGGTGCTGTAGTAGTAATTTTGGTACTGACCTGCATGGACGAATCTCCTCGTTGGTTGGCTATGATGGGCCGCAACGACCAGGCAGATGCAATTGTTACAAAGCTTGAGACAAAGGCTGCAGCTGGTGGTAAGGCTGTTCCTGAGGTAACTGATGAAGAAATTGCTGCTCGTGCAGCCGAACAGGAAGTAAAGCAGCTTCCGTTCTCGGTATTGTTCAAGAAGAGCATGATCACCCGTACCCTTACGGCAATGTTCCTCTGCTTTGTAATGAACGTATTGGTTTACACCATCATCACCTGGACCCCAACCATTTTGGTTGCAAAGGGCTTCGATACAAGCATGTCAACCTTGATGACCGTTGTTATGCAGCTTGGTATTCCTGTTGGTGTAGGTGCCTTAACCTTCTACGTCGAGAAGGTTAATCGTAAGACCATTCTTATTGGTTCTTACTTGGCGGTAGCAATTCTTGGTCCTATTTGGTCTTTGCTGCCAACCGATAACACCGCTCTTATCATGGGCTTTGGTTTCTTGGTTTGCGTATTTACGTTCACCAACTCTGTTACCACTGCAGCTATCTACCTCTCCGAGCCTTTCCCAACGGCTTGCCGCATTCGCGGCGCTGGTCTCGCAAATGCGTTCGGCCGCGTTGCTGGTATCGTAAGCCCAATGTGGATCGCATTCTTCGTAGCATCCCCAATTGGAACGATGGGCGCATATCTTATCAACTCCGCACTTGCAGTTGCTATGTCTATCTGGCTGGCAGTATTCGGCGTTGAAACTCGCGGTCGTACCCTTGAGGACATTACGAAGGGCTTGCTCGACGATTAGTAGATTGCCCACTATTTAAGTAATTTTGTAGTAGCTAAAAAGAGCCCGCTTGCCTAGCTTAATAAGCAAGGCAACAACAAACCCACCCAAACAAAATCCCGTGCCGAAAAGGCGCGGATTTATGCAAAAGAAATATCACTCTGACCAGAAAAACGAATAAACACGTACCGTACAATAGATATCTAATGAAACCAACATGACAAAGGATAAGAGAGGGTTGTCATGGAACAAAAAAGAAGGGGACAGGCATTACTGGCCATACTCACATGGTGGCAATGATAGGTAGCCCCGTTGAGCATTCAGCATCGCCCGCTACGCATTCGCTGGCCTATCAAAAATGGGGATTGATGCGGTATTTCTGGTATTTGACGTCGGAATAGAAGAGATGCCGAAAGTTATTGATGCGTTTCGTGTCATGAAAGGCTGGGTAAGCACAACGGTAACTATGCCGCTCAAGCAAGCAGTAATCCCTTATCTTGACGAGCTGAGTGATGCCGCTTCGTTGATGGGCAGCGTCAACATGATAAAAAAGGAAGACGACGGAAGACTGGTTGGCCACAACACTGATGGTCAAGGTTTCATGAATAACCTCAAGAAGCATGGAGTCTCCGTTGAGGGTGCAACAATGACACTCGTGGTCCTGGCGGAGCTGGATCAGCAATTTTTGTTCAGGCTGCTCTCGATGGGGTTTCTCGTTTAGACGTTTTTGCTCGTGAGAACGGGAATTCGTATAAACATACTCAAGTTCTTAAGCAAAAGGTTGAAGAAGCTACTTCATGCAAGATCACGCTTTATCCTTTAGAAGATACCGAGCAACTGAAGAAATCAATCTCAGAATCTGACATATTGGCTAATGGAACCAATATAGGCATGGGCGAAGGTAATACTGAAACTCCAGTCCCTGCTTCATATATAAAGCCTGGTATGGTCGTGGCGGACGTTATTTATTCGCCCGAAGAAACTCAATTGCTTAAAGATGCTAAAGAACTCGGATGTACTGCTATTAACGGGCTTGGAATGCTTGATGAACAGGCTGTGGTAGCTGACAGAATTCGTTTTGGCATTGATATTCCTATTGAGGAAATTCGCGCAGAATTGCGTTAAAAACAAAGTAATTCAGCAAGCCTTATAAGTGGTGCTTATAAGTTTTCTAAAGGCCACTATGGGGGTCTGAATCTTTCAGGAACGAGATGATTATTGAGCGATTATTGGTTTTTTAAAAAAATATCGAATGATATTAAATAGCTCATTTAATGTGCCTGTGATTTTGCTTCAGTTTAATTAATCGTAGTAGCAAAAGAAAAATGAATGAAAGCAGGAATCATGGGACTAGTCAAAGCGATTAAAGATACATTTTTGAATGGTAGCTCTTCTGATATCGGCGAAAATCCTAAAGATAATCCTTATTATGAGGCGGTTTGCGCAAGGATTCCAATTGATGTTATTGATGAGAAAACTGTTGTTGAGTTTCGGTGGATTAAGAATAAAGAAGCGAAAATTAAGGGTGCTTATGCGGTCTTTTTATATAAAGGAGAGCAAGTACCGGTGCTTGTTTCTGCTCCGAATAGTGGGTCATTTAGCGTTGGTATTAACATAGGGTTTTCTAAAATACTTTATCCTTCTCTGAAGGAAGAGTTGCAAAGATTGAAAAACGAGGGTTTAGTTTCCGAAAAGGCCTTGCTTGGTTATAACGGATCAACAAATCAGGCCATTCTCTATCGTCGGTCGGAATCTTCTTTATCTAAGGGAGATGTTGCAAAATGGCAAGATTTCCTTCGAGGTAACCTTCAGCTGTTAATTGATGATTTTGAAGCTTTACTGCCTTTCGTTATGCGGTGTTTTGGAGAGTAAAAAAGAAAACGACAAGAAACACTTTTATTGAATGTGTGTAACTCTTACTTTCGGAATATGTATCAAATCAAGAAAATTCTTTACTTTCCATTTTATGGCTTTGTCTTTTTGTTCGCTTAGTGGAACGGTATTGTATTTTTGTTTAAGCAAAAAGCGGGCCCGATATAATTTCGAGCCCGCTTTGGGAGAGCTACAATGAGTTTTCTTGCTTTCAAGTTTGTAGTAAGAAAAGAGCAGCTCTTTTTTGTTTTGACTTTTACGAGATAGAGGGGAATCGGGTAAAAGTCAAGGAGAAGGTTTCACTAATTCTTTTCGAATACTCCATCATTGATTTCTTCGAGTGTTTTACCTTTTGTTTCGACACCAAGAACACCAACGACAATTGCAGCAACAACAGCGGTAGCAAACGAAACGCCAAAAATGCCAACAGCTCCTAGGTCAGTTGACAGGAAGTAGGTGATCCACATGGGGTTGAGAATTGCCCCGATACGACCGAAGGCGTTTGCGATGCCTGCTCCGCGTACTTTTACTTCTGTTGGGAAAGGTTCGGAAAGATATACAGAACTTACAATTAATGACCAGTAGTAAACGAGTGCTGCCATTACAAAACCAACAGCCATGATAAGGATAGTTTGATCTGCAGGGATCATGGACCAAGCAAAACCTGCGATACCGGACAAAGGCAAGGTGATACAAAGGTGGACTTTGCGCGGGAACTTGTCGATCAACGCGCTCATGATTGCTACACCAACTGGAATGCCAAGATTGATAACAACAGACATTGCTACTGAGTACGTAACATCAAATCCTCGTGTAACAAAAATTGTAGGCGTCCAAGATACGATGGTGTAGACGCAAACAAAGTTTGTCCAGCAGAGGACGCAAGCAACTACGAGACGCTTGAAGAGTTGCTTGTTGGTAAACAAAACTTTTGTGGGAAGCTGCTTTACTTCTCGTTTTGCCATTTCGGCTTCAATAAGCTCATCTGGAACATCGGGGATATCGTGTCCAGCTTTTCGTGCAGCGTCTTCCCATTTTTCACTAAAGCATCCGCTTCTTCCCCGCGGCCTTTCATGGCTAACCAGCGGAGATTCTTCCATAAATTTAATAAGAAGAACAGCGACAATAAGGCCTGCAACTCCGCAGAATACAAAGATTGCACGCCATCCGAACATAGGTAATAGAACAAGTGAAACAAAGGAAGCAAATGGGGTACCGCAGTTTGCGATGAGACCTACCCATGCTTGATATTGTCCACGTTTTGTTGGCGGTGTGTATTCTGTTAAAGCACTATAACCTGCAGGATATGCAGCTCCTAAGCCAATGCCCATAAGAAAGCGCATTGCAATAAGGAAATACATACCTGGAGCTAAGCAGGCACCTAAGCAACCGAGCGAAAAAATGATGGTGTTTGCAATACATGCACGAACGCGACCAAAATAGTCGGACACCATACCCGCCATAAGGCCACCGCAAAGATAGCCAAAAGCAGTGATGGAAACAAACAATGAGTTTAGCCCAGCATCTGACCAACCAGAAGCAAGAAGCTCAGCAATAATTGGACCACCAACATTCATGTCTAAGCAGTCGCAAAAGCAAACGCCTCCAATTAGCCACATTGCTCTGCGTTGAAATGCTCCGGAAGGTAGTCGGTCCAAACGGGCAGCGATGCCGTGAAATGATGTCTGTAATTCTTGCGAACGAAGATTATCCACACGTGCATCAATAGCGGCAGCAGAACTCATAGCCTCTCCTTTCTAAAGTCATCCTCTTTTAGTACGTCAGGGACGTACCCTTCAGAACAGCCTTCCCCTCGACGGCTTTTGTTCTGTGCCTTATTAAAGAGTGAATTATTCGCAAAAATATTGAGATTGTTTTGAACTTATAAAAAGCAAAAATAAATATTAAAAGTGTTAAAGGAAGAGCATATAGGAAGAAAAACAATTATTTACTCTCTCAATAGTAGGAATAAAAAATTTGGAATGGTGAAATTACATATGAGGGAGGAAACAGATGTCGCAAAGAACTAAAACGAAGGAGAAAGAAGCCAAAGCACGATCAAGAGCGAGAGAGAAAGCGCAAAGAGAAGCAGAGCGGGAGGTTAAACAAAAAGCGCGGCAAAAAGTAATTGCTTATGATGAGCAAGGCAGGCGTATAGGCGACGATGGATACCTTATGACAAAGGCAAGAACGAGATTACATCATTTATATAATGCTTGCTTTATCATAATGATTCTTTCTTTTGTTGTGGCGATAGTATTTATCGCTCTCTCTTATTTTCAAGGACAACAGTTATCACACTGGGAACTAATTGCTTATGGAGGAAACCAATTTAATGGTTGGAGTGTCGCTAATATGTTGCGTGTTGAGGCTCTATATCTTTTATTTGTGGCAGCAATTTGTCTATTTGCCAATATTAAAGGAATGGGGTGGCTTTATGATGGCGCACCTTACAAACCAGTCCGTATAACAATGCTAGCTATGGGTATAGTATCAGGCCTCTTTTTCCTTGTTGCATTGTTTACGGTTGGTATTCCTGAGCCTTTTTCTTTGATAATGGTAGTTATTGCGGTGTTAATGAATAAGTTTACTGTGGATGTGGCTGCTGAAAAGGGATCATTGAGACCGGCAAAGATAGCAAAAACAGTGGTAAAAAAGGGATAGAATAATTAGGCTGAAACTGTTGTTTCAGCCTAATTATTTAAGGTCTAGAATTTGCTTAGCAAATAAATGAATCCAAAGTCTGTTTAATTGAAAAACTTGTCTTCAATTAAATCTAGAGGCATTCTGGCATCTACATAGTTCTTCTCCGATGCAGCTTGAGATAGCAGCATGCCTAAACCGATGATAGTTACGAGACCTTTTTCTTCCGCATCGCGGATAAGTTTCGTTTTTCTTGGTTCGTATACTGTATCTGCAACGGCGAGTCCTTCTACCATGAATTCAGGGTTTAACGTGCTAGCGTCTGGCATGTCGGGCATTCCTACACGCGTGGCGTTGATAAAGAGAGCGGATTCAGCTACCGACTGCTTTAACGCTTCTTGATCTTCTAGATCTATTAGTTGCATTTTGCAGCCTGTGCGTTTAGCAAGAGATGCTACTTTATCTTTAGTTTGTTCAAAGAATGCGTCTTTGCGATTAAAAATATCTATTTCAGCAACACCATCTAGTGCAGCTTGAGTAAAGATTGCGGAACCTGCGCCTCCAGCTCCTACTAAAGTTATTTTTTGCCAATGATATCAACACCTGAATTGGCAACATTTCGCATAAATCCTGCACCATCTGTATTGTGCCCGATCGCTTTCCCATCTTTAAATACTACGGTGTTAACCGCACCCATTATTTCTGCGGCAGGAGATAATTCGTCAAGATATTTAAGCACTTTTTGTTTTTGTAGGGCATTGTAATATTGCAGCTACAAACCCAATGCGTTCATACCTTTGACAGCAGATTCAAGATCTTTTTCTTCTTTGACGTCGAAAGCCAAGAAGACGCAATCGATGCCTAAATGCTCGAATGAGGTATTATGCATTGCTGGTGAAAGTGAATGTTCGATTGGTGTGCCTACAACTGCAATGACTTTAGTTTTACCTGAAATGCGACTAGCTTCTCCCATGGTTTCCCCTTCCTCTAACAACTAATCTTTGAATAATTGTTTCGAAAGAAGCTGATTAAGTCCAATAAAGAACAAGAGGAAGAAGACCAGGAGTATTTATAAACCTTATGTAAGTAAGTTCCTGTTTTAAAAAACACAACAAGACAGTTGAGAATCAATAAAACAAATAGTTGTTTATATCGATTCTTTTCAATCTGAAATATTACGAAATTAAACAATTCACCTTTAATTTAAAACTTTCAAATCTAAATAAGTCTATTAAAAATTAATCAAAAAGCTTCAGGTAAAACAGCAGATTCAAACCTTGTTTTACTCAATGGGGGGGGGTTATTCTTTAAAAATATTTATAGTTATTTGCCTAAATATTCTATCCAGGAAAGACTAATCAAAAATTGATAAAGGGGCTATCGCGATGAACCTCGCTCATTTGTATTACTTTAAAAAAACTTGTTGAAGTAAAAAACTATTCACGAGCGGCAGAAGAGCTATTTATTGCACAGCCTACCTTATCTTTGGCGGTTTCAAGTTTAGAGCGTGAATTAGGGTGCGCCTTACTTAAGAAGAAACGAAACTCTCTAGAACTTACGGAGAGTGGAGAAGATTTCTATGAAGCGGTGGTTGCTGCAACAAACTCTCTTGATAATGCAGTTCGTATAATTAAGGAGAGAGTCTCGGCTGAGTATGGCAGCATTCGTGTTGGAACGGTTTATTCAATTCAAGATAAAGTTTGGTCTGAAGCTATTCACGCCTATCATTGTTCCGCAAGGAGCCGTGTTCAGATAAATTGGAAACAAGGTACAACCGAAAGTCTTATGAAAGATCTCAAAAATGGGTCTCTTGATGTAATTATGGCGGGAATTTTAAGTAAGAATGACCCCGAAGTGGAATCTATACCTGCTACTTCTCAGGGTGTTGTTCTTTTAGTTAATCAAAGGAGCCCTTTAGCTCAACAGAAAGAGATATCTCTTTCTGAATTAGCAGGAGTTCCAATTGTTACTTATAGAAATAAGAAGGGACCGTTTGCTATAGAGATCTCGAGTCTTCTTGCTAAACACCAAAATCTAGCGTTGCTTATGACTATAACGATGAAATAACGCTAGCATCTCTTGTTACTGCTGATCCTAATGTCGTGGCAATTGCGTGTCATTCGTGGTTGATTGGTGCTTTTACTGAGGTTGTTCCAGTAATTACTGAAGCGCCTGATAACTTCCATCAGTTTTATATTAGTTACAAAAAGCATGGGAGACTTCCTTTTGTTGTGGAAGAATTTGTTGAATTCATGAAGCGATATGATTTTCAAAACACTACGCAGACAGAAGACGAGCATTCTATCATTAAGGGGATCTAACCCGCAGTTAAATTCTTTACTCTTAGATTGTAAATGCTGATTTTGCAATCTAACTAGTTCATTTGTTTGCGGTAGTTTTATCCCTTGCATTTGTTTGACAAATCAAAGACAAGTGTGTTTGTTAACCTTTATTGGACTTCCCATTGTTGCTTTTTGACAATAAAGCTAACTCATCAATCTCTCTTGGGGGTTTTGATTGTTGTCTAGTGTCAGACTGAGATTTGGAGGGAAGAACATGAAGGTTAGAGACGTCACAGTAACCGATGAGTTTGGTGAAATTGTCCAAGTCGGCATCATTGTTAAAGACTTAGAGAAAGCTAAGCAAGGCATGCTTGATGTGTTTGGGCTTGAGCCAGATGCTGGAGGGGAATCGCTCTATAAAAACTGCATTTATAAAGATTCACAAGAAAGAATAGACGCCCCTGTTTTAGCGGCATTTTATAACTTCTTCAATATCCAGCTTGAGTTGCTTCAGCAATTGGAGATACCGATACGGTATGGAGCGATTATATAAAATGGGGCAATCGGGCTTGCACCATATTCGATTTGACGTGGATGACCAAGATCGCGCAAATCGCTTAATGGCAGAAAAAGGTATTGGGATCTGGATGGAGGGAACATCATTGATTAATCCAGAATCTCGTTTTACCTACTATGATTCAATGGATAAACTTGGCTTTATTGTTGAAGCAGTTACTCGTGCCAAATAGGCATTGTAAGTTCGGTGTTTTTTACGCTAGGCTGAAAATAGCCTAGCGTTTTTGTGGATGGGCAAAATGCGCTTGCTGATTTTTGCCCGAACGGTAAGTTTTAGATTCGCCATATAGAGTGAGACATTAACTCAATTTTTATTAATCTGGTGCACTTCGTTCTTTAAGTGATTTGAGTTTCAAAAAAATATAAAAAAATATTTGTACGGTTGAAATAAAAGACTGGTTTTACAAGTAGATATAGATTTCATCAAACAAGAGTAGCCCAAGTTAATGGAATCAATTTCTCTTCTTGGAAGCAGGTTGGTAGCGTAGCAACTAGGAGCTTCTAGTTATACAGAGGTGACAAGAATTGGACTTCTGGAAAAAGAAAGAGGGATTCTTATGGGGAAAATTAGAGTTGCGGTTTTAGGTTTAAATCAGGGCGCAAAAGCCGCACGCGACGCCGCGGAAAGCGAAAGTTTTGACTTAGTTGCCGTGGGTGGTTTTGGTGATCAAGCGGAATCGGTTGCAAAAGAAGTAAATGTCCCGCTATATGCCGACTATCAAGATTTATACAACCAAGTGGAACTCGATGCTGTTGTGATAGCCTTGCCTAATCCTTTGCATTGGCCAGCAACTGAGGCGGCTCTTGCTGCAGGTATTCGAAATATTTTGCTCGAAAAGCCAATTGCAGATAGTGTTGAAGATGCAGAGAAGATTATCAAGGCATGCAACGACGTGAATGCGAATTTATTGATCGGGCACCAACGTCGTTCGTCGGCAACAATGTTGTTTTTGAAGAAGTTTATTGATGATGGAAAATTGGGAGAACTAGTTGGCATCCAATGTTCCGCTACATATGCTAAGCCGGATAGCTATTTTACTGGATGGCATACTACGACAGGCCCTTTGCTTCTTAATACGATCCACGATGTAGACGATTTTCATTATTTTACTGGGAAAAAAGTGACTCAGGTATATGCGGCTGCACGAAATACTATACGTCATGGCAAAATTGAAGATAGTGTTTCGGCGGTAATAGAGTTCGAAGGCGGAATTACCTGTTCCTATTTTGTATCTGATGGAGTTCCTTCTCCGTGGGGTTATGATATGGCAGCCCAAGAAATGCATTTTATGAATTGCTATCATGGTGAAAATTGTACGCGCGTGTTTGGGACAAAAGGGTCTTTTGGATTACCTAATATGGATTTCTTTACTTATCTGCCCGATCATTATGGGTGGACCGAACCGTTACAGCGAGAGCACTTTGAAGTAGGTCGCCCAGATCCAGCCACTGCCACTTTGGAGCATTTTGCTGATCTTTGTACCGGTCGTGAAACTACACCGCGGTGTACAGGAGAGCAGGGTCTTGCAACGTTAAAAGTTGTTCAGGCTTTGCTAGAATCTGCTGAAACAGGAAAAATTGTTAAGTTAGATTAGTTAGTTTTGTATTGACCTGGGGTTTAGTAGAGCCGAGAAAGCTTCAGCTTTCTCGGCTCTAATTCAGTAAAGAACGTAGCATTTTCCTGACAATAATCAATTTAAGACCTGATTAGTTATAGTAACCCTCTCGGCTTCAATTTGGTTAATTTTTATAGATATCTATGTATAGCCTAATAAACTCGCAAAATAATCCATCAAAAATGGAAATGTTGAAAATTGATTAAAGAGGTCAAAAGAAGGTTATAGTTCCAAGCAGTGGATAGGAATAAACAAAAAGCAGCAGTACTCATGGAGGTACTGCTGCTTTTAACTCATAGGTTTTTTTAGACGTCTTCTGAAGCTACTTCTTAACTTCAGTGCGTGCAATTTTTGCTTTGCGAAGAGTAGGCCTTTCTTCGGCAACTTGCTTCATGAAGACTGCCGCCAAAATGACCAATATCAGCATGATAAGAGATCCTGGATCAGGAATGCCCACGGTGGAAAGCAACATTCCTTGGTATACCACGGTAACGACACCAATAAGGCACATGATTATCACCAGAATAGTGGGGGACGCCTTGTCGTAGAGCCAGTGAAAACCTTTGAAATTAATGGTGGTACCAAAGATACCCATGAAAATAAGCAAAACCGCTTCAACACGCAAAAGGGTTGCTACGGAATAGCCGTTGATCATGTTGCCGCCGTACACCACTAAGTCGAAGGTGGAAAAGTCGCCGCTAAAGCCGCCATATTGCTGACCTTGGCATATGCGATAATCGCGCAGCCAGCGCCAACAACGGCACAGATGATTGCCCAAATGAAAATTGCATTAAAAACGTTATGCAAGCGGTGACGCTTTGGGGTGAGCGGATATCCGTCATCGCCAATGCGATTTCCTTCTTTGTCGTAGTGAATATAGAGCGGTTTCTTTTCTACTTTTCGGGATTAAGTGCTTTAGATTCGTCTTTAGAATGGGGTCGTAAACGGAATTTCATATCTGTCCTTTTAATTGATTTCAGCGTTCCTAGTTTAACGAAGAAGTTTTGTAAATTGCCTCTCGACAAAAGAGGAACGGCATATCTCCATGAATGAGGTATGTTGCAGATTTATGTACGAAAAGAGGTAAAAATGCATTACCACTTTAAACATACTACGCATAATACGTAACCTTAATCATACCCATTTCTTATTGGAATGTACGCTTGCAAAAGTTGCGATTCGCAGTATTTTGCCTTCTGCTATATTAAAAAGCTATTGGACAGTGTTTTATTTGAGGAGTAATCCACAAAAATGAAATTGGCTCATTTGCGCTATTTTAAGCATCTTGCTTCAGTGATGAGTTATACCAAGGCGGCAAAAGATTTGTTTATTGCTCAGCCAACACTTTCTGCTGCGATCATTCGTATGGAGCAGGAGCTAGGCTTTTCGCTTTTTAATCGCTCCGAAGGAGTCGCTTCGCGCATCGAGCTAACCACTCAAGGGAAAATTTATCTGGAATACGTTACTCGTACACTTGAAACCTACGATGAGGCATACGCCTTGCTGAACAATCGGTCGCCATTAGTGAAAACACCATGCGTTTAGGCACCCTCTATTCCATGAAGGGACAATTTTGGTCCCAGGCAATGAGCGAATTTGTGGCCCAGTACGAAAAACGACCCCTCCTTCATATGGAACAGGCGTATTCAGGCGAGCTTGCGCGTCAGCTTAAAGAAGGAAAGATTGATGTAGCGTTTGCTGCGCAGACCAAATACGCCAGTGACCTTAATATGACTCTTGTGTGGGAGCAGCCTTTAGTGGTTTGCGTCAACAAGGCTCATGCTTTAGCTCAAAAGGAATCGGTAACTCTTGATGATTTAAAGCACTATCGTCTTATGACTTATGGAAAAGATTCTT
>ENA-OQDF01000582-OQDF01000582.1-human-gut-metagenome-genome-assembly--contig:-NODE-582-length-15161-cov-1.516695_pt1 | contig 15161 bp, 27 predicted proteins | sample MGYA00242769_ERZ504597 | MGnify/ENA primary metagenome ERZ504597 (study PRJEB26092, sample SAMD00036305) | human gut metagenome | host: Homo sapiens | study: EMG produced TPA metagenomics assembly of...
AAGATATGCAATGAGACGTTATTTATAGATGAATGTCTAAGTGAAGATATCACGAATTAAAGGCGATGATGCAAACATCTTCTTTATGCTATGAGAGTAAGACCTGAGCAGGTTTTTACTATTGTTGATAAAGAAAGTAAAGTAGCACAGGCAAAAGTAATCTCTTGTACAAGTGATACAGTGCAATTAAAATTATTGCAGTATATAGAAGATGCTGATACAGAAGCACCTATAGAGGTAGTCGTTGCACAATGTTTGCCAAAAGGCGATAAAATGGAATTCATCGTGCAAAAAGCGGTGGAATTAGGAGCATCAAGTGTTGTTCCTGTAGTTAGCCGTTATTGTGTAGTGAAATATGATGATAAGAAAAAATTAGCTCGTCAACAAAAATGGCAAAAAATTGCTGATGAAGCAGTAAAACAGTGCGGTAGAACAATAAAGCCGACAGTTGAAGCTATTGTGAGTTTAGAGCAATTAGCAAAAGATTATGCGGATTATACTCGTTTTATTTGCTATGAAGCAGAAGATGAGCAAAGCTTTAAAGAGATGTTACAATCAGCGGATAGTAAAAGTATCTTATCTTGATTGGTCCTGAAGGTGGTTTTGCTCCAGAAGAAGTGCAATTATGCAAAGATGCTGGATTTAAAAGTATATCTATGGGAAAACGTATTTTGCGAGCTGAAACTGCATCAATTGCAGCACTTACTATCGTCATGTATGAAAAAGGCGATTTAGGTGGCATTTATTAATTTTTGATTTAGATTTAATATTAAAGATTTTTGTTTAGTATAACTATCTTATAGGAAACTGTAATTTAGTTATACTAATTTTATATTAGTAGTTTTTTAGTTTTATTTTAATTGAGGAAGTGAAATTTTGCCAAAAGTTGCATTAACAACACTTGGTTGTAAAGTTAATCAAGTAGAAACAGAAATTATGGAAGGTCTATTTCGTAATCGTGGCTATGAAATAGTGGATTTTTCTGAGCCTGCTGATTTTTATATTATAAATACTTGTTCTGTTACTCATTTAGGTGAGCGCAAATCTCGTCAATTAATTCGCAGAGCAAATCGTTTAAATGATAATGCTATCATAGCTGTAACAGGGTGCTATGCACAGATTGCTTCTGATGAAATCAGTAAAATTGAAGGTGTTCGCGTAGTAATCGGTACTAAACAGCGTGATAAAATAGTTGATTTGGTGGAAAAAGCAGCTCGTGAAGATGGCTTATTTAATGAAGTAAATGATGTTATGCATATGCATGAATTTGAAGACATTCCTCTTTATGGCACACCACATCGCACAAGAGCTTTCTTAAAATTCAAGATGGTTGTTGTAATTTCTGTTCATATTGTATTATTCCATATACTAGAGGGCCTATTCGTTCACGTAAATTGGAAAGTATAAAAACAGCAGTAGACCAATTAGTAGAAGAAAATTTCCATGAAATAGTATTTACTGGCATTCATTTAGGTGCTTATGGTAGAGATTTTAAAGGTGAAAATATTTCTTTAGCGATGCTGTAGAAATTTGTTTAGCTAATGAAAATTTAAAAAGATTGCGACTAGGTTCTTTAGAGTCTATTGAAATATCTCCTAGATTATTAGAATTAGTGAAGACTCATAAACGCTTTACTAAGCATTTACATTTACCACTACAAGCTGGTAGTGATGAGATTTTAAAAGCTATGAACCGCCATTATACTACTGATGAATTTGCTAGATTGATAGAAAATATTCGCCGTGAAGTTCCAGATATTGCTATATCTACAGATATTATCGTTGGTTTCCCTGGTGAAACAGATGAATTATTCCAAAAATCTTTGGAATTTGCTAAATCTATGAGATTTATGAAAATGCATGTATTCCCTTATTCTAAACGAGCAGGTACTCCAGCTGCCAAAATGACAAATCAAATTGATGAAGCAGTGAAAAAACAAAGAGTTCATTTGATGCAAAAATGGCAGAACAATCAGCAACTGAGTTCTATCAAAGATTTTTAGGACGCGAATTAGAAGTTTTATTTGAACAAGAACAAGATGGATATATGGAAGGTTTAACTTCAAATTATATAAGAGTGTATATCAAAAATGATGAGAAAATAACATCTGGTGATATTCGTCTTGTAAAATTAGTTAAATTATTTAAAGATGGTATTTTAGGTGAATTAATTTAAAATTTGTCTAAATAAAAAAAGGATTTTACTAATTTTATAACGAATATATATAAAGTTATAGAGTTAGTATTAAAGTTTAAGTAAATTTTATTTAAACTAGGTATATATTAAATATTTATTTGATATGTCAATTCTATACTAATTAAACTATAAAAGGAGGTGCCTTATATGTCAGATTGTATTTTTTGTAAAATAGCAAATAAAGAAATTCCAACTCAAGCTGTATATGAAGATGACATGGTCATTGCTTTTAATGATTTAGAGCCACAAGCTCCTGTTCATGTATTAGTTATCCCTAAAAAACATATTGCTAGTCTTCTTGCAACAAATGCTGAAGATAAAGAACTTTTAGCACATATCACTTGTGAAGTAATTCCTATGCTTGCTAAAAAAATTGAATATTGCAGAAACTGGCTTCCGTACTGTAGCAAATACAGGGGAAGAGGGTGGCCAAACAGTTCAGCACCTTCATTTCCACTTACTTGGCGGTCGCTCTATGCAATGGCCACCAGCTGATAAAAAATCATATCAAATTTGTATATAATTGCAGGTTATGGTTGACAATGCACTTATAAGCAAGGTATAATATTTGGGTATGATTATTAAGTACAACACTCCCGTGTTAGGTGGAGGGGAGGGAAATATAAATGTCATCTGAAATCAAAGTTGGTAAAAACGAAACAATTGATAGCGCTCTCCGTAGATTTAAACGTACTTGCCAGAAAGCTGGTACTTTAGCTGAAGTTAGAAAACGTGAGCATTATGAAAAACCAAGCGTAAAACGCAAAAAGAAATCAGAAGCTGCTAGAAAACGCAGATACAGAGCTTAATTAGCTCACAAACGGAGGTAATTCATATGTCACTTAAAGCCCAGTTAATGGACGACATGAAAGCTGCTATGAAAGCCAAAGAAGACGGAAAACAGAAACTTGCTGTTATCCGTATGGTTCGTTCAGCTATTCGTCAGACTGAAATTGATGGTCAAAAAGAACTTGATGATAACGATATAATTGCACTTATTAGCAAAGAAGTAAAAATGCGTAAAGATTCTATAGATGAATTTAAAAAAGGCGGTCGTGAAGATTTAGTCGCACAGACTGAAGCTGAAATTGCCGTTTTAATGCCATATTTACCAGAACAGTTATCAGAAGAAGAAGTTAGAGCGTTGGTTAAAGAAGCAATTGCTGCTACTAATGCAACAACTCCTAAAGATATGGGTAAAGTCATGGGACAGCTCATGCCTAAAGTTAAAGGACGCGCTGACGGAAAAATGGTTAATACCATCGTCAAAGAATTACTAGGTTAATTATGAAAACAGATAAGATTACTAGATAGTGGTCTTATCTGTTTTTATATAAATTTATTAGGTGTAGGTGAAGGAATATGCAAGAAAAACAAAATGATTTTACGAAAAATAGTATGGCATATAATATTATGAGTTTAGCTATTCCTATGACCATAGCACAGTTGATAAATGTTTTATATAGTCTTGTTGATAGAATGTACATAGGGCATTTGGCACAAAATTCTACTTTAGCTTTGACAGGATTAGGAATTACTTTTCCTATTATTATGTTAGTTACAGCAGTTACTAATTTATTTGGTATGGGTGGAGCACCACTTTGTTCTATCGCCAGAGGTAGAGGCGAAGATGAACGGGCAGAAAAAATAATAGGTAATTCTTTTGCTATGCTGATTATCTGTAGTTGTATTTGATAATTATTGGCTTAGTGATGAAAAAGTCCTTATTATATTTATTTGGGGCAAGTGATGAAACATATCCTTATGCTAATGAATATTTTTCTATTTATATTTGGGGAAGTATTTTTGTAATGGTAGGACTAGGCATGAATACTTTTATTAATGCTCAAGGTTTTGCTAAAAAAGGAATGCTAACTATATTAATTGGTGCGATAATCAATATTATCTTAGACCCTATTTTTATCTTTGGTTTAGATTTAGGTATAAAAGGTGCTGCTATCGCTACTGTCATTGCACAATTTATTTCAGCATCATGGGTATTACATTTTTTATTTAGTGATAAGGCGATTTATCGCATTAAAAAATCTTGCATGAAATTAGATTTTAAATTGATAAAAGAAATTGTTTCTCTAGGATTTTCAGGCTTTGTTTTTGCCACTACAGGAAGTTTAGTGCAGATTGTCTGCAATAATGTATTGTTATTTTGGGGCGGAAATATCTATGTAGGCATAATGACCGTATTAAATTCTATACGTGATGTTTTACAAATGACAATAGAAGGCATTCGCTCAGGTGCTCAACCTGTTATCAGTTATAATTATGGTGCAGGACAATATTTACGTGTAAGACAGGGCATAAAATTTTTGACAAAGATAGCACTATTATATATAAGTATAGCTTGGTGCATATTAGATTTTTTCCCAGAGTTTTTTATTCATCTATTTAATAGTGAAGAAGAATGTTATTGCTTGGCGTGCCAGCATTACATATATATTTTTTAGGATTTTTTATGATGGCTTTTCAATCTGCTGGACAGACAACGTTTATATCGTTAGGTATGGGAAAATATGCAACATTTTTTTCGCTATTTCGTAAAGTTATTTTTAGTTATTCCATTGACGATTTTTTTACCAAATTTATGGGATTTAGGTGTATATGGAGTCTTTTATGCTGAAATGATTTCAAATTTTGTGGGCGGTATAGCATGCTTTTCTACTATGATGGTGGTCGTCTGGAGACGATTAGGAAAATTAAATAAATAAGTAAGAATAAGTAATTTAAACTATTGTTTAGATTACTTATTTTTTTATAAAAAGGTTTATTATGAGATATTGTCGAATATATTATTTATATTGCTGAATAGAAAAATAAAAGGAGTGATAATATGGACTTTATTATAGATTCAAGTATATTGCAATCATTGCTTTTGAGTGTTATATTTCTAGCTATTTTAGTAGAGATAAAAACAGGAGGTACAGGCATAGGGGCATTACTAGGTATCATAGCAGCTGGCGTATTTTTGGCAGTAGTTATGTGAAAGGTTTAGTCAGTTTATATCAGATTGCAATATTTATTGTGGGGATTATTTTATCATAATTGAAATATTAACCCCAACAATAGGATTACTTGCAGGACTCGGAGTAGTAGCCATATTATATAGTTTGATTTTAGCTATGGGTGGCGATATTGATGCAATGTTGATGATGGCAATTTCTTTTGTTATTGCGATAATAATTTTTGACATTGATAATAAAAAAATTACCTACGAGCAAATTATGGAGTAAAATAATTTTGACAAAGACATCTTCTAGTGAAGAAGGTTATGTAAGTAGCGTAGATTATTCAAGATATTTGCATAAAGAAGGGATTGTTTTGACAGAACTAAGACCTTCTGGAAGTGTGAAAATTGATGATGATGTATTAGATGTTGTATCTGAAGGTAGTTATATCAGTAAAGGCGAAAAAATTCGTGTAGTAAAAATTGAAGGTATGCGTATTATTGTACGTAAAATCTAAAATAAATTTAAGGAGGATTAATCATGGAAGCGATTATCGGTTCTGGTTTTATCGTAGTAATTGTCATTGTGGCGATTATGTTATTTTTGCATTTTGTACCTATAGGATTGTGGATTTCAGCATTAGCATCAAATGTTCATGTAGGTATATTTACATTAGTTGGTATGAGAATGCGTAGAGTTCCGCCACAAAAATTGTATTGCCACTAATCAAGGCAAATAAAGCAGGATTGAATGTCAATGTAAATCAACTTGAAGCACATTATTTAGCTGGCGGTAATGTGGATAAAGTAGTCGATGCACTCATTGCTGCTCATAGAGCGCAAATACCACTTCCATTTGAACGCAGTGCAGCTATTGACCTTGCAGGTCGTGATGTATTAGAAGCTGTACAAATGAGCGTAAATCCAAAAGTTATTGAAACACCTGTTGTATCTGCTGTGGCTAGAAATGGTATTGAATTAAAAATTAAAGCAAGGGTTACAGTTCGAGCTAATATTGATAGATTAGTCGGTGGTGCTGGTGAGCCTACAATTATTGCTCGTGTTGGTGAAGGGATAGTAACATCAGTTGGTTCTTCAGAAGCTCATACAGATGTACTTGCTAATCCAGATGATATATCTAAAACTGTACTTGGCAAAGGTTTGGATGCGGGAACAGCTTTTGAAATTTTATCCATTGATATAGCCGATGTTGATGTAGGCAGAAATATCGGTGCAGAACTTCAGACAGACCAAGCAGAAGCTGATAAACGTATAGCTCAAGCAAAAGCCGAAGAAAGACGTGCTATGGCTGTGGCTAAAGAACAGGAAATGAAAGCATATACTCAAGAAATGGAAGCTCGTGTAGTTGAAGCTCAATCAGAAGTTCCACATGCATTAGCAAAAGCTCTTCGTGAAGGCAAACTCGGTGTAATGGATTATTATAATTTAAATAATATCAATGCTGATACGCAAATGCGAGAAGCAATAAGTAAGACAGGAGATAGTACAGTCCCACAAGGACAAGTACCAATAAAATAATTTATCATGGAAGGATTAGTACCTTTTCTGCTCTTTTTGTTTTTAAGATAATAAATATCTATAACTGGTCAAAACGTAGAGAGCAAAAAAGAAACAAAAACAAGAATTTCCTGATATATATGATAATCCATCAACCAAGACAAATAGAAAAGAAATCTTGATTATATGATGGCAAAGCAAAGGTGAATAATGATAATATTGAAATTGTGGCAAATGATTTACAACAAGAAAAAATAAATGATTTAGCACAATATATCGATAAATATGAACAGGATTTACAAAATAGATATCAAGAAAAATTAAAGCATAATAAAACTAACCTACAGGCAAAAGATTTTATTCAACAAACAGAGATAAAAGCTGTAGATAAGGATAAAAAAATACAAATAGATATTGAAAAAGAGAATATAATAAAAGCAATAACATATGCTCAAGTTTTAGAACAACCAAAATCACTGCAATATTTAAAGCGATTTGGTATAAAACGCGTAATTCATAAAGATTAAAATAAAGCTATAATCATTAGGAATTTTAAGAAAAATAAAATTTTGTAATGGTTATAGCTTTTTTTATTTATATAATTTATAATAGAAAAGGATTGATTTTCATAAAAATTTAATAAGAAGTCTTTAAGTAATTTTTTGGTAAAAAGATTTAGCACTATAGAATGAATATGTTATAATGAGAATATGACTATTACTTTAAAAATAATGGAGGGCGAATGCTTTTGCCAAATTTTGCAGAAATAAAAATACCTTTTCAAGACAGAGCAGAAACAATTGGTATTCTTGGTGAAAATGATGAATTTTTGCGAGTTTTAAATGATAGTTTTGCCTGTCGTATTGTTGGTAGAGGTACAGATTTATCAATCAATGGTGAAGAAGGAGAAGTAAATGCTGCCAGTCAAGTTATTGAAGCTTTGCTTTTATTGTATAGACAAGGTACAAAGCTTACAATGCATGAGGTTAGATATAGTATAAAACTGGTTAAAGCAGGTCAATCTAATGAATTAAAATCTTTATTCACAGATGTATTGACTGTTACTTCAAGAGGAAAATGCGTTCGACCAAAGACTATTGGACAGAAAATTTATATTGATGCTATTCGTCGTCATAGCATAACTTTTGGTTTAGGTCCAGCTGGTACAGGGAAAACTTATTTAGCTGTAGTCATGGCTGTTATGGCACTTCGCAATAATGAAGTAGATAAACTTATTTTGACTCGTCCAGCAGTTGAAGCAGGAGAACGTTTGGGCTTTTTACCTGGTGATTTACAAGAAAAAATCGATCCATATTTAAGACCGCTATATGATGCATTACAAGATATTTTAGGTTTAGAAGCTTATCAAAAATTATTAGCTAGAAATATCATTGAAATAGCACCGCTTGCATATATGCGTGGTCGCACATTAGAGAGAGCTTTTGTCATCTTAGATGAAGCTCAAAATACTACACCTAGACAGATGAAGATGTTTTTAACTCGTTTAGGTTTTGGCTCAAAATGGTAGTAAATGGTGATTTGAGTCAGATTGATTTGCCAAGAGGTAGTGGCTCAGGTTTGACACAGGCGACAAAAATATTAGATGGATTAGAAGGTATTTCTGTGATACATTTTGATGATAGAGATGTTATTCGTCATGATGTTGTTGCACGAATTATTAGAGCTTATGATGCTTATGAAGCTGCTAATCCGCCTAGTGAAAATAAAGATAAGAATTTCTATAAACATAGTTGATAAAGTAATAAATAGCAAAATTAATTTACTAAATGGGAGATTTTATTATGGAAATAATTTTAAGCAATTTACCTGAAAATCTTGAAGTAGATGAAAAATTAAGTGATACAGTGAAAGAAGCTGTAGAAAAAGTTGGTCAATTATATGCTTTAGATAATGCAGAAGTGAGCATTACGCTTACAGATAATGAACATATTCATGAAATAAATCGTGAATATAGAAAAGTGGATAGACCAACAGATGTAATATCTTTTGCTTTGAATGAAGGTGATGAACCTAATATTGAAGGAGAAATTCCTGTAAATATGTTAGGTGATATTATTATTTCTGTAGAAAAAGCGATAGAACAAGCTGGTGATTATGGTCATAGTGTTCGTCGTGAAATAGCATTTTTGACAGTTCATGTATGCTTCATTTATTGGGATATGACCATATAGAAGAAGCTGACCGTGTAGAAATGCGAAAAGAAGAAGATTTTGTTATGGAACAATTAGGAATAAGTAGAGATTAAAAAGGAGTTAATTTTTTGGAGAATAAACATTTTAAATCAGGTTTTGTAGCAGTTATTGGTAGACCAAATGTAGGAAAATCTACATTGATAAACAGTCTTATTGGACAGAAAATAGCGATAATGTCTGATAAACCACAGACTACACGTAATAAAATTATGTGTGTATTGACTACAGATAATGAACAAGTAATTTTCTTAGATACGCCAGGTATTCATAAACCTTTGCATAAATTAGGTGAATACATGGTAAAAGCAGCAGAAGGCACATTAAAAGAAGTTGACGCTATTTTATTTGTTGTTGATGCTACTGAAGATTTAGGTGGCGGTGAACGTTATATTATGGAACGTTTGCAAGCTACAAAAAAACCAGTTATTTTGATTGTAAATAAATTGGATTTAATTGATAGACAATCCGTATTGCCGATAATTGAAAAATATACAAAAGCATATGATTTTGCAGGTGTAGTGCCAATTTCTGCTAAAGAAAAAATGAATTTGGATAGCTTACTTGCAGAATTAAATAAATATTTACCAGAAGGGCCACAGTATTATCCAGCAGATACAGTAACTGACCAACCAGAACGTTTTGATAGCTGCGGAAATGATACGTAGAAAAGGTACTTCATTTGACTCGTGATGAAATACCACATGCTATAGCTGTAGATATTGAGGAAATGAAATCCCGTGCTAATGATAAAGTTTATATTCGTGCAACTATCTATGTTGAACGTGAATCACAAAAGGGAATTGTCATTGGTAAACGTGGTGCATTATTAAAAGAAATAGGGGCATTAGCTCGCAAAGATATCGAGACAATGCTTGGCTCTAAAACTTATTTAGATTTGTGGGTAAAAGTCAAGAAAGATTGGCGCGACCGCAGTAATGTACTTCGTGAATTAGGTTTTAGAGATTGATAAAGGAAGACGTGCTTAACATGATGAATAGATTATCACATTATTTTATTAATGGGCTTATAGTATTAGTACCAATTGTTATAACTTACTTTGTAATTGCTACAGTATTTGCTTTAGTAGAAGGTATAGTAGAAAGTTATATACCACTTAAATTTCCAGGTGCAGGTGTAGCCTTATTAATTATCGTTATTTTAGTTGCTGGCTGGATAACATCAACTTGGACATGGGCTTCTCAGCGAATTATCAGCTATTTTGAAACAGTAGTAGATAAAATTCCAGTTGTAAAATTTATTTACAATAGTGTTAAGCGTGTTTCTACAATGTTATTTGAATCAAAAACGATGTTTAGTCAAGTCGTTTTAATTCCTTATCCACATCCAAATGTAAAAACTATTGGATTTTTAATGCCAAAACCATCATCATTACTTGCTCCATATTTAAGTAAAGATGAAGAATATGAATCTGTATTTTTACCATGGAGTTTAAATATGACTTCTGGATTTAATGTATTTGTACCTAAAAAAGATATAATTTATGTGGATATCTCTGTAGAAGATGCTTTTCAATATATATTGACAGCTGGTGGTGTAATGCCAGGTGCTGATGTAAAAGCAGATTTAGCAAAAATACAAGAAGTTAAGGAAAAAATGGAAAAAGCTCAACAAGAAAAAAATATGGATTCTGTTGAAAACAAGTAAAATATTAAAAGGGAAAATAAACTAATATGGCTATTTATACAACAGAAGTATTAGTTTTAGGTGTAAAAAATTGGGGTAACGCAGATAAAATCGTTACCCTTTTATCACCTACTTATGGAAAAATAACAGCAGCAGCATATGGTTGTCGACGTCCTAAAAGTCCATTAGCAGCATCTATGCAACCTTTTCATGGTTAGATATTCAATTATCTAAGGTGAAAAGATGGATACAGTTCGCCAATGTGAAACATAAAGGATTTTTTCTGATTTTATATGAGGATTTGACGGCAATGGCATATGCTTCTTTTATTGCAGAATTAGCTAAAGAATTATGTAGTGAAGATGAACCACAAGCAGAGATTTATGAAAAATTATTAAAGATTTTACCTTGTCTAACAAAATTTAATCCTCGTATTTGTGCTTTAGCTAGTGCTTATCAGATTTTTGAATATACTGGCTGTCAACTTCATTATAGTCAGTGTGCATTATGTGGAAGTAAAATCGAAGGCGATTGTCATTTTGATGCCATGCAAGGTGGAGCAATCTGCACATCTTGTAGTCAAGGAAAGCAGATAAATTATCCAGCTTCAGTAAGATTATTTATAGAACATCTTTTACATTTAGATTGGGATAATCCACCTAAATTTCAAGTAAAAGGTATTGATTTGATAAATGCTGAAAAAATTCTATTAGATTATATACAATCCTTAATTGGTAAGCCTTTTAAATCGCTTACTTTTATTAAGCAAGTTACAAGTTTATCGTAAATAAATTTTATAAAAATATTTGCAAAATTTATTCAAAAAAGCAGGATTTTTAGCTATATATATAGAATATAACTAATATAAAATAACTTGAAAATATATTATAATCAAGGCACCAAGGAGGGTTTGGTTATGGATAACGTAAAACGTATTTTAGTTCCAATCGATAGCTCTGAAATTGCTGAACGTGCTATGCAACAGGCTATAAAAATTAATCGCTTTAATGAAGCAGAAGTTCATATTTTATATGTAGCAGATATTAATAAGTTAGCAATTAATGCTTATTTATCTGGTAACGTATTGATTGAAATTGAAAAAGCAGGTCAACGTATTTTAAATGCAGCAAAAGAATTGTTCCCAGAAGGAATGAAAATTGTTTGTGCATATAGAACTGGAGACCCAGCTGAAGCAATTAGAGATTATGAAAAAGAAATTTCTGCAGATTTAATTGTTATGGGTAGTAGAGGTTTAGGTCTTGTACGAGGTGTATTGCTTGGTAGCGTAAGTAATATGTGTTAGAACATGCCAAATGCCCAGTTTTGATTGTAAAATAATATAAATATTAATTAAAAAACTAACCCCAATAATTAGTACATTCTAGTTATTGGGGTTTTTGTTTTGTATTGAATTTAATTTGTATTAATAGGGTTAATATCCACTGTTATATTTTTATCAATATCTACTTTACATTCACGCAAATAATTTCGTAAGGTATTTAAATCATTTGTTTTTAATAGTAAATTAAAGCGATTACATTCCTTTGAAATTTGCGATTAAAGATGGAGCAGGACCCATGACAATAATATTTTTATTATCTTGGAATTTATCTTTGATGAGTTTTTTTAAATTTTGTGCTTTAGTTAAAGCATTTTCTTCATTTTCGTCTTGAATTATTAATTTTATGAGTTGACAGAAAGGCGGATAATACATAGCTTTACGCAATAAAATTTCTTCATTATAAAAATGATTATAATCTTGTTGAATACCGCATTGTACAGCATAATGTTCTAAATTATACGTTTGTACAATTACTTGTCCACGTTTATTTTTTCTACCAGCACGACCAGCCGTTTGAGTTATTAAACCAAAACAACGTTCTCCTGCTCTAAAATCTGGTAAATTTAGGCTAGAGTCTGCACTTATGATGCCAACAGCTGTTACAGTAGGTATATCATGACCTTTAGCGACCATTTGTGTACCTAATAAAATATCATATAGACCAGCTTTAAATTGCTTTAAGATATCTAGATGAGCGAATTTTTTGCCAGTAGTATCTCTATCCAAGCGAATTATTCTAGCTTGGGGAAATAAAGTGGATAATTCTTCTTCAAGTTTTTCTGTTCCTGAGCCGAAAAATTTAATATATTTACTATTACATTTTGGGCAAATAGTAGGAACAGTTTCTGTGATATCGCAATGATGGCATTGTAAGATGCCACGACGATGATAAACAAGAGGTAAACCGCAGTATTTGCATTTGATAACATGACCGCAAGCTCTGCACATTACAAAAGTAAGAAAACCTCTGCGATTTAACATGATGATAATTTGTTTCTTTTTGGCTAGAGTATCTGCAATTAATTCTTTTAATTTTAAAGAAATGATTTTTCGATTGCCCATGCGTAGTTCTTCACGCATGTCCACTCCTTCAATATATGGTAAAGGGAGGTTATCTATTCGATTAGGCATTTTTAATAAAACATATTCGCCTATTTGCGCTTTGTAATAACTCTCTAAAGAAGGTGTAGCACTACCCATGATTAAAGTAGCATGATAAATTTCAGCCATTTTTTCAATGATATCATGACTGTGGTATCGAGGTGATTCATCTTGCTTATATGAAGGGTCATGTTCTTCGTCCATTACAATTAAGCCTAAATCTTCAAATGGAGCAAATAATGCTGAACGAGCTCCAATGATGATACCTACTTGTTTCGTACGAATTCGCCAAAATGTATCATTTCTTTCTCCTATAGATAATCTACTATGAATAACAGCGACATCATCAGTAAAATATTCTTTAAAGGAAGTTACTAATTGCCCTGTAAGGACGATTTCAGGAACTAATATAAGGACTTGTTTACCTAAAGCACGTGCTTTTAAAGCCATTTCTATATAGATTTGAGTTTTACCACTACCTGTAACGCCATATAGTAAAAATTTTTGCTTGCCTTGATGTTGAGCTATTTCTATATTTTTTAAGGCTGTCATTTGGTCTGATGTCAGTTTTTTATCTGTATTTTGTTTAGTAGTTATTTGGTGATAACTATCTCGCAATATTTGTTTCTTTTCTAATTTTATATAGTCTAAATCAGCAAGTGCTTTTAGTGTAGGTAGAGAGATTTTTTCATTTGCTAAATCTTTAGTAGAAGCTTCTTTTATTTTAGCTAAATATAATAGAGTCTTTTTTTGAGCTGGTTATTTTTTAAAGTTGCTAAAATATCATCATTAACTGTTACATTTAAAGAGGCATAAGTGATATAAATTTATTAGCTTTGTTTATAAGTATAATCTCGGATAATTATGTTTTTGGCGATGAGTTTATCTAGTAAAGAAGATAAATTGTCAATTGTGCTGAATTTATGTCGTAAAGTCAATAAATCAGTATTTTTTGTAGAAAAAGATATTCAAGACAAAGATATTTCAATTGGTGATAGTTTATTTTTAGGGAATAAATCATATTCTTGTTGGTTTATATTAAAAATAGGGCGAATTTGTACACTATTTTCCGGGGATAAATAACCGCATAGTTTCACCTAAAGAACATAGATAAAAATCAGCCATCCATTTGGCGGTAGTATACATTTGAGATGTAAACCAAGCTTCCGTATCAATAATATCTTTGATTTCTTTTAATTTAGTTATATCTATATTATGTTCGTTATTTGCATATATTTTAATAATAAAGCCTTCCATAATTCTATTGCCGAAAGGCACTAAAATACGACAACCTTCTTTTAAAATATCAAATTTCTCAGGAATTATATAAGTGTAAGCCTTAGCAATACTTTAACGGGAATATTAATATATATATCTGCAAGTTTTTTCATATAATCACGTACCTAATCAAGTAATATGTTTATATTATAATATATCTATTTAATTTTAGAAAATAAGAAAATATGAGAGAGGATATTTTATATGTATTACAGAATTTTATAATTAAAATAATTTGCGTGAAGGAGGATTTTTATGAATCCATTATTAAGAAGATTATTGCTAATTATATTGGGAATATCGATAGCATTTTCGTTTTTATCGTTTTTTTCGGCAAAATAGATTGAAAGGAGATTTTATAATGTTAAAAAACAGAATTAAAAAATCTATTGGTATTTTAACTATGGCATGTTTCTTAGCAACACCTATTAGTTATGTCATAAGTGCAAATACAACAGAGGCTGCTCCGCCACCTCCACCTAGACATAGGATGGCACCACCTCCACCACCACAGCATAAAGCACCAGATTGGAAAAAAGCACCACCACCTCATCAAGACAGATGGAAGCCAGCACCTAAAAGACAAACTTCACCGCCTCCACCACCTAGACATGGTCGTCATAGATAAAGAAAAACCTCTGATAAATTATTTATCAGAGTTTTATATAATATTATTATAAGCCAGCTTGTTTTCTTAATGTTTCAGCTTTATCAGTATGTTCCCAAGGAAGATCTACATCTGTGCGACCGAAATGACCATAAGCTGCTGTTTGAGCATAAATTGGACGACGTAAGTCTAATTCTTTGATGATACCTGCTGGACGAAGGTCAAAGTTATCATTTACAAGTTTTGTGATAACGTCTTCAGCTACTTTATTAGTGCCGAAAGTATTGATGCTGATAGATACAG
>ENA-OQDF01000583-OQDF01000583.1-human-gut-metagenome-genome-assembly--contig:-NODE-583-length-15154-cov-4.361083_pt1 | contig 15154 bp, 18 predicted proteins | sample MGYA00242769_ERZ504597 | MGnify/ENA primary metagenome ERZ504597 (study PRJEB26092, sample SAMD00036305) | human gut metagenome | host: Homo sapiens | study: EMG produced TPA metagenomics assembly of...
ACTCCGGGGCAAGTTTCAGCAGACGTTCATAATCAGACTTTGCAAATTATAGTTGCGCTGCCGCATATAGATATAGGCGCGCATTAGCAAGGCTTCCTGATTATCGCTCTCTATATCCAGCACCAAAGAATAGTCTATCCGGGCCAAATCATCCTTCCCCAACTCAAGATAAAGAGCGGCACGGTTCATCAGGCAGGTATGGCACGCGGAGCAATGTTCAATGCCAGAGTATACGAGTCAAGGGCCTGCTCATACCGGTGTTGCCGACGCTGTATCGTTCCCAAGTTGGAGAACAGCAAAGCGTTATGAGGGTTGGCAGGCTCCATTTTCAAAGCTTGTTCAATGTATTTTTCGGCCAATGACAAGCTATCCTGCTCCGTGGCTGCAACCGCACGTTCGCTCAGTTCTTGATAGGTTTGTGAAAAGGCAGAAAACATCGTGGCTCCACACAAAAGGAAAGAAAAAATAAATTTCTTCATATAATCGTTCAGTATTTATTCCAAAGGATAGGTATCGAAAGCAAACAGTTCTGTTGACAAATAGCGTTCCCCCGTATCGGGCAGTAGGGCAACAATCATTTTATCCGCAAATTCAGGGCGTTCGGCCAGCAACCGTGCCGCATATACCGCTGCACCGGATGAGATGCCGGCCAGCAAGCCTTCCGTAGAAGCCAGCTCCCGTCCTCCACGAATGGCCTCGTCATCGGGTACCGGAATAACCTCGTCTACTACAGAAGCATCATAAATGGAAGGAATAAAATTGGCTCCAATCCCCTGGATGCGGTGCGGTGCGTCTTCCCCTCCTTCCAGAACCGGAGAGGAGGCAGGTTCTACAGCCACAACATAGACATCCGGATTGTGTTTCTTCAAGGCACGCGCCACTCCACAGACCGTGCCGCCCGTGCCCACACCGGCAACAAAAACAGTAACTTTGCCATCCGTGTCCGTCCAGATTTCTTCCCCCGTAGCATGTTCATGAGCCTTGGCATTGGAGGGATTTTCAAACTGTTGCAGAATAACCGCACCGGGTATCGCATCCCGCAGTTCTTTCGCTTTGGCAATGGAGCCGGACATACCTGCCAGCGTCGTCGAGTACAATCTCCGCGCCCAAGGCTTTCAACAGATTACGGCGTTCCACACTCATGGTCTCCGGCATGGTCAATATCAAATGGTATCCCTTGATGGTTGCCACCATCGCCAGTCCCACGCCGGTATTGCCACTGGTAGGTTCAATAATCGTGGCTCGGTTTCAAGCCCCGCGTGCCTCGGCATCCTCAATCATGGCAAATGCCACACGGTCCTTCACGCTTCCCGCCGGATTAAAAGATTCCAGCTTAGCCACAATATTTCTTTTCAATCCGTATTTACGGCTGTATTCAGCCAATTCCATCAAAGGAGTATGCCCAATCAACTCCGTCAGGTTCTTTGCAATTTTCGCCATAATCTTATTGTCTAATACATTCTTCCCGCACATACTTGCGGTGCATGGATATGCTGACAAAGATATGCAAATTCCAAGAAATAAACCGTGCGGGAAAGGAAAGATTATGCTGCCATCTACCAAAGCTTAACACGAATAAAGAGGATGAAAGGATATGAAACGATTGAAGAAGGAAAAATGGGAAGGAAGAACCATATCTGACAATCAGCGACTTCCCACTGCAAAGATGGTGCATGCTTTTTGCAGAACTTTACAGTGGGAAGTTACTGATGGACAGAACAGTAATGGGATACTGGCATCAAGACTTCTTAAGATAGTCTACAATCCAAACGCCCACTTCCTTGGTACCGTATTTGTCTCCACCTTCTACTTGAATCTCCGGTGTACGTACATTCGCATCGAGTGAAGCATCCACTGCCTTGCGAATCAACGCCCCTTCCTCTTTCAGGTCGAAGTATTCGAAAAGCATGGCTACAGACAAAATTTGCGCCAGCGGATTGGTATATTCAAACCTTTCGCTTGCGGCCAGGAGCCATGAATAGGCTCGAATACCGGCGTGCTCTCTCCCGTAGAAGCAGAAGGCAGCAATCCCATAGAGCCACTGATGCAGGAACCCTCGTCCGTCAAAATATCGCCAAACGTATTTTCCGTAACCATTACGTCAAAGAACTTCGGCTCTTGAATCATCTTCATAGCGGCGTTGTCCACAAACATATAGTCGGTTGTCACTTCGGGATATTGCGGTGCCATTTCCTGGGCAATCTGTCTCCAAAGGCGGGAAGAGGCAAGCACGTTGGCTTTATCCACCACCGTAAGATGTTTGTTACGTTTCATGGCATATTCAAATCCGACTTTCAGGATACGTTCAATCTCAGGACGGGTATACATGTTCGTATCATACGCCTTGTCATTGTCCTGGTATTTCTCACCGAAGTACATGCCACCGGTCAGTTCGCGGATGCAAAGGAAATCGGCACCATCCACCAGCTCCGCACGAAGGGGAGACTTATGGAGCAGACATTTGAAGGTCTGTACGGGACGGATGTTGGCAAACAGTCCCAGTTTCTTGCGCATAGCCAGCAAGCCCTGCTCGGGACGCACTTTGGCAGTAGGGTCATTGTCGAATTTCGGGTCACCTACGGCAGAGAACAATACAGCATCCGCATTTTTACAAGCCTCATAAGTGGCTTCGGGAAACGGGTCACCCACCTTGTCTATCGCGTCTGCACCGCAGATGGCATATTCATAGTTCACTTTATGTCCGAACTTCTCACACACGGCAGTCATCACATCCACGCCTACGGTAGAGATTTCGGGGCCGATACCGTCACCGGCCAACACTGCAATTTTAAAATCCATTGTTTTATTTATTATTTAAAAGTTCATCTATCTTCTTTTTGTTTGCAAGATTCTTGCGGCGATACCGGTCACCCCACACAAAACCAGCTGTCAATATAAGGGTATTGATGGCTGACATAAGATACTCGTCCGCATCCAACTCGCCGCTCCACCAACGCAGAAAGAGGTTGAAAGCAAAAAGCAAGCCTGCATACAACGCATAGCATACATAAGGACGCCTCTCAAAAAACGATTTCTTTTTCTCCATAAGATCCATTTTTTATGATTCGTATTCGTCTTCTATGATATTCAACATCTTCACCGTCGCCTTGATGGCCGCTTCCGTCTGGTCTGCGTCCAATCCGCGTGTACGGAATATCGTATCTTCAAAACTCCAGGTAATAACCGTCTGCACAAAGGCATCGGTACGCCCGGCCGGAGGAATGGTCACGGCATAGTTCGTCAGCATCGGGAACTTACGACCCAGTGTCACTTTATATATCTTGCGCAAGGCGCGCACAAAGCATCATACTGGCCATCTCCACTGGAACTTTCCTCATATTCCTTTCCGTTGATTTCTATCTTCAACGTAGCCATCGGCTTCAATCCATACGCCAGATTCACAATATAGCTCTTAAGGCTGACGCGTTCTTCTGCCATTCCGTGCTTCAGTACGTCCGAAACAATATAGGGCAGGTCTTCTTGCGTCACCAGTTCCTTCTTGTCGCCCAGCTCAATGATGCGTTCGGTCACTTTGCGCATGGCATCTTCATCCAGTTGTAATCCCAAGTCCTCCAAATTCTTCCGGATATTGGCTTTACCGCTGTTCTTGCCCAGGGCATACTCTCGCTTGCGGCCAAAGCGTTCGGGCAGAAGGTCGTTGCAGTAGAGGTTACTTTATTGTCACCGTCGGCATGGACGCCTGCCACTTGGGTAAATACATTCTCGCCCACAATCGGTTTATTGGCAGGGATTACGATACCCGAGTAGGACTCCACCACACGGCTTACATCGTTCAGGCGGCTTTCGTCAATGTTGGTAATGGCATTGAAGTGGTCTTTCAGGATAGCCTGCACACTGGCAAGCGGAGCATTGCCGGCACGTTCGCCCAGGCCGTTGATGGTAGTATGCAGTCCCTTGCAACCGCTAAGTACGGCGGCAAGCACATTGCTCACAGCAAGGTCATAGTCATTGTGGGCATGGAAGTCGAAATGGGCATGCGGATAGCGTTTCACCATCTTGCGCATGAACTCGATGACTTGTAGCGGGTTCAATACGCCCAATGTGTCAGGTAACATGTAACGGCGGATATTGGTCTGCTCCAAGGCGTCCATCAGACGGAACACATATTCCGGAGAATCTTTCATGCCGTTACTCCAGTCTTCCAGATAGACATTCACTACCATATCCTGCTCGTTGGCGTAATCCACTACAGACAGAATATCCTCGATATGCTCTTCGGGAGTCTTCTTCACTGGTAGGTGCAATGCTTCAGCGAGCCTTTGCACAGCAGATTGATGACACGGCAACCGGTCGCATGTATCCAGTCCACCGACGTGTGGCCATCTACAAAGCCAAGCACTTCTACTCTTGGCAACAGATTACGGCGTGCCGCCCAGTCACAAATCATTTTACGGCATCAAACTCTCCTTCGGATACCCGCGCAGAAGCCACCTCCACCCGGTCTACTTTCAATTCCTCCAGTAACAAACGGGCAATCATCAGCTTCTCATGGGGCACAAAGGAGACTCCGCTGGTCTGTTCACCGTCGCGGAGCTAGTGTCCATGATTTCTATCTTCGGATGATTATGCTTCATTTTTATTCTCCCAAGCTTCTATCTTATCTTTATTCTCAACCAGAAAATCGATGTCATCCAAACCATTCATCAAGCAATGTTTCTTGTAGGCATTGATTTCAAAATGTTCGCTCTTGCCCGTAGCCTTGTTGGTGATGGTCTGTTCGGGCAGATTCACTTCTACTTCCATCTTCGGATTGGCAGAGATAGAGTCGAACAACTCTTTCAGGAACGGCTCACTTACCACCACCGGAAGCACAAAGTTGTTCAGTTCATTGTTCTTGTGTATATCGGCAAAGAAGCTCGATACCACCACGCGGAACCCGTAACCGGCAATGGCCCATGCAGCATGCTCACGCTGGAACCGGAACCGAAGTTCTTTCCCGCCACCAGAATCTGTCCACCGTAAGTGGGATTGTTCAAAACAAAGTCCTTGTTCAGAGAACCATCCGGATGATAACGCCAATCGCGGAATAAATTATCTCCGAAGAACTTTTCCTCACGGGTAGTAGCTTTCAGAAAACGTGCAGGGATTATCTGGTCTGTATCCACATTCTCTAATGGAAGAGGCACACAAGTACTGGTTATTATATCAAATTTTGTCTTCATCTTTGTATTTACGATTTACAATTTACGATTGAAAATACTCTTGATTTACCTTTGTTGAACGATGTTTGATTTACGAAGTAATTTTAATCGTAAATCGTCCAATCGTACATCAAATCAGCGTTCTCGGGTCAGAAATAACTCCAGTCACTGCCGCTGCTGCAGCTACAAGCGGGCTGGCAAGCAGTGTTCGGGAACCCGGTCCCTGGCGTCCTTCAAAATTACGGTTACTGGTAGACACTGCATACTTTCCGGCAGGCACTTTATCGTCGTTCATTGCCAGACAAGCGGAGCAACCCGGTTGGCGAATGGCAAAACCGGCCTCTTCCAGAATCTTGTCCAGTCCCTCTTCACGAATCTGGGCATCTACCATCCAGGAGCCCGGAACCAGCCATGCCACTACATCCTCGGCTTTCCGACGGCCTTTCACAATGGAGGCAAATGCACGGAAATCCTCAATACGTCCATTGGTGCAGGCGCCTAGAAATACATAATCAATCTTCTTACCCAGCAAAGGCTCTCCCGGTTGAAAACCCATATAGCCCATGGACTTCATGAAAGAGGTGCGGGCAGCCTCTCCCATTCCTTCGGTAGTAGGAATATGTTGTGTGATACCCATGCCCATACCCGGATTGGTACCGTATGTAATCATCGGTTCAATATCTTCGGCTGCAAAACGGACTTCCTTGTCGAACACGGCATTTTCATCACTCCTCAACGTTTTCCAGTATGCCAATGCCTTGTCCCATGCCTCACCCTTCGGAGCATATTCGCGTCCTTTAATATACTCGAAAGTGGTTTCATCCGGAGCAACCATACCGCCGCGGGCACCCATCTCTATACTCAGATTGCACAAGGTCAGACGCCCTTCCATAGTCAGACTGCGCACAGCTTCTCCGCCATATTCCACGAAATATCCCGTAGCGCCGCTGGTCGTCATCTTCGACATCATATACAATGCTACATCTTTTGCCGTCACTCCCTTGCCAAGTTTGCCGTCGACAGTGATACGCATTGTCTTAGGACTGGTCTGAAGGATACATTGCGAGGCCATTACCATTCCACCTCACTCGTACCGATACCGAAAGCCACTGCTCCCATCGCCCCGTGGGTGGAAGTATGCGAGTCACCGCAGACAATGGTCATGCCAGGCAGGGTCAGCCCGCGTTCCGGACCTACTACATGGATAATTCCGTTCTTCTTGTCCATCATACCGAAATGGGCCAATCCAAACTCTTCCGCATTCTTGGCCAGTGTATCTACCTGAGTCTTTGAAATCGGGTCTTCAATCGGCTTGTCCTGGTCATGCGTCGGCGTGTTATGGTCGGGCATACAGAAGATCTTTTCCGGACGGAACACTTGATTCCACGTTCGCGCAATCCTGAAAAGGCTTGCGGGCTGGTTACTTCATGACAATAAAGCCGATCAATATAAAGCTGTGTGGGACCGTCTTCCACTTTCTGTACCACATGGGCATCCCAGATTTTATCAAATAATGTATTCATCTCTTTATGTACAATTTAGCTATTTACAATTTACGATTAAAATCACATCTTAAACTTATTGATACAGTCGATGTACGCTTCCACTGATGCCGCGATAATATCCGTATTGGCACCGAACCCATAATAAATATGATTATCGTATTCCACCTGCATATGTACCTTACCCATATCGTCGCTACCCTTGCTGATAGCCTGGATGGTGAATTCCTTCAATGTCATATGGCGGTCGATAATCTTCTTCAAAGCCTTGATAGCGGCATCTACCGGACCGTTTCCACTGGCAGCGGCTTCAAACTTCTCACCGGAGATGTTCAACCCCAAACTGGCAACCGAACGAACCCCCACCCCACTGGTCACCTGGAGATATTCCAGTTTGATACGGTGGTTCTGCGTACGATTTGCCCCTGCCAATACCAGAATGTCGTCATCATTGATATCTTTCTTCTTATCGGCAAGTTTCAAGAACTCTTCATACACTTTGTCCAGCTTCTCCTGATCCAACTGTACTCCCAATATCGACAAACGATTCTTCAAGGCTGCACGTCCGCTACGGGCTGTCAATACGATAGAATTATCATCAATACCCACATCATGCGGGTCAATGATTTCGTACGTCTGCACATTCTTCAATACACCGTCCTGGTGAATACCCGACGAATGGGCAAAAGCATTGCGACCTACAATAGCCTTGTTGGGCTGCACCGGCATGTTCATCAGGCTGGACACCATACGGCTGGTTGGATAAATCTTCTGTGTATTGATGTTGGTCTCAATTTCTATGTCCTTGTGACATTTGATAATCATCGCCACTTCCTCAAGAGAAGTATTGCCGGCACGTTCACCAATACCATTGATGGTTACCTCCACCTGGCGGGCACCATTCAGCACGCCAGCCATTGTATTGGCAGTAGCCATGCCCAAGTCATTGTGGCAATGAGTAGAAATAATGGCATTATGAATACCGTTGACATGTTCCATCAGATATCTTATCTTCGCGCCATACTCATCAGGCAAGCAATACCCCGTTGTATCGGGAATATTCACCACAGTAGCACCTGCCTTGATAACAGCTTCTACCACCCGTGCCAAATATTCATTATCCGTTCGGCCTGCATCTTCGGCATAGAACTCTACATCATCCACATACTTACGTGCATACTTTACGGCAGCCACTGCACGCTCTATTATTTCCTCGCGATTGGAATTGAATTTATATTTAATGTGCGAGTCAGATGTACCGATGCCAGTATGGATACGTTTATTCTTGGCAAATTGCAAAGCCTCTGCTGCCACATCAATATCTTTCTGTACGGCACGTGTCAAGGCGCAGATGGTGGGCCATGTCACAGCCTTTGATATCTCAATGACCGAATTGAAATCTCCCGGACTTGAAATCGGAAATCCGGCTTCAATCACGTCCACCCCCAGGCTTCCAGTTGTCTGGCTACCTGAATCTTTTCCACTGTATTCAATTGGCATCCCGGAACCTGCTCGCCATCGCGGAGCGTTGTGTCGAAAATAAATAATTTGTCACTCATTGCTTTATTGTATTTAATTTATGTCCCATAAAAAAAGCCTTTCGCACTTGGAAGTGAGAAAGGCTTCATATATCATTGCATCTTACATATATATTCACGCACAGCACTCACTTCCACTAAACTTTGCCAGTAGAATAATAATACCACACAGTAGAATATATGTAAAGTTCTGAATCATCTTCTTTTTTGTTTTGACGTTGCAAAGGTAGATATTATTTCGTATCACACAAACAAATTCATTACTTTTTTCAAAGAAACAGTTTCATTTTATAAGTTAGCATTCACCTATTACTTAAATATATCACAAAAAAGGCATACTTTACAGTATGCCTTTTCCTATTGCACAATTTAATACAAGTCTTGAATTACTTTTTATCACAAGCTTTCTTGCAATCTTCTTTCTTATCACAAGCAGCTTTATCACAAGCCTTCTCACATTTCGCACTGTCACAAGCAGCAGAGTCAGCACCCTCACAGCAAGCCTTAGCAGAGTCACACACTTGTTCTGTTTTTGCTGCGCAGCAAGAATCCACCTCAGTTACATTAGAATCTGCAGCCTTTTTGTTGCCACAAGATGTCACTGCGAAAGAAAACGCTACCGCAACGGCAGCCAATAAAACTTTAGTCTTCATACTTTCAATTTGCTTTAAAACGTTGATATAAAATTAGTTCGACGCAAATATACGAAAAGTTTATGAGACCGCCAAAACGAACGAAGCCTCCGTATCCTTATCAGACACGGAGGCTTCTTCTGAAAAACGGCGACTACCTACTCTCCCACTGTTACGCAGTACCATCGGCGTGACCGCTTAACTTCTCTGTTCGGAATGGGAAGAGGTGGAACCCCGGTGCTGTAGTCACCTGAATAAGGTAGACATGATGCGAAAAAAGCAAAGCATTCATTTATGGCTGAACGTATATACCTCCATACAAGGCAAGGCAAAAAGTGAACGGGCAATTAGTAACGCTCGGCTATGACATCGCTGCCTGTACACCTGCGTCCTATCAACGTTGTAGTCTACAAGACCCTGAGAAATCTAATCTTGTGGCTGGCTTCGTACTTAGATGCTTTCAGCACTTATCCAATCCCGACTTAGATACCCGGCAATGCACCTGGCGGCACAACCGGTAAACCAGAGGTCAGTCCAACACGGTCCTCTCGTACTAGTGTCAGAGCCACGCAAATTTCATGCGCCCACGATAGATAGAGACCGAACTGTCTCACGACGTTCTGAACCCAGCTCGCGTGCCACTTTAATGGGCGAACAGCCCAACCCTTGGGACCTTCTCCAGCCCCAGGATGTGACGAGCCGACATCGAGGTGCCAAACCCCTCCGTCGATATGAGCTCTTGGGAGGGATCAGCCTGTTATCCCCGGAGTACCTTTTATCCTTTGAGCGATGTCCTTTCCATACAGAAACACCGGATCACTATGCTCTAGTTTCCTACCTGATCGACTTGTGAGTCTCCCAGTCAAGCGCCCTTATGCCATTACACTCTGCCGACGGTTACCAATCGTCGTGAGGGCACCTTTAGAAGCCTCCGTTACGCTTTTGGAGGCGACCACCCCAGTCAAACTACCCACCAAACAGTGTCCCCGCAACAGCGGGTTAGAACTCAAATAATCAAAGGGCCGTATTTCAACAGCGGCTCCACGAACACTGGCGTGCCCGCTTCAAAGCCTCCGGCCTATCCTACACATCAATTACCCAAATTCAATGTTAAGCTATAGTAAAGGTTCACGGGGTCTTTTCGTCCCATCGCGGGTAATCGGCATCTTCACCGATACTACAATTTCACTGAGCTCACGGTTGAGACAGCGTCCAGATCATTACACCATTCGTGCAGGTCGGAACTTACCCGACAAGGAATTTCGCTACCTTAGGACCGTTATAGTTACGGCCGCCGTTTACTGGGGCTTCAATTCAACGCTTCTCTTGCGATGACGTCTCCTCTTAACCTTCCAGCACCGGGCAGGTGTCAGGCTGTATACTTCATCTTTCAATTTTGCACAGCCCTGTGTTTTTGTTAAACAGTTGCCTGGACCTATTCTCTGCGCCTCAATTGCTTGAGGACCCTTTATCCCGAAGTTACAGGGTCAGTTTGCCTAGTTCCTTAACCGTGAATCACTCAAGCGCCTTAGTATATTCAACCCGACTACGTGTGTCCGTTTGCGGTACGGGTACCGTAAGGATTAAGTTTAGCGGATTTTCTTGGAAGTATGATTACACGCACTATTGGATTGTCCAGAAGGACGCTCCATACTGTCAGGTTCGACTCTCATTCCGGATTTGCCTGGAACAATCAACATCTACACCCTTCAACGGACTATTCCGTCAGTCCGCGGCGCTGTCACGACTCCGTCTCCACGTCACTCCTTAAGGTAGTACCGGAATATTAACCGGTTCTGCCATCGGCCTCGCCGTTCGGCTGAGCCTTAGGACCCGACTTACCCTGATCCGATTAGCGTTGATCAGGAAACCTTAGTCTTTCGGCGAGGGGGTTTCCCACCCCCTTTATCGTTACTTATACCTACATTTGCTTTTCCACACGCTCCAGCAAGCTCACGCCTTACCTTCGACGCTGAGTGGAATGCTCCCCTACCGATGATTTCTCATCCCAAAGCTTCGGTAGAATACTTATGCCCGATTATTATCCACGCCAAACTCCTCGACTAGTGAGCTGTTACGCACTCTTTAAATGAATGGCTGCTTCCAAGCCAACATCCTAGCTGTCTTAGCAATCTGACTTCGTTAGTTCAACTTAGTATTCATTTCGGGACCTTAGCTGTTGGTCCGGATTGTTCTCCTTTAGGACATGGACCTTAGCACCCATGCCCTCACTCCTGACATAGAACTGACACGCATTCGGAGTTTGTCAAGACTTGATAGGCGGTGAAGCCCTCGCATCTTATCAGTCGCTCTACCTCATGTCAGTATAAGTCAAGGCTGCACCTAAATGCATTTCGGGGAGTACGAGCTATCTCCAAGTTTGATTAGCCTTTCACCCCCACCCTCAGGTCATCCAGAAGCTTTTCAACGCTTATTGGTTCGGTCCTCCAGATGGTGTTACCCATCCTTCAACCTGCCCAAGGTAGATCACTTGGTTTCGCGTCTACTCCTTCCGACTATACGCCCTGTTCAGACTCGCTTTCGCTTCGGCTGCGGATCTGAGATCCTTAACCTCGCCGGAAAAAGTAACTCGTAGGTTCATTATGCAAAAGGCACGCCGTCACACTAAAAGTGCTCCGACCGCTTGTAGGCACATGGTTTCAGGAACTATTTCACTCTTCTGTTCGAAGTGCTTTTCACCTTTCCTTCACAGTACTGGTTCACTATCGGTCTCTCGGGAGTATTTAGCCTTACCGGATGGTCCCGGCAGATTCACGCAGAATTCCTCGTGCTCCGCGCTACTCAGGATACCACTAGGCTTCGGTTGGCTTCGCATACGCAGCTATCATGCTCTATGGCTGTACTTTCCAGAACATTCTGCTCACCAACTTTCTTGCCACAACGTGGTCCTACAACCCCACACATGCCGTAACATGGATGGTTTGGGCTGTTCCCCGTTCGCTCGCCACTACTGGGGGAATCATTATTTATTTTCTTTTCCTGCAGGTACTAAGATGTTTCAGTTCCCTGCGTTAGCCTCCCGCATTGCGGATGATATCCCTTCAGGATATCGGGTTGTCCCATTCGGAAATCCGCGGATCAAAGGTCATTTGCACCTACCCGCGGCTTATCGCAGCTTATCACGTCCTTCATCGCCTCCGAGAGCCAAGCATCCGCCATGTGCCCTTACTTACTTTTTGTCTTACCGATCACGTATGGTCGATATATACTTTCAGCTTTCAACTTTACTTTTTTGGTCACATCATGTCAAAGATCGTTGTCAAGGATTAAGGATTAAAGATAATTCCTAATCTTGAGAAGTGGAGAATAACGGATTCGAACCGTTGACCCCCTGCGTGCAAAGCAGGTGCTCTAGCCAGCTGAGCTAATCCCCCTTCACCATTGATGAAAGACCCGCTAAATCGTAACCGGTCGGTCACCAACTGAGAAGTAGTCCCAGGCAGAGTTGAACTGCGACCTCTACATTATCAGTGTAGCGCTCTAACCAACTGAGCTATAGGACTGTCAGTCAAACCCTCGCCTTACGGCTCGGCTTCTACTTTTCTCGTATATTTTAATAAACAAGTACGCGCAGTACAAGAGGTTCTTATGGAAGCATAACTTCAAGAACCAACGATCGAGTCGAGACGTCACTCCAGAAAGGAGGTGTTCCAGCCGCACCTTCCGGTACGGCTACCTTGTTACGACTTAGCCCAATCACCAGTTTTACCCTAGGGCGCTCCTCGCGGTTACGCACTTCAGGTACCCCCGGCTTTCATGGCTTGACGGGCGGTGTGTACAAGGCCCGGGAACGTATTCACCGCGCCGTGGCTGATGCGCGATTACTAGCGAATCCAGCTTCATGGAGTCGGGTTGCAGACTCCAATCCGAACTGAGAGAGGTTTTAGGGATTAGCATCACGTCGCCGTGTAGCTGCCTTCTGTACCCCCCATTGTAACACGTGTGTAGCCCCGGACGTAAGGGCCGTGCTGATTTGACGTCATCCCCACCTTCCTCACATCTTACGACGGCAGTCTCGACAGATCCCCAGCATAACCTGATGGTAACTATCGATAAGGGTTGCGCTCGTTATGGCACTTAAGCCGACACCTCACGGCACGAGCTGACGACAACCATGCAGCACCTTCACAAATGCCTTGCGGCTGATCTGTTTCCAGAACATTCATTTGCAATTTAAGCCCGGGTAAGGTTCCTCGCGTATCATCGAATTAAACCACATGTTCCTCCGCTTGTGCGGGCCCCCGTCAATTCCTTTGAGTTTCACCGTTGCCGGCGTACTCCCCAGGTGGAATACTTAACGCTTTCGCTTGGCCGCTTACTGTATATCGCAAACAGCGAGTATTCATCGTTTACTGTGTGGACTACCAGGTATCTAATCCTGTTTGATACCCACACTTTCGAGCATCAGCGTCAGTTACAGTCCAGCAAGCTGCCTTCGCAATCGGAGTTCTTCGTGATATCTAAGCATTTCACCGCTACACCACGAATTCCGCCTGCCTCTACTGTACTCAAGACACCCAGTATCAACTGCAATTTTACGGTTGAGCCGCAAACTTTCACAACTGACTTAAGCATCCGCCTACGCTCCCTTTAAACCCAATAAATCCGGATAACGCTCGGATCCTCCGTATTACCGCGGCTGCTGGCACGGAGTTAGCCGATCCTTATTCATACGGTACATACAAAAAGGCACACGTGCCCAACTTTATTCCCGTATAAAAGAAGTTTACAACCCATAGGGCAGTCATCCTTCACGCTACTTGGCTGGTTCAGACTCTCGTCCATTGACCAATATTCCTCACTGCTGCCTCCCGTAGGAGTTTGGACCGTGTCTCAGTTCCAATGTGGGGGACCTTCCTCTCAGAACCCCTATCCATCGTCGGCTAGGTGGGCCGTTACCCCGCCTACTACCTAATGGAACGCATCCCCATCGTACACCGATGAATCTTTAATGATGCTATCATGCAATCTCATCATACCATCAGGTATTAATCTTTCTTTCGAAAGGCTATCCCTGAGTGTACGGAAGGTTGGATACGCGTTACTCACCCGTGCGCCGGTCGCCGGCAATTGAAGCAAGCTTCAATCCCGCTGCCCCTCGACTTGCATGTGTTAAGCCTGTAGCTAGCGTTCATCCTGAGCCAGGATCAAACTCTTCATTGTAAAATATCTTTTTAACCTGCATTACTGCAAGATTTGTTTGCTCTGTTCAGGTTTCCGTTTTCTCTTTCAGTGCACCTTTATATTTTTAAGGTTACTGACGGTTCTTCCCGCCATCCTCATTTTGCAGCCTGTATACCAGACTGTTTCAGACGACTTTTTCTTGTACTACATCTCGTTTGTTTATCTAAAGTCTATCAAAGATCTCTCTTCTTTTCGGCTTCCGTTTTTATCGGAAAGCGGATGCAAAGGTAAATGCTTTTTTTCATTCTGCCAAACTTTTCGGAAGTTTTTTTCGAAAAGTTTTTTTCAGGAAAACCGGAAGGATGACTTTCTCGCTCCCTTGGACAATACCAAGGTAAGATACTTGCACAGTCCGAAGCCGGATCCAGCACAGAATTTTTCAGCATGTCGTTTTCAGTTACCTGAGCCCTCTCTCCCGAAAGCGGTTGCAAAGGTATAGCCTTTTCCCTTTCCTGCAAATTCTATGAAACACTTTTTTCAAACAATTTTCAATTATTTTTATAAACAACTGTAAATCAATTATGTTTTAAAGCATATTTTTCAATACTTCTCTAAAAGTATAATTTATAATACACATTATTATATATTAATATAAAGGCGAAAAACTGATTTACACTGAGAAGTTCCTTTTAAAACTGGATAGTTTCATACTGGAAAGAAGGCACTGAAAAGACAAGCTAGTTTATATCACCGAAAGGTTCTATACAAACTTAATCTATACTTCCGGAAAAATACGTTCATACTGAAAAACTTATACCAGTAGCAAATACCAGACAAGAAGATAAACTTACACAATCTTTAATTTATACTTCGAGAAAATATATTCAAACTGAAAAAACTTATACCAGTAGGAAATACCAGACAAGAAGATAAACCTTACATAAACTGACGGATTTCATATTAACAGGAAAACCGTTTATATCAGGCAAGAGATTCTATTATTACTGGAAATTCTTTAAAGCGAAACCATATACCAGCTGAATGATCTGATAATTACAGATTATTCAAACTTGTATAGGAAAAGCCTGCGATAAAAAGAAATAATACTATTCAGCTAAGAAACTGTTTTGAATTGATTCAAGAATAATGTTATAAGCATCTTCAGATCTCAAATC
>ENA-OQDF01000585-OQDF01000585.1-human-gut-metagenome-genome-assembly--contig:-NODE-585-length-15129-cov-2.258832_pt1 | contig 15129 bp, 18 predicted proteins | sample MGYA00242769_ERZ504597 | MGnify/ENA primary metagenome ERZ504597 (study PRJEB26092, sample SAMD00036305) | human gut metagenome | host: Homo sapiens | study: EMG produced TPA metagenomics assembly of...
CTGTTGTTATTCTATTGCATCCTTTGCATTGCTTGCACGTCTTTGCACCTGTTATCCATCCTTGCGATGTGCAAAAAATGTGCAAAAGTGTGCAGAGCCAAAATCAGCCCAGCAAAACAGGCTGTTTCGCACAGCCCCAAAAGCTGGATTTCAACAGTATTTATTGTGCAAAATCTTCCAGTTTTATCCAAACAACAATCTTACATGACACATCGGTTCTATGGCAGGGTTTAGGACATCCGAACAGACACCGTTTGATATAGAAATGAGGTTCACCATGAATAAACTGCTTTCCTGCCGCTTCAATATGGACACCAACCGGGTGGAAGCCCGGTTCGCAGACGGCTCTACCGTTGCCATCGACTGCATCGCCATTGAGGATGAGTAGCACATCTAATGCTGTGACGCATGACATCGACCAGACCAATTTCTAAGACAGCTTATCCATTTTCAGAAATGGCCGCCTGTCTCCATAAAATCCAAAAGACCAAAGCCATCCGGTAAAAAAGCGGACGGCTTTGGTCCTTTCTATGGTGTAAGGAGAACAAATCTGTAAAGTCTGCGGATTGAAAGCTGTCCGGCGGCAGGTACAGCCGATTTCTTTATCAGCCCAGAACGCCCACGTTCTCGATTGCGGTCTGCTGCAGCTCTTCCAGGAAGTCCAGTGCATCCTGACCGGTCACGATAAACGGATCGTTGAAGTTGATCGCACGCTGATCCTCATCGTACTTGGCATTGTTGTTCACAACGTCCTCGCACAGGAAGCCAGATAGAAACGATGCCTGCATCCGTGCCCTTGGGAGCCATCCAGATGTAGCAGCCGTTAAGTTGTTCTTCACGTAGCCGCTTTCATTGATGGAAGGAGTATCGGGCAGTGCGGAGCAGCGGTCGCCAATGGTGCACAGGGAGTCACGTCGCCATTCTCGATGTACTCCTTCGCAGTCAGGTAAGGTACAAAGCAGACATCCACATGGCCGCCGACCAGTGCTGCGATACGGTCAGAACCATCGCCGCCATCCACGATGTTGCAGTCAAATCCTGCCTGCTGGAGCAGCAGAGCGTAGACATGCGTGTTGCCGCCGGAGGACATGCCCATCTTGATCGTGCCGGGGTTTGCCTTGGACTTTTCCAGCAGATCCTCCATGGAGGTGATGCCGGACTGCTTGTTGGCAAACAGCATTTCGCCTGCGCCGCGGCCAAATACGGCAATCACTTCGTAGTCCTTATAGCTGTACTGGCAGGTGCCGGAAGCAAAGTTGTTGACGACAGCAGAGGTATTTGCGCCGATGATGGTATAGCCGTCGGTGGGGGTGCTCTGATATTGCGTCATAGCCACAGAGCCATTGGAGCCGGCCATGTTGGTCACTGCAATGGACTGGCCAAAGGAAGGCTCAACATACTGTGCCATCAGGCGGTTGTTCAGGTCGGTATCGCCACCGGCACCAAAGCCAACCACCAGCGTCATGGAAGTGTTGGGATATCCGTCCGGCTTAGCAGCTGCGCTCCCTGCTGCGGTGGATGCCGTTGCGGAAGTAGCGGTCGAGCTGGCAACAGAGGAAGCCGAGCTGCGCCGCAGGCAGTCAATGCAGCAGATGCGCCCACGATACCCATAGCAGCAAGGAACGAACGACGAGTGATCTTTTCATGATAAACTTTCCTTTCTCCTTGTAAATATTTGTGTGAAACCGGAATATATGATCCATTAACGTTTTCAGAATTATTCCCCTTCGGATGCCTCAACAGTCTCCACGGCAGCAGCTTCACGGTCAGCAGCGCGCTTATTGGAACGCAGGCTGTAAACGATCATGACGACAGTGACGACCAGGATGACCAGGGCAAGCGGGTGGTTCAGCAGTTCCTTCGGGCCGCTGCTCATGAAAGACTCGGCACGGCGCAGGTTCTTTTCAAAGATGGGTCCCAGAATAAAGCCAATGGCAACAGGCATGATGGGCAGCTTCATGCACGGATCACAACTGCGATCAGGCCGAAGTACAGCAGGCACCACACATCAAACATGCGGTTGCTGCAGCCAAATGCGCCCACACAGCACATGCACAGGATGATGGGCATCAGCAGGTTCTGCGGAGCAGACAGAACCTTGACAAAACCCTTGATGCCGAACAGCATGAAGAACAGCATGAACAGAGAGGACAGGCCGATGATGAGGTAGATGGCATACATCAGAGCGCCGCTCTTATCAAAGATCAGCGGGCCAGGGGCGATACCGTGGATGATCAGGCTGCCCAGCAGGATCGCCGTGATGCCATCGCCGGGGATACCCAGCGTCAGCAGGGGAATCATTGCACCGCCAACCGCTGCGTTGTTTGCCGTCTCAGAGGCAACCACGCCGTCCATGATGCCAGTACCAAACTTTTCAGGGGTCTTGGAACGGTTCTTGATCGTGGTATAGGACATGATGCCGGCTGTACCGCCGCCGATACCGGGCAGGATGCCAATGCCGGTGCCGATAAATGCCGCGATAAAGAAGTTGACGATCTGGCTCTTGAATTCCTTCCAGGTGAAACCCAGACCATGGATCTTATCCACGGTGGTGTTCTGAACGATGACTTCCTTGGGCTTGACGACTTTCTGCGCCACAGCCACGACCTCCGGCACTGCATACAGGCCGATCAGAACGACCAGCTGCTGGAAGCCGGACTGCATATTCACACTGCCAAAGTCATAACGCACGATACTGTCAAAAGCACTGATGCCGAACGTGGCAAAGATGACACCCAGCAGCGCTGCTGCCAGGCCTTTGACCATATCTTTGCCTGCCAGCGAAATGACCAGCGACAGGGAGAAAATGGACAGTGCGCAATACTCAAATGCACCAAACTTGATCGCGACAGCTGCCAGATAGGGCGCAATGATCATCAGGGCGATCAGACCAAAGATGGTACCGAGGAACGAGAAGAAGATGCCGGTGCCCAGCGCCTTTGCGCCCTCGCCCTTGCGCGCCATGGGCGCGCCGTCAAATGCAGTGACCATAGAAGCGGGCGTGCCGGGAATATTCAGCAGAATAGAGGAGACCAGGCCGCCGGAGATGCCGCCAATGTACAGCGCCATCAGCAGTGCAATGGCTCTGTTGTCGCTCATTGCAAAAGTCATCGGCAGGCAGATGGTAACAGCCATCGTTGCAGTCAGCCCGGGGATCGCACCAAAAATAGTACCGATCAGGGTGCCTGCTGCCACCAGTACGATGCTCAGCGGATCACCGAACACCATGGAGAAGCCTTCCATTAACATGATCTGTACCTTCCTTTCTTAGAAGATTCCCTTCAGGATACTGCGGGAGCGGCATCGAGAAAGCGTATTTGAACAGCGCATAGATGGCAACTGCACAGATCAGAGCAAAGATCAGTGTAAAGCCTATCTTGCGATCCTCTTTGTAGGAGAGGATGTTGAACTCTGCAAACAGGAACAGGAACGTGGAGATCAGGAAGCCCACCGGCTGGATCAGAGCAATGTAGATCAGCAGTACCACAAACATCTCGATCACAGCACGGTTTGCGCTCCAGAAATCCTTTACCATCTGTGCAGCGGTTTTCTTTTCCGGCGCATTTCCTGCTGCCTTTTCTGCTTTCATCACGCGCACACCGCGGATGACCAGAATAATACCAAGGATCAGCAGCAGCGTGCCCCAGAGCTTTGGCACAGAAGATGCATTCAGAAAGGACGATGACAGCATCTTGGGGATCTTGATCCTGGTGGCGCCGATCAGATATGCAATGGAAAATGCACTCAGCACGATGCCGCTGAACAGATCATTCCTTCCTTTGTAATATTTTTCGTATTTCATAGGTTTGTTCTCCCTTATTTTGTAGTAAGGACAGCGGTTCAGCGTCCATCTTCCATAAATTGTCTGAACTCTGCCTCAACCCATGCAAGATAATTCTGCCAGTCCTGGCCGGTCGGGTCAATGAACGGATTTCCGGCATCCGGATCTGCAAGCTTTTTTCCATCTTTTGCAGGATGTGGTTCGGTGCAGGATGATTTCCCAGCACCAGTTGCACATTCTGTGCCTTCATTTTTCCAGCGAGCGGAGAAATTCGGGCTGAAGATCCGACAGGCCATACCGTGCAAAGAACTCTTTGTACATCGTAATGAATCCTGCGCCGCCAAACGTTCCCGCGTGCCAGATATGCCCATTGTCTTCAACGTCAAAGAAGAACGACATGGTGCCTTCTGTGTGGCCGGCGGTCTCGATGCAGTGGATCACGGTGTTGCCAAGGCGGATCTCATCTCCGTCTTCCAGCAGGACATCCGGGCGGATCATCCGGTAACTGAGATATGGATCCTGCGGGATAACGGCAAGCTCCGGCTTGCGCTGCACGCTTTCCCATTCATCCCTGCCAACATAGGCCTTTGCACCGTAGATCTTTGTCAGGGTGTTCGTGGCACCAAAGTGGTCGTAATGAAGGTGCGTGTGCAGCACGATCCGGATATCCTTTGGGTCAAAACCTGCCTCCCAGATGGAGTTTATCAGCAGATGATCCAGTTCGGGGTAGCTTGTGTCGATCACGATCAGCCCCTCACCGGTGTCGATCAGATGCGAACAGACCGCCTTGTTGCCAATGTAATAGACATTCCCTGCGATCTGGAATGGTCTGACATAAAAGTCATCGGGATACCGCTTCTGCAATTCTCCACGGCCTTCCAGCCGTGCCATACGCACATAATAGTGTTCATACCGGGTGCGCGGATTGTAATCGTCCATGTTTTCCCCCTTCCGGCTCGTCTTTTACGCTGCGCTTCTTTTTATTTTCCGGCCCATCTGGATGATCGTAGACCTTCTTGTCTGCCACGAAGGGCCACTTTTCGCCGCGGATCACCGCCAGACAGCCATCCACGCACATGGTAGCCATCTTGATCACAGCTTCGCGGGTCTGCGCTGCCGAATGCGGGCTTACGATCAGATTGGGGGTATTCAGCAGGGGATCATCCGGCTTGGGCGGCTCATTGCAGAACACGTCGGTGCCTGCACCGGCAATGGTTCCTGCACGAAGCGCCTCACAGAGCGCCTCCTCGTTTACGATCCCGCCGCGGTGCAGTTGATGACCAGCGCCGTCTTTTTCATCGTCGCCAGCTCAGCTGCGCCGATCATATTGCGGGTCTGGTCGGTCAGGGCACATGTACGGTCACGATGTCGGCATTCTTGATCAGTTCTTTGTAATCTGCATAGTATTCAGCGCCCAGTGCTTCGATCTTTTCCTGGCTCATGAAGGGATCATAGCCTGCGATCTTCATGCCGACGCCCTGGCAGATCTTTGCGGTCTCACGGCCAATGGCACCCAGACCGATGACACCCACCGTTTTGCCTTCCAGCTCAAATGCTTGTGTGCACCGCGGATCTCCCAGTTGCCTTTCCGGGTCTCCACCTGACCTTCGTACAGGTTCTTGGAAAGCGCAAACATCATGGCGACCGCATGCTCGGCCACGCTGCGGTTGTTGGCGCCCGGCGTGATGACGACCGGGATGCCAAGCTCCGTTGCTTTTTTCACATCCACCGAATCATAGCCAACACCGGTGCGACCGATGACCTTCAGGTTGGGGCTGTTTTCAATGGCATGTGCATCGCACTTTGCAATGCGCACGATCAGCGCATCCGCGTCCTTCATATCGTCCAGATAATTATTGGGATCGGGATTATCTTCTGCAATGATCTCCACCTGACCATTGGTATCTGCCTTGAGCTTTTCGATGCCTTCCGGGCAGATGGACTGTGTCATAACAAATTTCATAAGTGATCTCTCCTTCAGCTCTTGCTCCGGCAAAAACTTGCCGCGTAGGCGATGGCGTTTGCAAGGCTCCGTTCGTTGCCGTTGCCCTTGCCTGCATGGTAGAAATCCGTGCCGTGGTCAACGCTGGCGCGGATGATCGGCAGGCCCAGCGTCACATTGACTCCCTCCACCGCTTTCCACTCCTGTTTTTCACGATCATATACGAAGCCGACGGTCTTGAGGGGGATATGGCCCTGATCGTGGTACATGCACACCACGATATCGTACCAGCCGCCCAATGCCTGGCTGAACACGCTGTCCGGGGCAGGGGACCGATGGCGTTGATCCCTTCGGCCCTGGCTGCTTCGATCGCCGGAGTGATCTCGGTGATCTCCTCGGTGCCGAACAGTCCGTTCTCTCCGCAATGGGGATTCAGGCCGGCAACCGCCACCCGCGGCTTTTCAATGCCGATATCCTGGCAGGCCTTGTCCGCAATCTCGATCACATCCAGCACACGGTCTTTTTTGACACGATCACACGCTTCCCGCAGGGAAACATGGGTGGAAACGTGAACGACCCGCAGATCATGATGCACCAGCATCATGGTATATTTTTTCGTGTGCGTGTAGGTGGCGTAGATCTCGGTATGGCCGTCAAAATGGGTATAGCCATCGGATCTTTCTCCGTGATAAAATTCCAGCGCCTTATTCAGGGCTTCCTTATTCAGGGCATTTGTGCAGGTGGCGTCTACCTCACCGGCCATTGCCAGCTCGATAACCTTTTTTACACACTGGAATGCGGCATTGCCGCCCTCCACACTCACCTTTGCCAGCTCGAACTTGTTGATATCTTCGATCAGGTCCAGATGCAGCACATCAATGGTGCCGGGGGTGAACAGCGCATCGCTGACTTTCTCGCAGCGGTGGATCACGATATCTTCCCGGCCAACAAACTTTTTGGCCTGTTCAAACACTTTGACGTCACCCACAACTATGGGGCGGCAGTAAGAGTATTGTTTGGGATCTGCCAGCGCCTTGATGGTGATTTCCGGGCCGGAACCCGCAGGATCGCCCATGGTAATGCCAACGATGGGTTTTGTCATAAGTCAGCTCCCCTTAATCCATGCCTTTGGCGGCAACATCTGCCAGCACCTTCTTGATGGCTTCCAGACCCTCTTCCGGCACATAATTGAAGGGAGCGCGGCACTTGCCGACATTGCGTCCCTGCAGGGCAACAGCGGTCTTGATGATCGTATTCGGGTTGCCATACTTGAAGGTCTGCTGCAGTACGGCAACGGCATCCTGTGCGCGCTGTGCGCCTTCCAGATCGCCTGCAATAAAGCAGTTGTAAATGTTTGCAATGGTGTGCGGCCAGATATGTTGGCACGGCCTGCAATGCCGCCTGCGCCGCCCTCTTTCAGGCATGTCAAGATCGCTCCGTCGTTGCCAGCCAGAATCGCCACATCCTTGTCCAGCTCTTTGGTCAGGCGGATGTAGGCTTTCAGGTTTTCGATATCACCGCTGGAATCCTTCGCGCCAACAATCACATCCACATCACGGCAAAGAGCCTGCACGGTCTCCGGCAGGAGCTTGTTGCCGGTACGGGGCGGAATGTTGTACAGGATAATGGGAATGTTCACATGCTTTGCAACTGCAACATAGTGATCGTACAGCTCCTTCTGAGAAGCCACTGCAAAGCTGGGGGTAATGATGGACAGTGCATCTGCGCCAAGCTCTTCTGCGCGCTTGCTCATGCGGATGGTCTCTGCAGTGGTGATGCAGCCAGTGCCGGCATAAACAGGCACACGACCCTTGACCTGATCGATCACCGTTGCGAGGATCTCTTCTTTCTCTCTGGCAGAAAGGGCGTATGCTTCGCCGTTGGTGCCCAGCGGGAAGATTCCATGCACACCGCCCGCCAGCAGACGCTCTACCTGCTTGCGCAGCTCTTCATGATTGACGGTCTGCTCTGCGTCATCGTTCATCGGGGTGATTACCGGAGGGATAATACCTTTGATATCGCTAGTCTTCATAATGTGCTCTCCTTTTCTGTTTTGTTTTTTCTATGATGTTTCTATATGAAATGAATGCTTACATGACTTCCTGATACAGCTTGCGTGCATCATCTGCCGTAACAGGGCGCATATTGTTTACCAGAAGCCGCTGCACCTGCATGCCCGCCTCGACCAGTCCTTCCAGATCCTCGGCCGGAACGCCGAACTCCTTCAGGCTGGTGGGAATGTCCAGGTGCTTGACGATGTGCTCCAGACGAGCGATCATCCATGCGGTCTTTTCTTCCACTGTGGTGCAGGTCTTTTCCTCATGGCAGCAGCGGTCATAAGCAATTGCCAGCCGCTCGCGAACTGCCGGATGCTCGCTGTTGAAGCGCATGACGGGTGCCAGCAGGATCGCATTTGAAACGCCGTGGGCGATATGATACTTGCCGCCCAGCGGATAGCTCAGGGCGTGGACTGCAGTGGTGCCGGAAGCGGTGATCGCCAGGCCGCCATAGTAAGCGGCGATCTGCATCCGGTTCTTCTCCGTCATGGCCTCGGGGTCATCGCAGGCTTTTTCGATGTTGTTCAGGATCAGATCCAGGCCTTCCAGCGCATACAGATCGCTGAAGGGATTTGCCTTGTTGCTGGTAAAGCACTCGATGCAGTGTGCCAGTGCATCCACACCGGTAGCTGCTGCGATCTTGCGGGGCAGGTTCTTGATCATGCGTGCATCCAGAATGACATAATCTGCGATCATGTTCTCATTGACAATGCCGACCTTCAGTTCCTTTTCCGGTACAGCCACGATGCATTGGGGGTGACCTCTGCGCCGGTGCCTGCGGTCGTAGGGATGAGCACGATGGGCACGCACTTCTGTGCCATGCCGGGGTTGTCCAGCAGCTCCTTGACGCCGTAGTCATCCGTCACCAGTACGCTGGCCAGCTTGGCAGCGTCCATCACGCTGCGCCGCCGCAGGCACAATCAAGTCTGCACCGGACGCTTTGAACTGGTCCACCAGTTTCTGCACGGCCATGTAGCTCGGCTCCGGAGGCAGGTCATCCAGCACATAGTATTCTGCACCTGCCGCCTTGACTGCATTTTCCGGCAGGGCAAACAGTCCGGCGCCTTCAATTCCCTTATCCGTGAACATTGCCACTTTTTTGCGCCCCGCGCCTTGATGATCGCGGTGATGTTGTCCATTGCGTTCTCACCGCCATAAACTGCATGCGGCATTTTCAGGTTATACTGTGTAAGCATTTCCAAAAACCTCCCTGCTGTTTTGATCCAGCTCATTCCGTTTTGTTCCATGCGATCTGATCCGCAAGACAGATCAGCAGATCATCCTGTCCGAACCCACCCGACTTTGTAATGACATGGCGGGTGCATCCATTGTAAGTAAAGCGTGCCAGAACCACGCCCGATTCCATTTCACACACCGGTTCCAGCTCGTGCACGCCAATGCAGTTCATACATTGCAGCAGCGTATCTCCGCCGGTCAGCAGCAACGTTCCAAGATGCGGGCTTGTAAAAATGGCACCCAGCAGATGTCCCACACTGCCGGAGATCCGCACCCGGATCGTCTTACGGTCGATGCCAAGTGCCGCGGCATAATCAGCGGTGAGCTGATTGCTGCCTGCATCGTTCGTTTCAATGATGCAGTGACCATTGGACGCCAGCATCTTTTCGATTTTGCTCAGCGCTTCCCGCCCATGCTGGCTCTCCCAGTAACCGGGTGTCAGCTTCTGGTAGGGCGTCAGCCGCATTCTTGCAAACCCGGCCTTTTCCGCTTTATCCAGCTGACGCAGTGTAATGGGGTTCACACTTCCGCAGAGCACCAGCAGCCTTGGATCCAGCCGGGGGATCTCTGCCGGGATCCGGCCAGCCCAAGCAGCCGGGGAAGCACCGCTGCAAACCCCGCGCAGCCTGCCATGATCTGCGGTGCCTCTCCGGCAAACAGACAGCGGCCGGTCGAGACCAGATCCTGTTCATCCGTAGCATCAAAAACCAGAATGCCTGCCTTCTCCGGTACCGGAGAGCCTTCGTGCAGAGGCGGGCAGCTGACAGCCGGTACATCCGTCTGCTCTGCCAGCAGTTCTGTGATCCGTGCATGCCGGACCGGCTCGAACGGATCCACGCCGAAGGGGCTTTCTGTGACCGGAACACCGTCAACATAATGGATCCCGTCCCGTGTCGTGCGCCCATTTTGGGGAAACGCCGGCAGGAACGGCAGCTGACGGTTGTTGCTGGCCTGAAGAACCGCAGCAAGTTCTGCGCCGATATTGCCCCGCAATGCAGAATCCGTTTTCTTATAGATGTAGCGGATGCCAGCCCGGCAGGCAGCACGTGTCAGCTCTTCGACGATCTGATACGCCTTTTCCGGCGGCAGATGACGAGTCTCGGTATCCACTACCAGAACCTGTGCATCACAGGAAGCAAAATCGACCTGATCTTTTACCATCACGCGGGTGGCTGCACCATAAGCCGCAAACTGCACGCCGGTATCCAGTGCACCGGTAAAATCATCTGCAATAATCAGTAACAGCAGCATGAAATCCTCCTTTCAGCTGTAGTTTTGCTTTTCAGCTTGCAAATTTATTATGCAGCATGATCTTTCCGTTGGCACCCCTTCACCGCGCCAAGTTGCGTTTCAATTTTAAACATTTTGCATTTTCAGGTATTCTTTTTGCCAAAATTGTTACACTTTGAAACACATTTGTCAAGACTTTTTGGTGAAAGTCTGCTATAATCGTAACAAAGTTGAACGGAGGGATCACAATGGTTGAAATCCGAACACGCATTCTCGCATCGCACCCTACGACGGAATGCGTACTGCCATGGAAAATGCGGCGCAGGCATACCCCAATGTACTCCTGGATGTTCAGACCGGCGACCTGGATGAGGGGCAGGCGATCGTGCAGAATATCCCGCCCAACACCTATGACTGCATCATATCCCGCGGCGGCACGGCCGATCTAATCCGCCGGGTGACAGATCTCCCTGTTGTAGACATCCAGATCTCCGTCTATGATGTATTGCGCGCAATAAAGCTTGCGGAGAACTATACCGACCTGTACGCGATCGTTGGCTTTCCAAGCGTCACCGAATCAGCACATACATTGTGCAGCCTGCTGAACTATGATCTGGACATCCTTACCGTGAACAGTGCAGAAGATGTAAAGCATACGCTGGAGCGTCTGCGGCAGGGTGGGTACCGGATGGTGGTGTGCGACATGGTGACCCATACCATCGCCCGCCAGATGGGCTTTGATGCTTTTCTCATCACCTCTGGTGTCGAAAGCCTGCATGCGGCGATCGACCAGGCGGTCAGCATCAGTTCGTGGTTTGAACGCCTGCGGCAAGAAAATCTCTTTTGCGGAACATTGCACAAAACGAAAACGCTCGTGTGATCGTGATGGAAACCGACGGAAGCTTGTTTTACAGCAGTTCCGTCGACCCCTCTGCGGAACTGCTCAATATTTTACGCAGTCATCTGCGGGAAGTCCCGCTCAGTGTACAGTCAAACTGTACTATACCGAACGGGATCATCTGTACAGCATTACAGCACAGCAGCTGCAAATGAACAGCGTCCGGCGATATCTGTTTTACTGCGTTCCATCCCGCATCCCACTCCACACAAGCCGCACCGGGATCCGGATGCTGAACCGGGGCGAATGCGAGTACTTATTTATGAACAGTTTTTACAGTCTGAGCGGTGCCATGGGTACACTGGATACCCGCATTCAAAAGCTTGTCTGTGTGCGGACCCCGCTGTTAATCAGTGGAGAACCCGGCACCGGAAAAGAGCAGATTGCGCGTTACCTTTATCTGCACAGCTCCATGACCAACCGCCCTATGGTGGTCATCAATTGCGCGTCCATGACCGACAAAAGCTGGAGTTACCTGATGGATCACTATACTTCGCCCTTGAACAGTACCGGTGAAACCGTCTATTTTCAGAATTACGAAGCGATCCCGCCAGCAACGGCTTCCGCTTTGCTTTCCACGATCGAAGAGACCGGTCTTGCACGCCGGATCCGGCTGTTGTTCTCCTGCGCGATCTATGAAAATGAACCACGCCGCCGCTGGTCCATGCCCTTTGTGAACGGCTGGGCTGTCTGACCTTGAATCTTCCTTCTCTGCGCAGCCGCTCTGATGAGATCCCGTCCCTGGCCAGCCTGTATCTGAGCAGCCTGAATCAGGAGCAGGGCAAACAGATCTCCGGTTTTGAGCCTCGCGCTATTGAGATGCTGCGCCAATATGAATGGCCCAACAACTATACACAATTCAAAAATCTGCTTCGTTCCCTGGCCTCCCTGACCACCGGCTCCTATATCGAAAGCCGTCTGGTCGCAGAGCTTCTGGCAAAAGAGCGTGCCCACCGGAACACACCCTCCTCTACCGGAGTCCCTGTCGCGACAGATAACCGCACCCTTGAGGAGATCAACCAGGAGATCGTACAGCAGGCTGTAGCAGCCCACGGCGGCAACCGCGCCGCCGCCGCCCGCCAGCTAGGCATCAGCCGCACCACGCTCTGGCGATATCTGAGCAAATCGGAAGAATAAGCCGAAACAATAATACCAATTTTTATATAGGTTATTTCGCCAAATTGCTGAAGGAGCAATTTTAACAACGCTTTTTCATTCTTTTTCTTCGACTTCAATTCAAAAAAGTCTCACTATCACCGCATTCCCTTAATAAATTTTGCAAAACCATCTTGACGCACCTTGCAAACCATGATACTCTCTGTCACAAATCCCACTGAATCCGCAATAAAATGCGACACAGTGAGGGTTTGTTCTCCATGAAAAGATTTACCGCCCCGCAACACACCCGATCTATTTTGCCGCCGTTTCACCCGACAAAATCATCGCTGCGCTACGTGGGCGGTATTTTTCTTTTCACAAATAAAATCTTATGTAGTTGTTCAATCTTCCAAATTTGTTTTCGGTTGTTGACTGCACAACCGCAAGTGTTATTCTTGTGCTTGAAAGAAGCAGGTTGTAGTGTCCGCACTGCGCCCGGCTTTCTTCATACTGTACCTTGAATCTTACATAAGCCGTCTGAACGAGATACTGCGCCATGACCTCACACTTTCTGTGGGCGAGCCGGACAACGCCGCTGCAAAACAGGGGTAGGAACTGCGTTCGGTGTGAACGGTGACCATGAGCAGGGGCTTTGCCTTTTCACACGTTTTGCTCTGCAATTTTCAACGTGCATTGCAGTTCGACTTCTGAAATTTTCAGTGTTGCACGGAAAGGGCGAAAGCAAGTATCGACCTGTGGCCACAAATTTTCAATGCTTGAAATTGCTGTCCACTCAGTCATCCTTGTTGGGGAGTGCCTTCCCCAAACCCTGCTCCAGCTTCGCACCGTTGGTGCGAATGCGGCGTGTCGCATTACATAGCCTCTCCATCCCGGAGCGGGCATTTATCATTTTCACAGGAGGTCGAATATGGCTGAAATGAAAAGTCCGAACGCACACGCACGAGAGAACCGCAATGACACGCCGCGAAAACGAAAGACACACATCATCAAAGTCAGGGTGACCGCAGAAGAAAAACTGCGGATCGCATACGCCTGCAAAGAACTCCACCTCACCCAGTCCGAACTCGTCCGCCGTGTCCTGTACGGCGTGAACGTCAAGCACACCGTTGTTGTGGCGCAGGGCGGCGAGGATGCACTGGCGGCACTTGCCGCCTTGTCTGCCCAGTGCAGCAAGGTCGGCAGCAACCTCAACCAGCTTGCACGGCACTTCAACTCCGGCGGCAAAGACACCGAACATCTCCGGGCGCAAATTCTGGAGGAACTGTCCGCACTCACGAACTTTCGGCTGAAAGCTGAAGAAACGGTTGGTGAACTGTATGGCAACCATCAAGCATTTAAGCTCGAAGAACTCTAACTACGCCGCCGCCGAAAGCTATCTCACCTTTCAGCACAACGAGTACACCGGTCTGCCCATTCTGGACGAGAAGGGCAGACCCAAGCTGCGGGATTCGTACCTGCTCGACACCCTTGAGTGCGGCGAATCTTCGTTTGCTATGGCCTGCCTGATTGCCAATCGCAAGTACGGCAAGAACGGCGGGCGGGAGGACGTGAAGACCCACCATTATATCATCAGCTTCGACCCGAAGGACGCAGTAGAGAACGGCCTGACCATGGAACGGGCGCAAGCCCTTGGCTTGCAGTTCTGCAAGGAAAATTTCCCCGGTCATCCTGCCATCGTCTGCACCCACCCGGACGGTCACAACAGTGCCGGGAACATCCACGTCCACATCGTCATCGGCAGCTTGCGTGTCCGCACCGTGGAACGGCAGCCCTTCATGGACAAGCCGTGCGACTGGGAAGCGGGCAAGAAGCACCGCTGCACCTCTGCCATGCTCCGGCACCTCCGTGTCGCTGTCATGGAAATGTGCGAGCAAGCCGATCTGAACCAGATCAATTTGCTGGAAGCTCAAGGCGACCATGTTTCGGAGCGCGAGTATTGGGCGCAGCGGCGCGGACAACGCCGTCTCGACCATGCCAACGCCAAACTTGTCGCCGAAGGGCAGCAGCCCACCCAGACCGTCTATCAGACCGAACTGGACAAGCTGCGAAGGCAGATCTACGCTGTGCTGAACAAGACCACTACCTTCGAGGAATTTTCTGCATTGCTCATGCAGGAACACGGCATCGCCGTGAAGGAGAGCCGAGGCCGGTTGAGCTACTGCCCGCCCGGTCGGACAAAGTTCATCACCGCCAAGAAACTGAGCAAAAAGCTGGAGAAAGAGCAGGTGCTGACCGCCCTCTCCCAGAACATCCAGCTTGCCGCCATCATCCAGCCCAGCAGCGAGAAGAAGCCGGATAAGATCAGGAAACTGGTTGACATTCAGGCGAACGTTGCTGCGGGCAAGGGCATCGGCTATGAGCGTTGGGCGAAAAAGTTCAACCTCAAACGCTGGTCGCAGACCTTGTGTCTCCTGCAGGAGAAAAAGCTGCTCAGCGAAGATGCCCTGCACCAGCGCATTGCCGAACTGCAAACCCAGCACGACGATGCACTGGCGGTGGTCAAAGACATGGATGCCCGCATGGTCTCCCTCAAGGAGCTGCGCGGGCATCTTGTGGTCTATCGGCAGTACAAGCCCCTTGCACAGAAGCTCCAGACTGTGCGGAACCCCGCCAAGTTCAAGGAGCAGCACCGTGCAGAGTTTGCTGTGTACGAGGCCGCTTGCGCCTATTTCAAGGCCAACGGGCTCAGGACGCTGCCAGATCTCAAAAAGCTGGATGTCGAATATCAGACCCTTTCCTCGGAGAAAAACGGGTTCTACACCCGCTACAAGAAAGCGCAGATCGAGCTGCGTGAACTCCGCACCGCACAACAGAACGTGGAACCTTCTTCCGCAAGGAAGAGCGCGGCCACGCCGTACCGCAGCAG
>ENA-OQDF01000587-OQDF01000587.1-human-gut-metagenome-genome-assembly--contig:-NODE-587-length-15102-cov-1.722471_pt1 | contig 15102 bp, 20 predicted proteins | sample MGYA00242769_ERZ504597 | MGnify/ENA primary metagenome ERZ504597 (study PRJEB26092, sample SAMD00036305) | human gut metagenome | host: Homo sapiens | study: EMG produced TPA metagenomics assembly of...
CTAAAGCAGCTCTTTGGTATCAATTCGTTGAGAGTGGAGCAGGTCGGTAGTAAGGTCGGTCAGTCGTTCCACCTCGAACAGGATGATCTTCAGGTATTTTTCATGTAATTCCGGTGGGATTGTTCCGTCGGTCATTGCCTGCACATAACCTTTGATGGAGGTCAGCGGTGAGCGGAAATCATGGGAAACATTTGCTACGATCTTTTTCTGATAATCATCCATGTCTTTTAACTGCACAGACATGAAGTTCAGGGAGGCAGAAAGATATCCCATTTCATCATGAGAATGAACCGGGATCGCATAATCCAGGTTCCCCATGGCGTACTGCTTGGCGGCCTCTGTGATCTGCCGCAGCGGGCGGTAGACAAAGAAGTGGAATCCCAGCAGGAAGATGAAAGACAGTCCGAAGATCACTGCCAGAGTAATGTAAACCGGACGCATCAGAAGCGAACATTGCTTTTGGATGTCAGAAACCGGATGATGGATCAGCAGATATCCCTTTGTTGAGAATCCTTGAGTGACCGGAGCCATGACAGTAATAAAATCCTCGTCAAAGTAATCGTGGTAAGTTCCGGTAATGTACTGGCTGTTCCCGATTTCGGCCGGATCAAAATTTTCAATCGTACGGGGGCAGTCGTACCTCCGATATTGGAAGAGGTAATGAGACTTCCATCCGGTGCGACGAACCAAAGAGAAGAATTTAAGTACAGCCGCATGGCAATGAGCTGGGACTGGACTGCCCAGATAGAAGAGTCTTCTGAAAAATAGGAAGGCAGATAATTATTGGAGATCAGAGTTGCTTCCCTGTAAAGAGACTCGGAAATATCTTCTTCCAGTCCGTCCATGATCAGCTCATTTGTCAGTGTAGCGGTTGTAAAAACGCACAAAAAACCAAAAATAATATATAGGACGATAAATTTTAAGTGCAAAATACTTTTCATGATGTTCCCCCGGATATCATCTGTTGTAAAAATTATTTCGTTTCAATTTGTAGCCGATTCCCCACACGGTACTCAGACTCCAGTGAGGATGATCCTTGATCTTTTCACGAAGTCTCTTGATATGAACGTCAACGGTTCTTGTATCACCGATGTACTCATATCCCAGATGCGGTCAAGAAGCTGCTCACGGGTGAAGACCTGATTCGGTGAAGCGGCAAGGCAGTATAAAGCTCCAGTTCTTTGGAGGCATTTCTACATTTTCCCGTCACAGAGAACAGAATAATTGGTCAGATTGATCGTCAGTCCTTCATATTCAACGCATTTGGTCTTTCCCGGGCGGGTTCAGCCTGTCTGCGACTGATAGCGGCGGAGTACGGCACGCACACGGGCAACCAATTTCTTTTGCGTCAAAAGGCTTCATAATATAATCATCCGCACCAAGCTCCAGGCCAAGTACCTTGTCAAATACCTCACTTTTGGCAGAGAGCATAATGATCGGGGTTACGGATTTGGCACGGATCTCACGACAGACCTGATATCCGTCGATGCCGGGAAGCATCAGGTCAAGCAAAATAAGATTCGGCTGATAAGTATCAAAAGCAGCCAGTGCATCTTCGCCGTTGTAAACCATTTTTGTATCAAAGCATTCTTTTGTCAGATAGAGCGAGATCAGCTCTGCAATATTTTCATCATCATCAACGATGAGAATTTTTTGTTTCCCTATCATGAAAGATCCTCCTTTTTATTTATCAGGCTTATTATCCGAGTTCTACGATCGTAACACCTGCATCGCCCTCTCCAAATTCAGCGAGGTGATAAGATTTTACGTGCTTCTGCCGACGCAGATATTCATGGATTCCTTTACGCAATGCCCCGGTTCCTTTTCCGTGGACAACACGGACCGTGTATAAATGGGCGAGCAGTGCATCATCGAGGTATTTGTCCAGTTCTGCAACCGCTTCATCTACAGTTCGTCCAAGCAGATTGATCTCCGGGCGGACAGAGAGAGATTTTCCCATTTTGATCTTCCCTTTGGAAGTGCGGTTCATTTTCTTTGCACCATATGGAGATGGTTCTTCAATGATCTCAAGGTCTGAAATATTGACCTGGGAACGAAGGATTCCCATCTGAACTGTCAGATTTCCACGAGCATCCGGCAGGGAGCTGACAGTTCCGTCAGGTTCATGCTCAGAACCTTGACAGATTCTCCCAGTTTAAAGTCGGAAGGCTTATGTTCTTTTTTCGGTTTTTTTGACTTCAGTGAAGAAGCAGCGGCAGTATCATTGACTTTCTTACGGATCCGTTCCCGTTCTTTTTCCATCTCTGCCGCAGAAATATTTTCCTTGCCGAATTTATGGAATTTGCGGATCGTCTCATCTGCGACTTCCTTTGCATCCCGGAGGATGGCATTTGCCTTTTCATTTGCCTCACGCAGGATCCGGTCACGCTGTTCGTCCAGCTTTTCCTGCCGCTCTTTTGCCTGCGATTTTAATTCTTCAGCCTCTTTGCGGAGAGCAGAAATCTCTTCCCGCTCCTTTTCAATTGTACGTTTACTTATCTCCAGATCAGTGAGAAGATCTTCAAAAGAAATATCCTGTTCCGTCAGATGCTCTCTTGCGTCATCAATAATATAATCGGGCAGTCCGAGTTTCCCGGAAATAGCAAAGGCATTACTTTTGCCGGGGATACCGATCAGAAGCCGGTAAGTCGGGCGTAAACTCTGGACATCAAATTCACAGCATGCATTCTCTACTCCCGGAGTGGAAAGTGCATAGACTTTCAGCTCACTGTAATGAGTCGTCGCCATGGTGCAGATCCCCTGTGAATGGAGATGGGAAAGAATGGCGATCGCCAGTGCCGCTCCCTCTGTCGGGTCTGTTCCTGCACATAACTCATCAAATAAGACCAGAGAATGTGAATCTACTTCTTAAGAAACGATACAATGTTCGTCATATGGGAAGAAAAAGTACTCAGACTCTGCTCAATACTCTGTTCGTCTCCGATATCCGCATAGATCTGATGAAAAACTGCAAGCTGCGAGCGGTCACCGGCAGGGATATGCAGCCCTGCCTGCCCCATGAGACAGAAAAGTCCGACTGTCTTCAGGGAAACGGTCTTACCACCGGTATTTGGACCGGTCACGATCAGCAGATCAAACTCTTCTCCGAGAGTGACCGTGATCGGAACGACCGTCTTAGGATCCAGCAGCGGGTGACGTCCCTCACGGATATGGATTTTATTTTCTTCGTTAAAAACCGGACGGCTGGCTTTCATGGACAGAGCCAATGCACCTCTTGCAAAAATAAGTCGAGATCGGTCAAAGCACGGTAATCCGCCCGGATTTCTTCAATATACTGGGCGGCTTCTTCACTCAGACCGGCAAGAATGATCTGGATTTCTTCCTGTTCTCTGGCATAAGTTCCTTCAGGTCATTATTCAGTTTCACGACAGCCATAGGTTCAATAAAAAGCGTAGAACCGGTAGAAGACTGGTCATGGATCAGTCCCTGGACCTGTCCACGGTATTCAGCCTTGACCGGGATGCAGTAGCGGTCACCCCGCATGGTGATGATCGGATCCTGTAAATAAGTCCGCAGAGAACCATTTACAAGACTGGTCAGAGTTGCATGTACCCGCTCATTGATCCCATTAATACTGCGTCGGATATGCTTTAATGTGGAGCTTGCATCATCACTGACTTCATCTTCCCCGGGGATACACCGCTCAATCTCATTTGCCAGAGGGGTAAGCGGTTCAAGCTGTTCAAAAAAAGCATCCAGACAGTCGCAGGATTCTTCCTGTGTATCATGTCTGCCATAAGCCTTTACCCGGGCAGCATTTCCGAGAAGGCGGCTGATGCGGAGCAGCTCGGAAATACTTAAAGCACCACCGACTTCCAGCCGTTTCATGGACTCTTCGACTGGAGCAGCATCACCGAAAGAAATGCGTCCCTTTTGCACAATCCGGGTGAACGCTGCCGCAGTCTGTTCCTGAAATGTATTAATTTTATTGATATCTGTCATCGGCTTTAACCGGCGGCAGAGCTGCCCTCCGCGGAAAGAAGTTGCCTCCTTCTCCAACAGGGCAATGATCTTATCATATTCTAATTTAAATAAAGTCTTCTGGTTCATAATTCCACCTTGATATTTTTTAGGATTAACTCTGTCCTATTGTACCCCATTCTTTGCGTAAAGAAAAGGCTTTTATCCGATATTGAACAATGAGAATAAATCAGTTATACTAGAAAATGAAAGACTTTTTTCGTATGGGAGACAGTGCCTATGTTAGATGAAAAAGAGCAGGAGAAGCCTCAGGAAGAAGAGGAATCTTATTCATTCCTGCAGGAGACGATAAAGCCCAAAAAGATCAGCCGGAAGATGCTGATCCAGCAGTTTGTCAGGATCGCTCTGTACGGGCTGATTTTCGGAGGAGTTGCGAGCCTGGGATTTTTGCGGTGAAGCCGGCGGCACAGAGGTGCTGAAAGGCAAACCGGAGACAGTGACGATCCCGGAAGATGATACTCCTTCAGGCAGGCAGATGCGGCAGCAGGAGATCAGAATGATCCGGTGGATCAGACATTGAGCAAAGAAAATTATGAAGAGATCCTTAAGAGCATGTATCAGGCTGTAAAGGAAGCAAAAAAGGGAGTTGTATCTGTCAGTGCGGCATCGGAGGAAGAAGACTGGGATGCGGAGGCAACGGGGATCACCTCGTCTGTATCAGGGGTGATCACTGCGGATAACGGACAGGAGCTTCTGATCTTTGCCAGCGAGTCAGTCTGCAAAGATGCGGAAAATGGCAGGTGGAATTTGTAGACGGTACAAGCTATAAGGCATCGGTCAAAAGCAGAGATAAGAACAGTGGATTTGCAGTATTCAGTGTGGCAAAGAACGAGCTGTCAGATGCAACCTGGAATGCGATCCATGTCGCAGAACTTGGCAATTCCAATCTTGCAGCTCAGGGGGACGGAGTGATTGCACTTGGAAATACCTTAGGATATGAGGATGGAGTCAGTTACGGGATTATCAGTTCCACCGAATATCAGCAAAAATTCCGGGATGGCGAATGCGGAGTGATCGGAACAGATATTTCCGGTTCAGATGGTGCGACAGGAATCCTTTTCAATATGGACGGAGAAGTAATCGGAATGATTTCAGATGATATCTGGGAAGATAAGGGAGACCATACGGTGAATGCATATGCAATCTCTGATCTGAAATCCAGGATCCAGTTGATGGCGAATGGGGAAAGTGTGCCTTATATCGGAGTTTACGGAACGACTGTGACGGGAGAACTTCAGCAGAATGAAGGCATGCCGTCAGGATTGTATGTCATTGAAGTAGATCCTGATTCTCCGGCAATGGCAGCAGGAATCCAGAGCGGGGATATTATCTGGCAGGTTTCCGGTGAGTCAGTTTCCAGTATGAGCAGCTATGAGAAGGCTGTGCTGGAAGAAAAGAGCGATGCAGTGATCCGGGTTAAAGGAAAAAGAAAAGGTGCTGACGGATATGTGGATCTTGATTTCACTGTGAATGTTGGCGATAAAAATAGTGCAAGTGAGACGATAATCCCATGATATGCGAATATTGGGTAGGATTGTGGGAGTGCGTAGCACGGAGCAATCCGCAGGCATCAAAGTCGGGGGCTTTTGACCCCGACATCTAGAAAATAATAGAAAGAGGATAGAAATGAGATATATTAGTGGATTATGTGAAGGCGAGACAATCAGGAATGTATACCTTTGTAAGGGAAAGCGTTCTGCGGAGACAAGAAATGGAAAGCCTTATGACAATCTGATCCTTCAGGATAAGACTGGAACGTTAGACGGAAAGGTATGGGATCTAATTCACAGGGAATTGCGGATTATGATGAGAAAGATTTTATCGAAGTATTTGGAGATATCATTAATTATAACGGGAATCTTCAGATGAACATCCGTCAGATCCGGGTGGCTCAGGAAGGAGAATATAATCCGGCTGATTATATGCCGACAACAGAGAAAAGTGTGGACAGTATGTACGAGGAACTGGTGGCATATATCCGTCAGATTTCCAATCCATATCTGAGAGCGGCACTGGAATTTTACTTCGTGAAAGATGAAGCATTTATTGCAAAATTCAAAGGTCATTCTGCTGCGAAGACGGTTCATCACGGATTTGCCGGAGGTCTGCTTGAGCATACACTTGGCGTGGTTCATTTATGTGAATATTTTGCTTCAAATTACAGCATCCTGAACCGGGATCTTCTGCTGACTTCAGCAATTCCATGACATTGGAAAAGTAAAAGAGCTGTCTGCATTTCCGGATAATGATTATACAGATGAAGGACAGTTGATCGGTCATATTGTGATCGGTGTGGAAATGATCGATGATGCGATCCGCTCGATTCCTGATTTCCCGGAAAAGATAGGAAATGAACTGAAGCACTGTATCGTGGCACATCATGGCGAGCTGGAATATGGTTCACCAAAGAAACCGGCACTGGCAGAGGCAATGGCTCTGAACCTGGCAGACAGTGCAGATGCGAAGCTCCAGACACTGACTGAGCTTTTCAAGAATAAAAAGGGAACCGACTGGCTGGGATTCAACCGTTTATTTGAGTCAAATATAAGGAAAACTTCAGATATTTAAGAATCGGCTTTCAACAAGAATAGAAATAGGAACAGAAATAAAATGCTGAATAAAAATGACGTTGTAACAGTAGAAATAACGGATATTGGTGTGGGCGGTGAAGGAATCGGCCGCGTGGATGGATATACCTGTTTATTAAAGATGCGATCATCGGGGATGTAGTAGAAGCGAAAGTGATGAAAGCAAAGAAAAATTATGGCTATGCCCGGATGATGGAGATTATCCATCCGTCGGCAGATCGTGTAGAACCGAAGTGTGCATTTGCAAGAAAGTGCGGTGGCTGTCAGATCCAGGAAATGTCTTATGAGCGTCAGCTTGCTTTCAAAGAACAGAAGATTCGTGGCAATCTGGAACGGATCGGTGGTTTTGACAGGGGAAAGATCGATGCAGTAATGGAACCGGTGGAAGGAATGGATGAACCATTTCGCTACAGAAATAAGGCACAATTCCCCTTTGGTACAGATAAAGAGGGGAATCCTGTTACTGGATTTTATGCCGGAAGAACCCATGATATCATTGCCAATACAGAATGTATCCTGGGAGTTGAGCAGAATCGGGAGATTCTCGAAATTATTTTGCAGTATATGAAAGAAAATTGTGTTGCAGCGTATGATGAAAAGTCAGGCAAAGGCTGATCCGCCATGTACTGATCCGCTATGGATTTACAACAAAAGAGATCATGGTCTGTCTTGTGATCAACGGAACGAAATTACCGAAAGCGGACCGGCTGATTAAAAAACTGACTCAGCTTGAAGGAATGACAAGTATTACGCTCAGTCCGAATACACGCAGGGATAACGTCATCATGGGAAATTCTTATGAAGTACTGTGGGGACAGGGATTTATCACAGATTATATTGGAAATGTAAGTATCAGATTTCTCCTTTGTCCTTTTATCAGGTGAATCCGGTGCAGACTGAAAAACTGTACGGACTTGCACTGGAATATGCAGATCTGAAAGGGACGGAAACTGTATGGGATCTGTATTGCGGTATCGGAACAATTTCTCTCTTCCTTGCACAGAAGGCAAAGCAGGTCTATGGAGTTGAGATCGTGCCGCAGGCAATCGAAGATGCAAAGAATAATGCGAAGATCAATGAGATCAATAATGCAGCGTTCTATGTTGGAAAGGCAGAAGAAGTTCTGCCGGACTATTATGAAGAATATGCTAAAACTCATGGTGGCGAGAAGGCACGTGCGGATGTGATCGTAGTAGATCCTCCGAGAAAAGGCTGTGATGAGACGCTGCTTGAGACGATCGTGAAGATGGAGCCGGAAAAAGTTGTGTATGTAAGCTGTGACTCTGCGACCCTGGCAAGGATCTGAGGTATCTGTGTGAAAATGGGTATGAGATCAGGAAAGTGCGGGGAGTGGATCAGTTCCCGGAGACGGTGCATGTCGAGACGGTAGTACTGCTTTCCCACAAAAAGCCAGACGGACATATCAACGTAAAAGTTGAGTTTGGCGAAGGTGAGGGAAAAGTTCCGCTTGATAATATCGCTAAAAGAGCCGAAGAGTACAAGCCCAAGGAACGAGTGACCTACAAAATGATAAAGGAGTACATAGAAGCTAAATACGGCTTCAAAGTACATACCGCATATATCGCAGAGGTAAAGAGAGATTTAGGATTGCCGATGTATGATGCTCCTAATGCGGTAGAAGAATTGAAACAGCCAAGGAAGCATCCGACAGCGGAGAAAGTGGAAGCGATAAAGGATGCGTTGAAGCATTTTGAAGTGATTTAATGAGGATAGGCGTATCATTAGAAATAGTGGTACGCTTATTTTTTTACATAGTTGTCTTTTCGTTGACTAATATTTTATTTGGTTATAAAAGCGGAGGACAGATTTTATACTAAACTGCCTAATTGATAGAATTAAAAGCGTTCACTTTGCTATTATTGACTTAAAGAGAAAAATCAAATATAATATAGTAAGTGCCTAATCGTTGACTTGATTAGGGGCGATTAAATAGAGGTGAAGATATGCTTCAGAATAAAAATATTGAGACACTGAGAATGTTGTTTAGCAGTCATAATTATGTTATGACTACTGCTGAACTTACAGCTTCAAAGTTATACTATGCAGATATAAAACAACTTTTAGATGAAGGATTGATTGAAAGAGTCAGGCGAGGTTACTATCACTGGACTCAAGATTATGGAGAAAGTGAAGTTGTCATTATCAATCGATTGTTTCCCGATGCAGTGCTCTGTATGGAGACTGCCCTATTCTATTATAGATACAGTGACAGAAATCCTGCCGAATGGAACTTTGCAATAGATAAAAATGTCTCTGAGCGGCGAACAAAAATCGATTATCCGTTTATAAAGGCATATCGTGTAGAGTCAGAGTTGGTTACGCTGGGCGAAACCGAAGGTGAAATTGATTTCCACAAGTCCGCATTTATGACCGTGACCGTACTATTTGCGATGTGCTGCGAAATATGAACAAGATAGATAAGGAGGTTTTTAATAAAGCAGTACAAGGCTATGTTAAGGACCCGAAAAAGAATATACCGAATCTTATAGAATATGCGAAAGTTTTGCGTGTTCAAACGCGTGTAAAAGAATTGATTGGAGTGTGGTTGTAATGGCAGATATAGCAGCTTCCGTTCTGGCAAAGCTGAGAAATAAAGCAAAAGCTTCTGGTATCAGTTACCAGCAATGTTTGCAGCTTTTTGTGCAGGAAGAATTTTTGAGAAAGTTATCAAAATCTGGGTGTGAGGATACGCTTATACTCAAAGGTGGATTGTTCATTTATACTTTAACTAATTTTGAAAGTAGAGCAACAATTGATGTCGATTTCTTGCTCCGTGGATACTCTAATACAATAGATGATGTAAAAGAGTTGATTTGTAAAATCATCGACACACCGACAGGTAACGATATATAGAAATGCGAGCAAAAGGCTTTGAGGAAATTTCTCCGCAAAGAAAATATCACGGTATCAGTACGCAGATTATTGCTCAAATAAAAAATGTGCGTGTGCCGTTTAATGTTGATATAGGTGTGGGTGATATTATAGTTCCTCGTGCTGAAGAACGTACAATCAACACTCAGCTTCCTGATTTTGAAGCTCCTGTAATCAAAACATATTCTCTAGAAAGCACTATTGCTGAGAAGTTTGATGCCATACTGCAACGCTTTGAACTGACAGGCAGGATGAAAGATTTTTATGACATCTATTATCTTTCAAGGACATTCGATTTTGAGGGTGCAAAATTGCAGGCAGCTATATTTGAAACCTTACAGCGGCGTGGCACTCCCTATGACAGAGATAGTTTTAAGCGTGTTGTTGCACTTGCCGATGATGAAGATATGCAGAAGCGTTGGAAATTCTTTTTGAAAACCATAAAAGATAACACACTTGAGTTTCCATTTGTCATTGAAGAAATCCAGACTTTTCTTGAGCCTGTGTTTGATGCGATAGTGAATGAGAAAGAGTGGCAAAACATATGGAAAGGCAATGCGAAAAAATGGTCAAATCTGAAGGGAGGTATTGACCGTGACAAGAGCAGTTAATGATGCAACATTGCAAAAAGCTGGTGATATATACCAGTATCTAATAGCTTTAAGAGATTGCTTCGAATTGAACGATGGCGATACTCTGCAATTGAGACAAATGGTGATGTGAGCATTATAAATGATGTGGGTGGTCGCTTTCAGAGAGAAGTAAAACATCATTTTGGGAATACATCTATTTCGGACAGAGATATAGATTTTTGGAAGACACTTGCAAATTGGTATGTAGACTATGAGCGTGTAAAAAACTTTTCCAATTATATACTCAGTACTACAGCTACAATAAAAAGTGATTCTCCGTTTCATAGTTGGAATAATATAAAAAAGACTGAGAAATTAAAATGCTTAAAAGACATAGGAGCTACCTCTAAGAAAACTGAAGAAACATTCAGGAATCAATATAATAGAATTTTCGGTGACTCTTATGACGAAAGTCGCCTTTTGGAAATATTAGATAAATTTACGATTGAAGCTGCAAAAACTTCAATAGACGGTATATCGAATGAATTTTCTAAATATGTAGGTCACATTCCTTCCGAAAATAGAGACGGATATATAGGTGCTTTGCTTGGCGAAATATTAATAAAAGTTAAGGAACCCCCGCATAAATGGGAGGTGACAAGTCAGCATTTGATGAAATTCTACAGATACAATCAGCAGCATATGGAACAAAAGGAACTGCGCCACTTCCAAATGAGTACGCAAAAGCAGTTGTTCCTAAAGACAAAATTACTACACTAGAACAGAAAAAATTTGTTGCTTCTATTCGTGAGATTAAGTATGACAAAATGATTCCAAATGCAATGTCAGATTATTGGAAAGCTGATTTAACCGTTGCCAAATATTTTAGAGACAACCTTATGTATTTAGAAAGTCTTGAATCATATATGGAAGATTTGTCTGCAAAGATGCAATATAGTAAAGCGAATAGCGATTTGAATGCTGAAGGAGCAACCGAGGAAGGACAAATAAGAATTTCAAAGCAGCTTTACAATGGTGTAATGAGTTGGGATGCGAATGATTTTGGCTCTATTATTCGTAATCAAGGATACTTCCAGCGAGGAGTTATACATAACATAGTGGACGAAACATGATTTCAAATGGAAAGTAGGTGAAGAAAAGAATGAGCATAAATAACATCAAAAAGCTTTCAATGAATCCTCATTTTTATTCTTTACTAATGCAGAGTTTTCTTTCTGGTTACGAAAAACCTTGTGAGATAAAATTACCGTTTATGGCAATTCCAATTTTACTGTATGCTGAATCACGAGAAAAATTAGTAAATGCAAATAGAAGAAGTCGAATAGATACTTTGTTTCAGTCCCCTCAAATTATTGATGAACGTAAGATTTCTGGTAAAACAAGGTTATCTGGCTATATTGACAGATATAATTCACTTAAACCATATTGTAAAGAAGCAATTATTATTTTATCTTCCGAAGGAAAAATAGCCTTTAACAATCACAAGATTGTCCTTATCAAGAAAATTGATTACAAAGATTTTTGAGGGAGCTATCAAAGATTGGATTAAATGTGCATTTTACCTTGGAGTTGTGTTTTCAAAAACCACCGAAGACCATTTATCTTTCTTTTTAGGAGTTGATACAAAATGAAAAGTTATATAAAAGCTATTATTATATTTAATAAAAATGGCGAAAAAAAGAGTAGTTCCACTTGAGCAAGGAGTAAATATAATCACTGGCGAATCCAAAACAGGTAAAAGTGCATTAGTTGAGATAATTGATTATTGCTTGTGCAGTACTCGTTGTACAATACCAAAAGGCAAAATAACCGACTTTTCGTATCTTTATACTCTTGTAATGGCTATAGATGATAATACCTATGTTATCGCTCGTTATAATTGGGATGATGGCAGCAAAATGCATTTTTCTAAAGAAGCAAAGGGCTTTGAACCTGAAAATTTGGAGTTAAGCTATTTTGTAGAAAAACCGGCTTTGCCGTATAAAGATGTAAAAAATGAGATTGAATGTGCATTAGGCTTATTTGTGACAAATATGGCTACCGATGCTGACCAACAAGGGAAAAAAGCGTCATTAAGAAATATGGTTTCTTACTTGTTTCAACATCAAAACTTAATGGCAAGTAAGTTTGCGTTATTCTATCGGTTCTCAGATTTTTATAAAAGAAAAGATGTAATAGACCAATTTCCTGTTTTTGCAGGTATGATTAGTCAAGAGTATTATAGCGACTTAATTCAATTAAATACATTAAAAGCTCAATTGAAACAAAAATACAAAAAACAGAAAGCTAATGAAAAAAGCACTGCATATATTAAAGAAAATCTTTCGCCGTTATTAACGGATTATTTTGCATTGCTTGAACAGGATTTTGACGGAAAAATTTCAGTACAGAAAATGCTTAAAATAGCTTCTGATTTACCAGAGTTCGATGACACGCAACTTTTTGGTGAAAATAAAATAGCTGAACGTTACAGTGAATTAAATGCCGTATTAGAAAATCTCAGAAATGAAGAACGAGAAATCTTATTAAAAATTAAAAATATAGATAATGCTTTTGATACAGGCAGTTCTTTTACTCAAATGTTGAAGGATTTGAAACAACAAACAAGTATAGCCGAAATTGAAACTGACGAATATACCTGTCCTCTTTGCGGTCACGAATGTAAAGAAATTGCCGAGAATGATTCAAGCTCATTGAGGCTACAGAATGGTTAGATAACGAATTAAGAATTACCGAAAAATACACTTCCGATTTTTCTGAAGATGTTAGAAAACTCAAGGAAGCTCACTCAAAGATTGATGAAAAAATACAAGATGTTTGGAAACAGATAAAGACAATTGAGGAAAAATTCATTTCATCAAAAGCTCTTGTTTCAAAGAGAGAAAAAGTAAATTACGCAAAAGCGAGAATCGCTTTATATGCTGAAATGAGTAGCTCTGGTATATTTGAAACGGTTGATGGAGATATTGAAGAACTTAAAGAAAAAATTGCCAGACTCGAAGAAAAAATCAAAGGATTTGATGTTGATAAGAAGATGTCAAAAGCTGAGAGCTTTTATCAAACAATATGAATCGTCTTTCTTTAACGCTTGATTTTGAAGAAGAGTATAGACCGATTGACTTGAATTTTGGTTTAACAGACGGTAGCTTTGACATTTATCAGCACCAGAAAAGCAATGAGAATATCCATCTATACGAGATGGGGAGTGGTGCAAATTGGGTTTCCTGCCATATTGCTCTGTTTTTAAGTTTCCTGCGTTTTTTTGCAACTCAGGACAATTCACCGATGCCTTTTGGTTATGTTTTTTGACCAACCAAGTCAAGTGTATTTCCCACAAGGTAATGATAAAGACGAAATCACGCAAGCAGATTTGATTGCCGTCAATAAAATGTATAAGACAATTTTTGATGAAATCAATTCCATCGGTGAAGACACAGGAATATTGCCTCAAATTATTATTGTAGACCATGTGGACGGGAAAAACTTGGAGTGCAAAGAAGAATTTGAAAGATATATTCGGTGTAATTGGAGAAATGATACAGGTCTGATTTAAATACAGTATTATAAAAAGGAAGACAATAATATGACCAAAATATACAGCCTTAATAGTGATGTAAAATTTCCAGATATGGAACACTATGATATGGGTAAAGCAAGTGATATGGCATTGTATTTAGCCCATTGCGATTTCTATCCCTTTAGGAGTGTAATAGAAAACAATAAAATAGCTCTTGATGCAATTGATGAGAGCTACAGAAATCTGGCGGAAGAAGCAAGATTAAAAAATGATTTTTTTACTGAGCAATGGGCTATGACAAGCGGGACTTTACATTCTTGTCGGGTGGATTTGTTGACTCAATATTCATTGCTTTTAACAATGGTATCATTATTAGAAGAAGCAGTAAATACTCTTTGCCGTTTATATCACAACATCAATCATTTGGACAAGGAAGTAAAAGATATTAAAGGAAGTGGGTTAGAGCGTGCTGCTAAATACTTAAAAGATGTAGTCGGTATTGACGGCTTTACAGCTGATAAACAATGGGAATACATTACTGTTATTCGTGATGCTCGTAATATGGTTGTCCATAATGGTGGAAGAATATATAAAGAATTCGATAAATACGATAAATTTAAAATTGGCTACAGAGAAGAGGACCACCAACTTATCTGGAATATAACGACATCGTTAAGATGTATGATGCTATTCTTGATTTTATGGATAGAACTTTTAGGATTATTCCACAAGGTTAATGAAAAGTGAAGTGTGCTATTTGAGAAAAGTTTTGACCCTGAGAAGCATCGGAAATGTTCCAAAACACAAATTCTCTTAGACCCCCCTGCTTTAGAGGGTTCTGGGTACATAGCTTAAAAACATCGGACAAGGTATTAAGGTATGGTGAGAATAATCAAGTGGAATTTTCCGAACATCCAACTGTGGTACAGCGTGGCAATGAGCGAACAATCAACATCTATGCCGCTATTCCCGATGCAGCATAGGACAAGCCTATTACACATTGGAGCCTATCTCTACTCCACTATATAATATAGGTACAAGGAGGTCGATATTATGAGAGATAAAACCCACCATATATATTTGGATAGCCACGAAAGAAAACTTTTGATACATAGCCTTGTAGAGTTAAAAAATCAGCTCATCCAGCAAGGCAGATATACGGATTGCGTTGATGAGCTTATTTTTAAGGTCATAAATGCACCGACCAAGAGAATGAAAATTGAATATGTCTAAGGCATGCATATTCCGCAAAAACAGAGCACTCGCTCCGCATGAGCGGAGCGCTGTTCCGCTAGGAACGGATCATTGCCCTGTTGGTTAATAAAGTTACTTGCTTTCTACACGTCTATCGCGACCTGGAAAGTCTAATCGATATGCTTTAGAGGTCATGCGGCTGAGACATGCATCTGCGATATGTGTTATCACCAAACAATTGGTACCAGTTCGCTACTGGCATCTGCGAGATGATTACTGTTGATTTTCGGCAATCTCTAGCTTCGATGATTTCAAA
>ENA-OQDF01000588-OQDF01000588.1-human-gut-metagenome-genome-assembly--contig:-NODE-588-length-15100-cov-10.308088_pt1 | contig 15100 bp, 16 predicted proteins | sample MGYA00242769_ERZ504597 | MGnify/ENA primary metagenome ERZ504597 (study PRJEB26092, sample SAMD00036305) | human gut metagenome | host: Homo sapiens | study: EMG produced TPA metagenomics assembly of...
GAAGTGACTTTTTATTTAGTTAGGATGAACAGCATGGGAAAAACAATTGAATTTAACAGTTATTCGCAGATGCGGTACGTGGTAAAAGATCGTTTATCTGTACCGCCTTAAAAAAGATGCGGCTAAAAATGCAGCTACAGCATTAGCGTTTACGACAGAGAACGGCAGAACGACAAGCAAGGATGCCGATACCACAGAGACAAAGGATGGCACGATCCGTACCCCGGGAGCAGCCGAGGTTGAGATTACGGCAACCAGTATTCTTGCCAAGGGCGACACACTGATCGACTCTCTTGAAGATGCCATGATCAATGATGAACTGGTCGAGATCTGGGAAGCAAATCTGGATGATCCAGCATCCGGCGGAAGCAATAAATTTAAAGGAAAATACTTCCAGGCTATGTGACGGAGGTAGAAAAGACTTCAAACGCCGAAGATATGGTGGAGGTGTCTCTTACCTTTGGTGTCAATGGAACCGGTCAGAAAGGTGATGTAACCGTAACGACCGCGCAGCAGGAAATAGCAGCTTACGTATTTACAGATACGACAAAAACAGGAGCGTAAAAGTGTTGAGGGCGAGAAATCGTCCTCTTTTTGAATAGTAAAGGAGAAAAACGATATGGAACTTACAATCAACGGACAGGTGTATCAGTTAATTTTGGCATGGGATTCATGAGAGAAATGAACAAGAAAGTAAGCATGCCGGTAGACGGAGTAAAAGATGCCAAGAAGAATATTGGCCTGAGATACGCTGTGGCAGGGATCATGGACGGAGATGTAGAGGCTCTTGAGGATCTGTTACTCGTAGCTAATAAAGGGCAGAATCCGAGAGCAACTACAGAAATTCTGGATGAATATATTGATGATCCGGATACCGATATCAATCAGCTCTTCGAAGATACGATGGGTTTCTTAAAGAGTGCAAATGCTACGAAGAAATGCGTCCAGAATCTCGAGAAGACGATCGAGGAAGAAAAAGCGAAGAAGTAGGCGATATAACTCATGAAGAGGCGAGCTTCGAAGAACAATACCGGGAAGCTGCAATCAGCTGCTTCCGGTATTTGGGATTCACATCGTTTGAGCAGGTTGATCGTCTGACGATAGCACAGTACGAAATTATGATGGAAGCGCTGAGATATCGGATAGTAGACGACGAATACAGGGCACATCGGCAAGCCTTTCTGAATTTGCTGCCCAGGCGCAGAAAAAATCTGGGAAGAAAACAGTGCCAGTATACAAAAGATTCCGAAATTTCTTCGACTATGAAAAAGAATTAAAAAATGTGAAGGAAAAGAAACATAAGAAGAGCGATCCGCGTTTTGTTGGAATATCCAAGTTGTTAAAGAAAGGAGGGCGAACAGATGGCAGAATCTTATAGCGTAAAAGCGGTTTTGTGCGCGGAAGATAAAAACTTCTCGTCAATGATGAAATCATGTAGCAGTTATGCTGATAATCTGAAAAATACGCTTACAAGTGGAATTGGATTTGGTGCTATGGCGGCGATTGGATCCAAGGCAGTCTCGGCAATCGGAAGCGGACTGAAAAGCTTGACTGCTGGTGCAATAAGCGCTGGCGCGAATTTTGAGAATGCTATGTCGTCTGTAGCAGCTATTTCCGGAGCTACAGGATCCGACTTTGATAGACTGTCTGAAAAGGCAAAACAGCTTGGAAAATCCACGCAGTACACCGCAAGCGAGACAGCTTCTGCGATGGAGTATATGGCAATGGCCGGCTGGAAAACTGAGGATATGTTAAATGGAATCGAAGGTGTAATGGATCTAGCCGCAGCGTCGGGAGAAGATTTGGCAGGCGTTTCTGACATTGTAACAGATGCGATGACAGCGTTCGGCTTATCAGCAGATGGCACAACCAAAATTATTAAAGATGGTTTTACGAAAGAAGTTTCTAACGCTTCACATTTTGCTGACGTTCTTGCAGCGGCTTCGGCCAATTCCAATACAAATGTTGCCATGTTGGGTGAATCATTTAAATATGCGGCTCCGGTAGCTGGATCGTTAGGCTATAGTGTAGAAGATACAGCCATCGCTCTCGGTCTCATGGCTTCATCAGGATTGAAAAGCAGCATGGCCGGAAGTAGCCTTCGAACTATTCTGACGAATCTTGCAAAGCCAACAGATGATATCAGTGACGCAATGGATTATTTGGGCATATCGTTGCAGAATGGTGATGGCTCGATGAAGTCTCTGATGGACATTGTAACCGATCTGCGCGGTGCATTTGGACAATGCAAAATGCCAATGGATCAGTTCCAAGAGAACCTTGCAAAACTTGACGAAAAGTATGCCAATGGAGAGCTGACAGAAAAGAAGTATAATGAAGCATTAGCAGATTTAACGGAAAAGGCTTATGGAGCAGAGGGAGCGTTAAAGGCCAAATACGCTGCTACGTTAGCTGGAAAAGAGGGTATGTCAGGTCTGCTTTCAATCGTGAGTGCGGCACCAGAGGATTTTGACAAGTTAACCAATGCCATTTATAACAGTGACGGTGCAGCCAAAGAAATGGCAGAGATCAAAATGGATAATCTTCAGCACGATGTCGTGAAACTGCAGTCTGCAATGGAAGGACTTGGAATTACTGCATTCAACCAGGTTGGCGGAAAAATGAGAGGTTTGGTTGGCATCGCAACTGAGACGGTTGGAAAAATTGATGAAAAGCTTGCCAGCGGAAAAGGGATCGAAAAGGCTGTCGATAAAATAGAATCAATGGTTGAGAAAGCAAAACCATATTGGGATATTTTCAAAACGGACGCATTGGAAGCGGGAACGGCGCTGGGCGATGCGGCTTGGGCGATCATAGGAGATATCAAGAAGCTTTCAGGTTCTTTTGGCAGCACAGAAAGTATTGAAAATTTCTCTACCACTTGGGAGAGGTCAAAGATGGAATTGTAGCAGTTTCGGGATTTTTGGAAAAACATTCGGACGCGATTGCAAAAGTAGCGGTGGCACTTCCGAAACTCTTGATTGCATATAAAGGCTTTAAAATCGTTAAGGCTGTAGCACCATTTGTTGGCGCATTTACAGGAGCTGTTGGAGGGCTGGCAAAGGCTGGACTCGGGAAAATCGCACCTGGCTATTTGGTGTTTCAAAAGGCCAGGAGGCGGTTGGAAAATCCAGCGGCGGTAGTGCGAAGAAAATGGTAGCGTCTGCCAAGGCTTTTATGATGATGGGCGTTGGAGTGCTGGCGATCAGCGCAGGATTCTACTTGCTTGCACAGTCGGCAATTGCAGTAGCCAATGCTGGTCCGGGGGCAATAGCTGTTTTTGCCGGTTTGATTGGCGTGGTAGTAGGGCTCGCAGTTGGTATGACGAAATTGTTTTCATCTATGTCCGGCGGTTCAAAGAAATTAACAGCGATGGCACCGGCGTTTCTGGCGTTGGGAGCGGCTGTGCTAATGATTAGCGCAGGTTTGGCACTTTTGGCATATTCTTCGATTCAGTTGGCGAGTGCCGGTCCGCTGGCTATTGGCGTAATGGCAGGAATGGCGGTTGCAATTGGCGGCTTGATGCTGGTGGCAAAGAGCGTAGCACCAACACTTTCAGCTGGAGCAGTTGGATTTGTCACATTTGGAGCCGCTGTATTGATTGCGGCGGCCGGAATGGGGCTGTTATCTTTATCGGCCATTAATCTTGCGAGTGCCGGTCCGCTGGCTATTGGCTGTATGGTTGGCATGGTTGCAGCTATCGCCCTGCTGGCAGTAGGCGCTGCCGCTCTCGGCCCTGCATTGACAGCAGGAGCAGTTGGATTTATCGCATTTGGGGCTGCCATTGTTCTGGTAGCAGCAGGAGCATTGATTGCAAGCGCAGCGTTGGCTGTTGTATCCGCTGTTCTTCCTACAATTGCACAGTACGGAGCGCAGGGAGCGGTAGCAATTGCTCAGCTTGGAGCGAGTATGATTGTCTTTGGCACCGGAGCTGCTGTTGGAGGAGTTGGCGCAACCGTGCTCGGAGTTGGTCTTGCGTTGGTCGGCGTAACTGCACTGGCTGCAGCCGCAGGAGTAATTGCATTGTCTGCCGGAGCAGCGGTGCTTGGAGCTTCGCTTGTGATGGCAGGTGCAGGTTTGACGATTATGGGAGCAGCATTTCCACTTGTAGCGGCTGGCGCAAAGGCCAGTGCGGCTGGATTGACGGCATTACTTGGATCTGGTACTGCGGCCAGTGCAGTTTTTGTGATTTTGGCAGGATCTTCTGGCGCGGCAGCTGTAACAGTTGGCGTATTTGCAGCGGCAATGGTGGCCGGAGCCGCAGGAACCGGTCTTATGGTAGTTGCTCTGAAATCAGTAAATTCCAGTATGAAGTCAATCGCCGGAAATGCAAAGAGCGCAGAAAAATCGCTCACGAGCATGAAATCGAGCGTCAATGTTGTAAATTCCGGATTGGATGCATTGGGGAACAAAGCAAAAAACGCTATCAGTGCATTAATTAAGCAGTTTTCTCAGGGAGAAAGCAAGGCAAAAACTTCTGGAAAAGCGGTTGGAAATAATTTCAACAATGGCGTTTCAGCAGGAATGTCAAAGGCGGTCTCTACGGCCGGAACAATGTCAAATTCGATTGTAATTACCATGCGATCATCGGCAGGCGGTGCCTATAACAGCGGCGCATACATCGGAATGGGACTTGCAAATGGTATGGCAAGCCAGGTTGGACATGTAAGAGCAGTGGCGGCACAGCTTGCGGCGGCTGCAGAGGCGGCGATCCGGGCGAGAGCACAGATCCACAGCCCATCACGGGTGACAGATAAACTCGGCAATTATTTCGGTATCGGCTGGGTCAACGGCATTATGGATCATGTGCAGGAGCGAGGCAGGCCGCCATGGAATTGATACAGGTTCCGGAACTTACACCTGCGCCGGAAATCGGAATGAGCCTCCGGTCTGGCTATGAAGATCTGAACGACGACAGCTACCAGTACAGCAGCAATGGAAAATATACCATCTATGTACCTGTTAATCTGGACGGAAGAGAGATTGGAAAAGCGACTGCAACGTATACACGAGAAGAAATTGAGAAACAGGAGACAAGGGAGAACCGAAAGAAAGGCAGGCGAATAAATGTATAACTTTGTAGATACCACAGAGCGATACCCAGGGCAGAACCTGCCTTCGGAGGCTCTCATGTTTAATGGAAGTTATCTTGAGAACGTAATTCCCGGCTATCGGACACTTTATGTGTCCGGCCGGGAAATTTTGGGTACGGAGATTACAGATCTGGAAACAGGCGTGTCTGACGGTACAAAGTATCGACGAAAGCGTTATCAGCCAAGGACTATTGTGGTGGGATATCAGCTGGTAGCCAAAGATAATGCAGCTTTTCGCAGTGCTTACAACAAACTGAATGCTCTTCTGGATGCAGAACAGGCAACCCTTATTTTGCAGATGAACCGGACAAATATTATATCGGAACAAAGCAGGGAACGAGTGAAGTGCCGGCGGGAAGAAATGCGATCACTGCGGAGCTGGAATTTTACTGCGCGGATCCATTCAAGTATTCGGTGGAAGAATTTACGGTGAATCCGACTGCGGATGACGGAAAAACGTTCATTGTGTCGTACAACGGCACTTATCGGGCCTTTCCAAAGCTTCAGGCAGTAATGCACAGTGAAAATGGAGTAGTAGGTTTTGTAAATGACTCCAAGAAAATTCTTCAGTTCGGTGATCCGGATGAGTTGAACGGAGAAACATACAAAAAAAGCGAACTGATAACAAGCTATGCTGACCAATATGTCTGGTCACAGGATGCGGCGTGGAAAGATGATACAGGGAGCAACTTCTTATACAGTAACAGCAAGACGGCTGGAAAGCTGGGTGTCATGAGCGTAGACAGCATCAAAGGTCTGTATCTGGCCAGCAGTGGATATGTAAGTCCAAACACAAACGGCTGGAATGGAGCTATGAAATCTATTGATGTGGTAGATTCCAATGGAGCAAAGGGAGCGACGCACCTCTATTGTTACATGAACAGCTGGTTTGAAACTGGTCTTATGGGGCAGACGGGCTGCCAGGCGATTGCTTTCTGCGATGCGAACGGAAAAATGATCTGCTGCCAGGAGATATACAAAACCGATACGATCGGAAACACAGCGCACATGAATATGTGGTAGGTGGAAACAACCCGCGTATCGTCAAAACATATACTTTTGAACCTTGCCATCGAAAAGATGCAAACCCATACAGCCAAACGTATGCGCAAGCGACATGATGAAACATGGAGAGAAAATACGTTTTTCTGGAAGGGCAGTTATCCGGAATTTACAGTTCCAGAATTAAAAGATGTGAAAGTGGCAACAGTGAAATTGTATTTGGGACAGTGGGGAAGTCGAAATACAGGAAATCAGCTTGTCACCAGAAATTATTTCCGCGGCATCTTCGTGAGAATTGACAATGTAGAAAAATGGCGTGATATTCCGAATAAATTTTCGGTAAATCAGGTTTTGACAGCTGACTGTAGCAATGGAGAGGTCATGTTACAGGGACTTCCGAGACAGGATCTTGGTGCGTTGGGCAACGATTGGGAGAACTTTTGCCTGCAGCCTGGAATGAATCAGATCCAATGCATTGCATCGGACTGGGCAACACAGCCAACATACACAATGAAATACAGGGAGGTGTTTCTATGATTTTATATTTTGCGGACCGACATATGAATGTCCTTGGGCAGGCAAGCACAGAGCTACCGAAGGGATTGTACATTTCTGATGATCTGAAAACAGAAGAGGTGGAAGCAGGTGTTGCTACACTAGAATTTACGCTGAATTACACGGCGAGCACGCGGAATGATGCGAAACAGTATGGTTCTGTTGGCAATTATATTCTTCGGAAGAATGGCGATGAGCAGGAATTTTATACGATCATTACCAGCGAAGAAAATATTTTCAAACAGGAAGTAGAAATCTATGCCGAGGATGCCGGTATGGATCTCCTGAACGAGACAGTTGGCGAATACAAAGCAGACAAGGCATATCCAGCGAGCTACTATGTTGAAAAATTCAGCGACGATTCCGGCTTTGAAATTGGAATCAATGAGGTCAGCAATTATAACCGGAAACTGTCCTGGGAGGGTGAGACCACCGCTTCTGAGCGTATTTTGAGCGTTGCCACGCAGTTTGACGCGGAAGTTTCCTATACTTTTGAAATCGACCGGTTGAAAATCAAGCACAAATATATCAACCTGCATAAGAAGCGCGGCGTAGATCAGGGGCGAGAACTTCGGATCAACCGGGAAGTGAAAAATATCATTGTAAAAAGTTCAGTAGAAGATCTGGCTACGGCACTTTCCGTTACCGGCGGATATCCGGAAGACAGTGAAACGCCGATCAATCTGAAAGGGTATAAGTATGATGACGGTGATATTTATCTGTCCGGCAGCACGATTTATTCCCGGAGCGCGGTGGCAAAATGGAGCCGGTATCTTTCCGAGAAAGGGAATGGAACTGGGCATATCGTCCAGACGTATACTTATGATACTTTAAGCCAGTCGGAGCTGTGCAACCGTGCTGTATCCAAGTTGAAAAAGATCTATGATGCTGCGGTATCCTATGAAGTGGAGCTGGCATATCTGCCGGATGGAATCAAGATCGGCGATACAGTCAATATCGTAGATGACACCGGAGAATTGTATCTGTCCGCGCGGATCATGAAGCTGGAATCTTCCATCTGCAACGATGAGTACACAGCGACACTGGGCGAATATCAGCTTAAATCAAGTGGAATTTCCGAGAAGATGGAGAACCTGGCTGCGCAGTTTGAGAAACTGGCAAAGAACCGGACATTTTACACATGGGTTGTATTTGCTGATACAGAAACGGGCGATGGAATATCAATCAAATCTGCTGGAAAAGCATACATGGGTATTGCATACAATCGGACGACAAAGCAGCCGGTTCTGACAGATCCGAGCGTCTACGCCTGGGTAAAGGTTGTTGGAGATCAGGGAATTGCGGGGGAGCCTGGAAAAGACGGTCTGACAAGTTTTTTTCATGTGAGATATGCTGATGTTCCGAACCCGACAGCGAATCAGTTGCGAAAGGATACAGGAAAATATATCGGTACCTATGTGGACTATATACTGGAGGACAGTACAGATCCTACAAAGTATACCTGGCGGAAGTTTCAGGGAGATGACGGTGAGGATGGCGCAGATGGCATTGCAGGAAACGATGGTGCGGATGGAGAAACCAGTTACCTTCATATCGCTTATGCAACGAGTGCGGATGGAAAGACAGGCTTTTCGACAACCAATGCAGTCGATAAGACGTATATCGGCCAGTATGTGGATTTTGAAAAAGCCGACAGCACTGATCCGACGAAGTACCACTGGAGTAAATTTCAGGGTCCGAAAGGCGATAAGGGAGAACAGGGGCCACAGGGCTTGCGCGCCTACAGGGCGAAAAAGGTGACCAGGGAATTCAGGGGCCGAAGGGAGCAGATGGAAAAGATGGAAAAACTACTTATTTTCACATCAAATATTCTGCGGTTTCGAATCCGACCTCTGCGTCTCAGATGACAGAGACACCGTCAAAATACATTGGAACGTATGTGGATTTTACACAGACGGATTCGGATGATCCGAAGAAGTACAGCTGGCAGCAGCTGGAAGGTTCGCAGGGGCCACAGGGAAAACAGGGAATTTCAGGTACCAATGGAGCAGACGGGAAAACCAGTTATCTGCACATCAAATATAGCAATGACGGTGGGAAGACATTCACCGGGAACAGTGGTGAGGATATTGGCGCTTATATCGGAACATGCGTGGACTATGCAAAAGATGATCCTACAAGTGTCGGAACGTATAAGTGGGCGAAAATCAAAGGCGAGGCTGGAGCCAAAGGTGATAAGGGTGATACGGGTAAGGGGGTTAAATCGACATCTGTTGCATACCAGGTTTCAACTTCCGGAACAACAGTTCCAACTGGCACATGGTCTGGGTCTGTGCCATCTGCATCCGCGGGGCAGTATCTGTGGACACGTACAATCATCACTTACACTGACGACACAACATCCACGATATATAGTGTCGGCCGTATGGGAACCAATGGTGCAAATGGCACCAATGGAAAGAGTATTGGATCAGTAGTCAATTATTACCTGGCAACGGCATCTTCCAGCGGAGTTACAACGGCGACGAGTGGATGGACAACAGCTGTCCAGTCGGTGTCTGCGGCTAAGAAGTATCTTTGGAATTATGAGGTTGTGAAGTATACCGACGGAACCGTGGCGAGTACAACTGCGCCTTGCATCATTGGATCATACGGTGATCGGGGAAGTAAAGGGGATAAAGGTGATACCGGATCAACCGGAAATGGTATTAAGAGTATTACCGAGCATTATGCAGTCTCCGCGTCAAATTCGACTGTTCCTACCTCATGGTCGTCTACGGTTCCGACAATGACAGAGAGCAATAAATATCTCTGGAACTACGAGACAATTACTTATACAAATGGGACAACTGTAGACACAACAAAACGAGTTATCGGTGTATATGGTAACAAAGGTGCTACTGGTGCCACTGGTTCACAGGGATATAGTCTTGTAGCAAATGTAGTCAGAGATGCCTTCACCGAGTCTCAGTGGACGGCATACGGAACTATTAATCACGAAGAAACTTGGTCTAGTACATCTGGTATCCGTAATGGCTGCCGAATCGGGGATATGTTCGCGATCGTTGGAACGGCAACAGATACAAAAAATGCTCATGTTGCTTATTATCGGAGTAATACTGCATCTGGAGATCTGAAAGGTTTATGCATAAGCCATACAATTATCCCGAGGGGTGCAACAGGAGCTACAGGTAGTAAGGGGGATAAAGGCGATACCGGGGCAACTGGAAAAGGCGTTAAATCCACAGCGGTTACATATCAGGCAAGTTCGTCTGGAACTACGATCCCTACTGGAGTATGGTCAGCAACTCCTCCGGCGACAAGTGCGGACAAACCATATTTCTGGACTCGTACGATCATCACCTATACGGATAATACAACTTCAACTGCTTACAACGTTGGTAGTACACCGGAAGGAATTGTCGTCGGCGGACGAAATTTGGCGACCAATACCAATAAAGGAACAACCGGATGGAGTTGGTCAATGCAAACTGGCGGCTATTCCAAAGAATCTGTATCCGAAACTGGGGTTAATACATGTAAGCTTACACGAGATTCGGTAAAACAATCCGGATGGTCTGTAATACAGTTTTCTTATATTGGACGCACAAAATGGGAGGCTGACACTAATTATACCGTATCCGTAGATGTCAAAGCAAGTGTTTCTACATCGATGAATCCAGCTTTAGACATGATGACGGTTCAAACATGTTGATACAATCATGTAAAGCCGTAAACAACAAAACAGTTGCGAATGTATGGACAAAACTGGTATGGGTTGTAAAATCAGCAGCAACATTGCCTAGCGGAACTTCACAGAATACATATTTTACCGGAATGAACAGTAATGTTGGGGTCTCATATCAGTTTAAAAACCTTAAGATCGAAAAAGGCAATACGGCAACTGACTGGACTCCAGCACCTGAGGATTATGTGTCTTTTGTTGACGTGGAGTATTATCTTTCGACATCGCCGACTTCTCTTTCTGGAGGATCATGGTCGACGACAGCGCCGACATGGGTTAATGGAAAGTATATGTGGAGCCGTACGGTAACAACGGACGGAGCTGGTAACAGAACGTATTCGCCAAATCAAAATGGAGTTTGCATTGCAGGAGCACAGGGAGCAACCGGAGCCAAAGGTGATAAAGGAGATACTGGAGGGACTGGTGCAACCGGTAAAGGCGTTAAATCTATTGTAGAACAGTATTACAAATCAACGTCAGCAACAGCCATGTCCGGCGGATCGTGGAGCACGACTTATCCTGGATGGGAGAACAGTAAATATATTTGGACGAGATCAGTGATTACCTATACTGACAACACGACTTCAACGACAACAGCAGTTTGCGTCACGGGAAGTAAAGGAGATAAAGGTGCAACCGGTGCCAAAGGAGATAAAGGGGATAAAGGAGCAACTGGTCCTCAGGGACCACAAGGTCCTCAAGGTGTAAAAGGCGATAAAGGTCCTCAGGGAGATAAAGGTGCAACCGGCGCAACAGGTCCTCAAGGTCCACAGGGCGCTGCAGGTAAGGACGCAAATCAGGTAGTGCATACGGTAAATGGAAACGGTGAGTCAAATCTTTATGTCGAATTTGCTACAATAAAGATCACAGGTTCGTATGCAAATCAACCAACAACATTTAAACTTGGTGGCAGAGGTTTTGAGACAACAGATGTCCAGTTTAGTTTTATCTCTGCAAATAACTCAAATCCTGGATTGGATTTCCTAAGATCTTCAGGCGGATGGTCGTTATGGATTTATAAAAAGACTACTTCAACGTGGGGCCTTATAACAAGATTAAATGAACCGTATGGGCAGCTGAGAGTATTTAACTATACTCAAGGTTCTGGTCCATATACAGTGACGTGGACATCAACCAAATTAGCTTCTTTACCATCTGGTTCAATTAATGCGAATCCTTTACAAGCAGCAAAAACAGCCACCAACTTTATGCAGTTTACTGATGGGACCGGATTGGAAGTTGGTAATAAAACCAGCGGATCTTGGTCTGGCTATCGGACTAAGATTTCAGCATCAGCATTTGAGATTCTTAACCGGGCAGGAACGACACTCGCATATTATGGTGATAAGTTGATCCAGCTTGGAAAGAACGCAAAAGATGCGGTTATTGAGTTATGTGGCGGTGTCGGTAAGATTTTGGTTGAAACAAAATCCGGCAATGCGGCTCTGTCAATCCAGAGCGAATATGTAGATATTAAAGGTGTCCACGAATCTGTATTGGAGACATCAAGTTCTTCTGGAAGCTGTATAGCCGGAGCTGTTGACGATTCTTTTGTTGTAAATACTTACTCGGATGCCAACAACAAAGCAAACTTCGATATTGGTAACGGTAGCATTATTCTTGAATCAAAGAAGAAAGGTTATCAGGCAGAGGTCGAATTTTATGGCTGTGGCTGGTCTGGAGGAGTGTATACTGGAGCGTTCGCACCGACCAAGGCGTACTCCGAAAAGATTATGTTAGGAGATAGTGGAAGAGTATGGGAGCGTTTGATTGTTAAAAACTCCCCACAGGTCACATCCGATCGCCGCGCCAAAACAAACATATTTCCACTCGGTGAGAGCAAGATCAATAAGACGGATATTCATTCAGAGCTGTTCGATCGCTTAAAACCAGTTCAGTATCGGATGATTGACGGCGATGGACGCATTTGCTATGGATTTGTCGCACAGGATGTTGTGGAAGCCATGCGAGAACTCGGAATCCGAGAAGACGAACTGGATCTGGTACACCACGACAGAAAGAACACAGAGGATGGCTATATTGATACCTATAGTATGGTATATACCAATTTGATCGCTGTAATAACGCATGAACTACAGCTTGAAAAAGAAAGGAGATCCAAACTCGAATTGGAGGTTGTAGGTCTCAGAAGTGAACTTGATACCATGAGAGATAATCTCTCTGGAAATAATTAATTTAAAGGAGGACATACATTATGTCAGAAGTAAAAGCAACTTACACAAAGGATATCCACTATTCAGGAATCATCACAGTAGACGGTGAAACAGTAGTATCCATGGATGCGAACATGGATGCAAAACATCCGGATGTGCCGATTATCAATCGGTATATCAATAACGGAAGAAAATACAGATCGGACAAGGCAGCAATTGATGACATTGTTGATAAGTTCGAAAATGACATCTGGGATGAGTATGATAAGTATACCGCTGAATTAGAAGAAAAGGAGAAAGCTGAGTAGGGCCGGAAACGGTCCTGCTTTTTTGAATCAAGAAGAAAGAGAGACGGTGCAGTGAGCGAAATATTAATGCAGACATATACTGTAGTACTTCCAGTGCTTCTTGGGTACATCGTCTGGCTTCTAAAGAACCAGAAAAGAGACCGGGACGCAAACAGCAAGGGAACCATGCTGCTGCTCAGGGTCCAGCTGATCGAGTACCATAGCAAGTATACACAGTTGGGAGACATCCCATCCTATGCATACCAGAATTTTTGTGAAATGTACGAAGCCTATCATGCATTAGGTGGAAATGGTATGGTAACGAAAATGAAGCAGGAAATTGATGAATTACATATCAAAAGAAAGGTGATTAATATGGAACAGATTATGAATTATGTGAAACCGGAACTTATTGTGGTGGCAGTTGCCCTGTATTTCTTTGGTATGGCACTCAAACAGGCGCAGGCTGTAAAGGATAAATATATCCCTCTGATTCTCGGCGGCGTGAGCATCGTACTGTGCGCCATCTGGGTGCTGGCTACCAGTGAGGTGTGCACCGGTCAGCAGGCGGCGATGGCAGTCTTTACGGCGGTCACGCAGGGCATCCTTGTGGCTGGGTTGAGTAACTATGTAAATCAGATTATCAAACAGGGACAGAAATCAGAGTGAGGGCGGCTAACAACCGTCCTCTTTTGCGCCGGCGCAATTCGCCTGGCAGAAGGAGAGACAATGAAGATTGATAGATCATACATCAGCAGCCAGAATACCTATCCGTACAACAATCCACAGTGTATCGTTGTGCACAACACCGATAACTTCGAGCCAACAGCCACGCCCGCGCTCACGCCAGAGCGCAGCATGATGGAAATTTTTCGAGCATGTCAGCTCATTACTACACAGATGACAGTGACATCGCCTATCAGGCCGCACCGCACAACCTCGGATGCTGGCACGTTGGTATCAATTACGGAAATGGCAATCTGTTCGGCAGCTACGGCAATCGAAACAGCATCGGCGTGGAAATGTGTGTGCAGGGCGGATATAACTATGAGAAGGCTTTTCAGAACACCGTGGAGCTTGTAAGGAAGCTCATGAAAGAAACAGGCATCCCGGCATCCAGAGTCTATCGACATCTCGACATTTGCAGCAAAAACTGCCCGTCGCAGATCATGCAAAAGGCGACTGGACGAGATTCAAGAAGCTGATCAGCGGCGGAAGCTCAGAGTCTTCCGGAAACAATACATCCGGCGAGGAGATCTATAAGCCAGGAGTTTACAAGGTTAATGACACGGCATTAAATATCCGTATCGCGCCGAATGCAGACAGTAAGATCGTCGGAGTAATCCGGGATCAGGGCAGCTATACTATCACCAAAATCCAGAATGGAAGCTGGGGAAAACTGCTCTCGGGCGCTGGCTGGATTAACTGCCATACTAAGTATTGCACTTATGGCGGCGCAGCTCCGAAAGAGGAGCAGAAACCGACCGCAAAAGCGATCTCAATTGATGGCGTATGGGGTCCGGAGCTTACCCGCCGCCTGCAGGAGATCTTCGGGACCGGCGTGGACGGGAAAATCAGTAACCAGCCCACGACAAACAAGAAATACTGCGTCGGTATCACAGCGGCCGAGTGGAGCAATCATCTGTCCGGCGGATCAGCTCTGATCAAGGCCATCCAGAAATGGTCGGGGGTAACTGCTGACGGATACATCGGACCACAGACCATCCGCGCGATGCAGCGCAAGCTCGGCACACAGGTTGATGGTGTGATCAGCAATCCATCCGCGATGGTTCGCGCCCTGCAGGAGTGGTGTAATCGGCAGTAATCGGCCAACAAAAAAGCCCCGGAGATCCCCGGGGCAAAAAGAAACGCGCGCAGCTACGCGGCGAAAAGAATTGTTCTTTTTTCTGACCATTTTGTGCGTTCTGGTCACGTGTTATCCAATGCGTCGTAAAACCCCTTGCTTCAGCTATGGGATATAAGACGCGTCCATCGAATTTACGCAAGTAATTGAAGATGGACAAAATAACAATTGTGTTAATTGATAAAATATTGTATCATACAAACATGAACACAACATATAAATCAAACAATAATGTCGTCTATTCCTGTAAATACCATGTAGTATGGTGTCCCAAATATAGACGAAAAGTATGAACGAACGGTGTAGATGTCCGGCTGAAGGAGCTGCTCACAGAGTATGCTGCAAATCTTTCTGTAGACATTCTGGAAATGGAGATCATGCCAGACCATGTTCATATGCTGCTGGAAGTAGATCCTCAG
>ENA-OQDF01000589-OQDF01000589.1-human-gut-metagenome-genome-assembly--contig:-NODE-589-length-15098-cov-1.867611_pt1 | contig 15098 bp, 22 predicted proteins | sample MGYA00242769_ERZ504597 | MGnify/ENA primary metagenome ERZ504597 (study PRJEB26092, sample SAMD00036305) | human gut metagenome | host: Homo sapiens | study: EMG produced TPA metagenomics assembly of...
AAAAATAGCATATTATGAATGGTTAAGTTCATTATAGCAGAGAATATAAAGCTTTTCATCTAATTTTACTAATTTAATTTGCATAATATTAAAATTAAACTGTATAAATATTCTGATTATCTATAATATTGGCTTGACTGAAACACAACCTCAATGGTATAATTCTGGATATAACTTGCAAATTTTGGAAATCGTTGTTATTTTCACAGAGGAGATAGTGCGATGGAGATAAATAATAGTAAAGAATTAGAAGAAAAAATTAAATGTCTAGATAAAATGACTGATGAAGAAATTGTAATGCAGATAAAAGAAAAGCATGATGATGTCGCACTAGATTATATCATAAAAAATATCGCAATTTAGTTAGAGTAAAGGCAAGAGCGTATTTTTTAATTGGTGCTGATAGAGAAGATATCATTCAAGAAGGAATGATAGGACTATATAAAGGTGTCCGAGATTTTCGCAGTGATAAATTATCTTCATTTAGAGCATTTGCCGAAATGTGTATTACACGACAGATTATAACGGCAGTAAAGACAGCTACAAGACAAAAACATATACCATTAAATTCATATGTATCGCTAAATAAACCAATTTATGATGAAGAATCAGACCGTACCTTGCTAGATATAATTTCTGGCTCTGTTGTTATTGACCCTGAAGAGATGATGATTCATCGTGAAGAATTCTTAGATATTGAAGATAAGATGGAAAATTATTAAGTGATTTAGAATGGAAAGTCTTAATTGCATATCTTGATGGTAAATCTTATCAAGAAATTGCTGTAGAATTACATAGACATGTAAAATCAATTGATAATGCGCTACAAAGAGTAAAGAGAAAACTAGAAAAATATGTAGACGGTCATGGTAACATAGACATAAAAGGCAGTATGAGTGATTTTGGTTCTGTAGGTAAATATTTAAGAGATATGTATTAATTAAAAAGCTGTAATTTTTAAGTTTTTATGCTTAAAAATTACAGCTTTTTTAAATGTATTCGCCAATGAAAACTTTATCACAATCGTCAGTATCAGTTAATTTTACTGCAATAGCTTCTTTTGTAGCAGTAGGAACATTTTTACCTACATAGTCAGCACGAATAGGTAATTCACGATGTCCTCTGTCGATTAAAACAGCTAATTGAATTTTTTTAGGTCTGCCTAAATCAATTAGAGCATCTAAGGCAGCACGGATAGTTCTACCTGTGTATAAAACATCATCTACTAAAACAAGAGTTTTATTAGTGATATCTTCATCAATATGAGTTTCTTGAATTAGTGGCTGATAAGACATATGAGCTAAGTCATCACGATATAAAGTGATATCTAAAACACCGATAGGAATATGAACACCTTCGATATTTTCGATAATAGAAGATAATCTTTCAGCTAAAGGCACACCACGTTTTCTAATGCCAACAATGATGACATCTTTAGTGCCTTTATTTTTTTCGATTATTTCATGTGCTATACGAGTCAAAGCACGTTCGATGGCTTTACCGTCCATGACAACAGTTTTTTCAATTAGTTTAGCCATTATTAATCACATCCTTAAATAAACTTCATGATATTGATGATTTAGATAAAAGTTTAAATGGTTTGACGAAAATATTTTAATAAGTTTTCCATATCTTCAGGAATTGGTGCAGTAAATGTCATTTCTTCTTTTGTGCGTGGGTGAATGATTTTTAAATTTAAAGAATGAAGTGCTTGTCCTTCGATATTGAATTTATTTTACTATTGCAATATTTAGGGTCACCGATAAGTGGGTGTCCGATATATGCCATATGAACACGAATTTGATGTGTTCTACCTGTCAATAATCGACATTGTACGAAAGTACAATTTTTATAGCGTTCTAGTACATGAAAAACAGTAGTTGCTGGTTTTCCACCATTTGTTACAACTGCCATTTTTTTACGGTCAATAGGGTGGCGACCGATATTACCATTGATAATACCTTTTTCTTCTGTAATATTACCATGAACTAAAGCTACATATTCTTTAATAGCTGTTTTACTGCCTATCTGTAAGGCTAAGTCATTATGAGCAAAATCATTTTTAGCAACGACCATGACGCCGGAAGTATCTTTATCTAGGCGATGAACAATACCAGGCGAATTTGCCATTGATACCGGATAATTCATCATGACAATGATAAAGTAAAGCATTACTAAAGTTCCACTGTAAACTCCAGCGGCAGGATGAACTACCATACCACGAGCTTTATTGATGACGATAATATCGTTATCTTCATAGAGAATATCAAGCGGAATGTTTTCTGGTTTTACTTCTATTTCTGTAGGTGGTTCAAATACCATAGTGATTTGGTCATTAGCTTTTAATTTATAATTAGCACGTTTTACTTCATTGTTGACAGTTATAGCACCATCAGTAATCATTTTTTGAATACTAGCACGAGAGGGATTATCTTCTTGACCGGCAAGAAAACGTCTAATCTAGTGCCTATTTCATCAGAGATTGTATATGTTTTTATCATGAGTTTGTTCCTTTATCTGTAATAAATAATAGTTCGTAAATGATGATGATACAGCCACAAACAATAGCAATATCGGCAAGATTGAAAATAGGCCAAATGCGAAAATCGATATAATCGACTACTTTACCGATGAATATACGGTCAATCATATTGCCGATAGCGCCACTGAAAAGCATAGCTATACCTAACTGAAATAATTTATTTAGTTTTATGATTTTAGAATAAAATAAACGATAGCGAATATCAAAATTACAGCGATAAAGATAAAAAAGAAACGCTGATTTTCTAAAATACCAAAGGCTGCACCTGGATTTAAAATATAAGTGAGATGCAATAAATGAGGAATAACAGGAATAGACTCACCTAAAAACATATTGTTTACAACTAAATATTTGATTAATTGGTCTAAGACGATGATTAAAATAACAAAAGAGGATAAAAAAAACACAAATAAGTCTCCCATTTTTAAAGATAACGTTTTAATAAAACAACTGTACGTCCTTTTTTTGTAGTTCCACGAACTTCAGCTACTTCTAGGCGACCACGTCCACGAATGGAAATGATATCACCTTGTTTTACCATTTGGGAGGCACTTTTCACAGTTTGCCAATTTAATTTGAGTTTTTCAGCATCGATCATAGAAGACATTTTACTGCGAGAAGCTCCAAATCCAGAAGCTGCGATAGAATCAATACGTAAAGAGGCTACAGTGGAAGTTATTTCTTTGCAACGTTCTTCACGAGGAGCGATGGTTTCAAGGTTATCTAACTCACAACTAACTTTAGCTGAACCGATTTGTGTTAAATTTTGTAAGATGAAATCAGCCATTTTAGTAGTGCAAATAATTTTTACCATACCTAAAGTTATCAATAAATCACCAATTTGCTCACGTTTGATGCCAAGTCCCATGAGAGCACCTAAAACATCACGATGAGAAAGGCGATAGAATTTATCATTCCATGTAGCTTTGACAACAGAGATATTATAAGAAGGTTTTCCCATAAAATCTTCATGTACAAGTTGGCACATTGTCTTTCTGCACCGATATATCCGCCAAAGAAATCAACAGATATACCATCATAGTGAGCGACTACAGTTTCAGCTATTTCACAGCCATAAGGGTCAAGAAAATCTGTAGCACGAAATTTTCTTGTTTTGTTTACAGCTTCTACTGCGTCTATTAATTTTATAACAATTTCTTCGCCTTCAGTTCCTTTATAAAAGCGAATAATCTTTTCACGGTCTGCCATTATAAAAAAATCAATCCTTTTTGTTTATTCTTCCCAAGGCATAGTTGTTGAAGAAGATGGTTTTTTCAATTCTTCAGTAAAGTTAACACTAACATTATTTGGGGCACACATAAATACATTTTTACCAACTTTTTTGATATCGCCGGATAAAGCGTAAGTAGTACCACTGATAAAATCAATAATGCGTTTAGCAATATCGCTACTAGTGTTTTCAAAGTTGACTACAACTGGTTTATGGTTGCGAATGTGGTCAGCTACTTGCTGAGCATCGTCAAAAGAAACTGGTTCAATTACCATTACTTTTAATTGGTTGTTTTTAGCTTTATTTTTAAAATCTACAACATTATCAGGATTTTGATAAGTTGTTGCTTGTAAATCACTATCATCAGTGTTATCTACTTCTTCAATATACTCTTCAGATTCAGGATTTTGTCCCATCTTATTGCGGATTTTGTCGACAATTTTCATAATATATATTTCTCCTTAATATTGACGTGGGCCGAAGATACCTGTGCCAACACGAACGATATTAGCACCTTCTTCAATAGCTATTTGGTAATCATGTGTCATGCCCATAGATAGATATTTTATTTCTGATGTAGCAAATGTTTTAGCTTGGACTTGTTTAAAGAGTTTAAACATTTGAGCAAACATAGGACGAACATCTTCTAAATTATCTACTTTTGGTGCAATAAACATTAGCCCCATAAGTTTTAAATTGCTTAATATATCAATTTTCGCTAAAAGCTCGTCTAATTCCTCTAAATAAACCCCAGTTTTTGAAGCTTCTTTGACTAAATTAACTTGTACTAATACTTGTTGAACTTTGTCGATTTTTTGTGCTTCTTTATTTAGAGCTTCAGCTAATTTGATACTATCTACTGATTCAATCATATCAAATAGTTTTACAGCATATTTAGCTTTATTAGTCTGTAAATGACCAATTAAATGCCATGTTACATTACGATTTAAAGTTTCATGTTTTTGCAAGGCTTCTTGTACTCGATTTTCACCGATTACATTAGCACCAGCATCAATAGCTTCTTGCATAGAAGCTACATCATGATTTTTAGTTACTGCTACTAATAAAACATCTTCACTAGCAGCATTATGTCTTTTTGCTATACTTCTTTAATATGTTCTTGAACAGTTTTTAAATTTTCTTTAATCATAGAAATTCATCCCCTGAAAATCTTATAATCTATTTAATAATATAATAATTTATGAAAATTATCCATAGTTTAGGCAAAATTATTTATCTAAGTGAAATAATCGAAGCTATTCTACCTGTTTTGCCATTATCTGCACGATAAGAGAAAAATACATCTTTGTTACAAGCTGTGCAAGTATTAGCCATATCAATATTATCAGCTATAACTCCTGCTCTTTGTAAGATAATAGCATTTGCTTGCCAAAGGTCTAAATGATATTTTTTACTATCTTGATTAAAATGCAAGATTTATCGCTATCATTTTGGAAGACTTCATTAAATTTTGCAACTACCTCATCACCTATTTCATAACAACATGCTCCAATAGATGGACCTATAGAAGCTAGGCAATCACTAGGATTTGTGTGATAATGTTTAGTCATTTCTGCTACTGTATGCTTGGCAATTTCGCTACAGTGCCACGCCAACCACCATGAGCTACGCCAATAGCATTGTTTTTAGGGTCATAAATCATAATAGGTGTGCAATCTGCAAAAAACAAAGTGAGTGGTACATTTTTTAGATTGGTGATTAGAGCATCTGTATCATCAATGGAATTTGCAAAAGAAATAGCACCACTACCGATATTTTCTTCAGTAATACAAGCAACTTTATTGCCATGAACTTGCTTACAAGTAGTCATTTTATGACTATCTAAATTTAAACCTTCACAAAATAATTGGCGATTGGCGATGACATCATCTGGATTATCATTTACATGAAGAGCTAAATTTAAGCATCAATGGTGCTTTACTATGACCATTAAATCTAGTAGATATGGCATGAATTACTTTATCTTGAGGGAAAATGGAAAATTGTCCATACCATAAATTATTTTGAGCGTGAATTAATTTGAACAAAAATATCAACTCCTAAATATACATATAAAGGATAAAAGATAATAGATATGGATTATTTGCAGACACCACAGCGCTTGCAACCATCAAACATTGTATAGTGTGTTTTTCTTGAAGTGCTGTTTGCAATTCTTTCCATAAATAATCTTTAGTAAAGCCCATATCTAAGCTATCCCAAGGAAGTAATTCTTCTTTGTCAAAATTGCGATATAAATAATCATCAGCATTGATTTTGAAAGTTTTTAAGGCACGTTTAAATGCTTTGCTACCGCCATTTAAATGAGCTTCATAAATTACTTGAGAAATTTTTCTATCTCCTCTAGCTAATATACCTTGGATAAATGATTCTTTAGTGGATTCAAATTGAACTTCAATATTTTTATATTTTTTTAGTTCAGATTTTATATATTTAAAATATTTTTCCGTTTGTTTTAAATCTGCCATAGCACTCCATTGAAATGGTGTGCATGGTTTGGCGATAAATGGATTGATACTTAAGGTTAAAGTGCCTTTAGAACCAAGTTTTTCCATATATTGTTTTAAGCGAATGGTCATATCGACAATGGCTTTGATATCATTTTCATCTTCATTAGGAAGACCTACCATGATATATAAGCGGTAATTTTTAACACCAGCATTTATACCCATAGAGATGGATTTAAAGAGATGTTCTTCTTCGATGCCTTTGTTGATGATATGGCGGATTTTTTCACTGCCTGCTTCAGGTGCTAGAGTCAATGTTCTTTGTCCACTTTGAGCAAGGGCATTTACTAATTCTTGTGTTACAGAGTCAGCACGAAAAGAAGCGACAGACATAGGCATATCTTGGTTGCGAATATGTGAGCAAAGTTCATTGATTTGCGGATAATCAGATATTGCAGGACCCATTAGACCAACTTTTTTATTCAGATTTTTTGCCTGTGGTAAATATGATAATAATTTATCTAAACTGCGATGGCGAGGTTTTCTAAAGCAATATCCTGCCATGCAAAAACGACAATGACGACCACAGCCACGAGATGTTTCGATTAGAAATAAGTTGAATTCCGTATTTTCTGTAGTGATGACAGTTTTACCATCATAAGCATCTAAATCTCTTATCCATTGACGAGAGACTTTTTGAGGAACCGTATCATTTGTTTTGATGGCGGAAAGTTTATTATTTTCATCATATATATGGTCATAAAAACAAGGTACATAGACACCTGGCACTTGAGCAAGTTTAAATAATAATTCTTTGCGGGATAAATTTTCATTAGATGGATCATTATATACATCTAAGAAATTATTAATAGTTTCTTCACCTTCGCCAATGATGAAAGCATCGATAAATAATGAGAGTGGTTCAGGATTAAATGTAGCACAAGGACCACCAGCGATGACAATTGGGTCTTTTTCTGTGCGTTCGTTAGCTAATAATTTTACTTTACCTAAAGAAAGCATTTGTAAAATATTGAAATAGTCCATTTCAAAAGAAATAGCAAAGCCAATTAAAGCAAAATCATGGAGTGGTGTTTGTGTTTCCATACTCATAAGCGGAGTATGAGTGCGTGTATAATCATCTATTAAATTTTTATCAGGCAAAAAGAAACGTTCACAAGCACTGTCATTGCGGTTGTTTATTTGGTCATAAATTATATGAAAACCTAGATTAGACATACCAACAAAGTAAGAATTTGGATAAGCTAGGGCAAATCGCTTGCGAAAGCCACCAGGAAAGATTTTATATCCTTGTTCTTGTTTGAGCATTTCTTGTAATTGTTGTTTTAATTTCCAATTCAAAGTGGGCGTATTCTCCTTTATTTTATAGTTAAATTTATGATAATAAATAAGAAAAAAGCTCACAAAAGTGAGCTTGAATAAATTTATTTTAGTTTATCTTTATTCATAGAATTAAGATTTTCTAATTCTTGCTTGAAATTATCGATATCTGAGAATTTACGATAAACAGAAGCAAAACGAATATAGGCAACTTATCGAAAGTCTTGAGATGTTTCATGACGATTTCACCAATAATCTTGCTGGGAATTTCATGTTTCATCGTATTGCAGATTTCGCGTTCAATATCATCAGCTAATTTGATGATTTTTTCAGTAGGTATATCTCGTTTATAACAAGAGCGAATAATACCTTGGAGAATTTTTTCTTTAGCGAATACAGCACGACTACCATCATTTTTTATGACCATTAATGGTACTTTTTCCACAGTTTCATAAGTGGTAAATCTTTTCCCGCAAACTGTACATTCGCGGCGTCGTCTTATAGAATTACCATCATCAGTAGTACGGGAATCTACTACACGGCTGTCGGGAGCTGCACAGAATGGGCATTTCATAATATCACCTCTAAGTAAGTCTGTAAATTTTTAATTATTTTGCTTGTTGCTGAGTAGCATTTTGGGCATTGGCAGCAGGTGCGTTTTGTGCATTATTAGCAGGAGCTGGATTTTGTGGTTGAGCTGTAGCTGGTTGCTGATTTTGAGCATTTTGTGCATTTGGAGCAACGAAGGACTTAGTTACAACAGCACCGATATCACCTAATTTGCCAACTGGTTGATTGTTGAATGTAATATCAATAGCACCAGCATTACCTACAGTAATATCTATTTGATTATTACCTTTCCAATTTAAATTGCTACCTTTTTTACAGTTTCAGAAAGAACAATGTTACCATCAACTTTTACTTCAGTCCAACAATCTTCATTGAATACAGCTGTTACTTCAGCGCCATTTACAACTGGAGCTGGAGCAGGTTGTTGAGCTTGTTGCTCTGGTTGTTGTGTAGATTCCTGCTGTGTAGTATGTACAGGAGCTTTAGTATCAGAAGTATCTTGGCTAGATAAAAAGAATACTGCACCGCCGATTATAACAATTAAGATGATAATAACGAGAAAAATATTTTTTTGCTATTGGATTTAGTTGGTTGCAAATATGCTTGATTGCTAGCAAAAGAGTCTATTTTAGGAATGTTTTTTTCTTTAGTTGGTTCAGCAGTTTTTTCAGTTATTTTTTCTTTAACTTTTGGAGGTTGAGCAGGAGAAACAGGTTGTTCTTGAACTTGATTAGTTGGTTCTACTTCTTTTCAGAGGTAGACGCATTTTTTCTTTTTTGTATTGCTCAATAAGTTCTAGGCTGTTTAAACCTAAAAATTTACCATATGTTTTGATAAAACCTTTTAAAAATACTTCGCCAGGAAGTTTATCATAATCACCATCTTCAATGGACTTTATATATAATTTACGTATATTAGTACCTTGTTCTACATCTTCTAATGATAATTTCTTTTGTTCACGTGTTTCACGTAATAAATCACCTAACATCATGGTTCTCCTTCTCTAAGTGTAATTTAATTATAAACATTATACAATAAGCTTGTTTATAAATAAAGTTCTTCTTTACGAATATATTGCTGAACTTGTTCTGTAGTTATATATTGTATAGAATATCCTTTTTTTATACGTTGTCTAATATCTGTAGAAGATATTTCAAGTTCAGGTGTTTCTAGAAGTGTTATATTGAAATTTTAAAATGTTGTTGAATGGTAGTTAAATCTAAAGTATAGCTTGGTCGTTTTGTAGCAATGAATTTGCAACTTGCAAGCAGTTCATCAATTTTATGCCATGTAGGTAAATCGTTGATACAATCAGCACCGATAATAAAATAAAAATCAGTATCTTCACCATAGATAGTTTTAAGCGCTTTTATCGTATCTATGGTATATGATGGACCAGAACGTTCCATCTCAATAGAAGATACTTCAAAATGAGGATTGGAGCAAGTTGCAAGTAATGTCATATTAAACGATGTTTAGCCGAGGTCATTACACTGTGTTTATGAGGGGATTAGCTGAAGGAATGAAGATGACTTTATCTAGTTTAAATTCATCCCAAACAGCTTCCGCTATCATTAAATGTCCGACGTGAATTGGGTCGAATGTACCACCCATAATACCTATTTTTTTCATGATAAATATCTCCAAACTTTAATAGTTTTAATAGAAAATATATATTAAAATAAGGGAAAAAATTATAGATAAAAATATAAATAAGAAAAAAGCACGACTATAATCTAAAATATCATGATGACCTTTGGAGTGGAATAATATTGTTTTAATAATTTTAGACAATTAGATAAATATTTAAACATTAACGAATTTGACCTTCACCATAAATTAAATATTTCATGGTAGTTAAAGCTTCTATCCCATTGGCCACGTGCATGGAGTTTTTGTGTACTAATGCCGATTTCTGCACCAAAACCAAATTCATTTCCATCAGTGAAACGTGTAGAAGCATTTACATATACAGCAGAAGCATCTACTAATTTTTGGAATTTCAAAGCGTTATTATAATTAGTTGTGATGATGGCTTCAGAATGACCACTACCATAAGTATTGATATGAGAAATAGCCTCATCAATATTTTCAACTATTTTTATAGAAATAATTAAATCTCCATATTCAGTAGACCAATCTTCTTTGGTAGCTGTTTTTAATTCAGGCAAATAGCCAAACATTTTTCACAGCCACGAATTTCAACGTTAGCTTCTGATAAATTTTGACAAATCATAGGAAGATATTCGTTGGCAATTTTTTGGTCAATTAAAACTGTTTCTATAGCGTTGCAGACTGCAGGACGAGAAGTCTTAGCATTAAGAATGATTTTTGTAGCTAATTCTAAATCAGCAAATTCATCAACAAATACATGACAAATACCTACACCAGTTTCAATTACAGGAACAGAACTATTTTCAACTACACGTTTTATTAAGCCAGCGCCACCGCGTGGAATGATTACATCAACATACTTATTTAAACGCATCATCACATCTACAGCCTCATGTTCTGTTATGCTGACAAATTGAATAGCTCCATGAGGAATACCTGCACTATAAGCAGCTTCAGCTAAGATGGAAGCTAAGATTTTATTTGAATGAATAGCTTCTGAACCGCCACGTAAAATCACAGCATTACCAGATTTTAGGCAAAGTCCTATAGCATCAGCTGTAACATTTGGACGAGCTTCATAAACTATGCCAACAAGACCAAGTGGTACACGAATACAGCGAATATCTAAGCCATTAGGACGACGGCAAGACATGATGCCATTACCAACAGGGTCGTTTAAATTAGCAATTTGACGAAGACCATCAGCCATTTGAGCAATTCGTTCTGTAGTCAAAAGCAATCTATCTAGCAAAGAAGCAGATAAGCCTTTTTGGCGACCATTTTCCATATCAATATTATTTTCTTCTAAAATAATTGGAGTTTTTACTTCTAAAGCATGTGCCATAGTGAGCAATGCTTTATTTTTTTCTAATGAAGATAATGTAGCCAATTTTTGAGAGGCTTTTTTGGCCATCATTGCTTGATTAGTAATGATTTCTTTTATATCTATTTGTGCATTTGAACTCATATAATCACCTTTTTTTAATTAGACCATAATAACCATATTATCACGATGAACAGCTTCATCAAATATTGGTGAATTGTCCAATAAAATATTTTTAAATTCGTTGGAGTGTAAACCTTTTAATTTTTGTAGTGTTTGAGAACTATAATTTACACTGCCACGAGCAATTTCACGACCAGATTGAGATAAAATACGTACAGTATTTCCCTGTTTAAATTCACCTGCTATAGCTAAAATGCCTACAGCTAGTAAACTAGAACCAGAAAGCACAGCTTTTTCACAGCCTTTGTCGACAATGATATCGCCAGCTATTTGTTTACCAAAAGCAAGCCAAGATTTGCGTTGTTTAAGATGAGTTTCTTTAGCAGGGAAGATAGTGCCTAGTTCTTCACCTTTTAATAAACGACGTAAAACATCATGTTCTGAACCAGAAGCGATGACCATTGTACAGCCGGAATTAATAGCTATTTTAGCTGCTTTGATTTTAGTACTCATTCCGCCTGTTCCCATAGATGTACCAGCACCACCAGCCATATTTTCAATTTCAGGAGTGATATGTGGTACTTCATGGAGAAGTTTTGCGTTTTTATCTTTGCTTGGATTAGCAGTATATAATCCATCAATATCGGATAAAATTATTAAAGCGTCAGCATCTACTAAAGTTGCAACAGTTGCAGATAAAGTGTCATTATCGCCAATTTTTAATTCATCAACAGCAACAGCATCATTTTCATTGATGATAGGAATTACCCCCATGGATAATAAAGCCATCAAAGCGTTGCGCGAATTTATATATTGAGAATATTGACGAGAATTTTCTTTAGTCAATAAAACTTGAGCTACTATTTGGTCATATTCTGCAAATAATTTTTCATATATATGCATCAATATTCCTTGACCTACAGCAGCCATTGCTTGTTTTCGGGAATACTTGCTGGTCGAGTATTTTTTTCATACGTTCAAGACCTGCACCTACAGCTCCTGAAGAAACGAGAATTATTTCTTTTCCTTGATTAGCTAAATCGGAAGTTCACGTACTAGATGTTCTATTCTTGAGATATTTAATTTTCCTGTATCATAATTTAAAGTACTAGTGCCGACTTTGATTACAATACGTTTGGCTTTAGTTAATTCTTGACGAGGTAACATAATCTTTACTCATTTCATTATTTATATTTTTATTTGTTAAATTATATTATTTAGGAAGTTCGATTTTTGGTTTTTTGAAATTGCGACGCCATAAAAGACCGTTACGACCAATGACTTGAACTAAATCACAATTAGTGCGTTCTGCTAAAGTAGTGATAGCAACTTCAATATCTTCTGGGCAGTTTTGAAGAACACGAACCTTGATGAGTTCACGTTTTTCAATAGCTTCATCAGCACTGTTTACAACAGCAGGAGTGATGCCTTCTTTGCCGATTGGAACGATTGGCTCTAATGTCATACCTAAAGAGCGTAAAAATCTTTTTTGTTTACCTGTGAGTGTGTTTTTTATCAATGAAAAATCCTCCTATAAATAAGTTTTAAAATTAAATAATTTTTTAGTGGGTATAATTAAGTTTTTACCTAATTAAAATACCCACTAAAATAAAAATTCTTTATGTGATTTGCTAATTTAGAAATTTAAATTAAAACAATAGCGATATATTATTGTCTATATTCAAATTCCATTTCACCAATATATACAGTATCGCCTTCTTTAATACCTTTAGCGCGAAGTTTTTCATCGATACCTTTTAATCTCCAAATATATTGGAAACGACGAATTGCTTCATCATTGCCAAAGTTAGTCATGGCAACGAGTTTTTCTAAAGATTTACCAGAAACGATAAAGCCTTGACCTGTCATATCACGTTTGATAGTGATATCATCAGCGTCATCTTCTTGAGCATTGTAAATTTTTTCTGCATTATCTTCTTCATCTACTTCTTCAACATAATCTTGAAGCATTTGATATACATAACGCATTAAATCTTGAAGACCTTCTTTAGTTGCTGCAGATACAGGGAAAACTTTTAAGCCTTCTTTTTCAGCCATTTCTTGAATTCGAGCTAAGTTTTCACTAGCTTGTGGTAAATCAAGTTTATTAGCTGCGATTACTTGACTGCGTTTAGCAAGTTTTGGGCTGTATAAAGATAATTCTTTATTTATTTTGTAGAAGTCTTCTACAGGGTCGCGTCCTTCAATGCCAGAAGCATCTAAAACGTGAATGATAACTTTTGTGCGTTCAATATGACGTAAGAAATCATGACCAAGACCAACGCCTTCAGAAGCTCCTTCGATAAGACCTGGGATATCAGCCATGACAAAGTTTTGAGCATCTCCAAGACTTACTACACCTAAAACTGGAGTTATAGTAGTGAAGTGATAATCAGCAATTTCAGGGCGAGCTGCTGATACACTTGCGATGATACTAGATTTACCAACACTTGGATAGCCTACTAAGCCGACATCAGCTAATAATTTTAATTCTAAAAGAAGTGTTCTACCTTCACCAGGTTCACCGAGTTCAGCAAATGTAGGAGCACGATTAGCACTAGTGGCGAATTTAGCATTTCCACGACCACCGCGACCTCCTTTAGCAACGATTGCTTCATCACCTTCATTTACGAGGTCAGCTAAAACTTCACCTGTTTCAGCATCTTTGACTAAAGTACCAGCTGGCACTTTGATAATGCATTGAGGTGCATTTTTACCATATTGATTTTTTATATCACCATTGCCACCGTTTTTACCAACGAATTTGCGATGATAACGGAAATCTAAAAGTGTATTCATATTGCGGTCAACTTTTAAAATGACGTCAGCACCACGACCGCCATCACCGCCACTTGGTCCACCTTTAGGTATGAATTTTTCACGGCGAAAAGCAGATTTTCCGTGTCCACCATCGCCTGCTTTTACAATAATTTTTGTTCTGTCAATAAATTGCATTTTTTCCTACCTTATTAAAATAAAATTAATATTAAATTACCAAAAAATATTCTATGGCACTAAACATACCAAAAAATAATAATTTGTAAAGAGTATAGCAAATTTGTAGTATAATATAAATAGGATAGGTTTTGCAAGTATAATTGATAGATATTTCATTGATGTATATAATTCTTTATGCTAAAATATATATTTGTGAATTATGGACTTTATCATAAAAAGTTATAAAAAAGGAGAGTTTCTCTTGGAGTTTCGTAAAGCAGATATATTAGGAGTGAGAGTCGCAGCTTTGACCATGGGTGAAGCTGTGAAAACAGCTGAAGCTTTATGGACAGTGAAAAACCGCATTTGATAGCAACTGCTAATGCAGAGATGATTATGCGAGCAACACATGATACTGAATTGAAAGAAATTTTAAACACTGCTGATTTAGTAGTTCCCGATGGTGCAGGTACAGTTTGGGCTTCTAATTATTTAGGAGTGCAAATGCCAGAGAGGGTAGCAGGTTTTGATTTAGTACAAGCTTTATTTGCTAATGCTCCTGCGAAAAAAAGACGTATATTTTTCTTTGGTTCTGCTCCAGGTGTAGCAGAAAAGGCAAAAGCAAAAGCAGAAAAAGATTATCCAGGCATTCAAATAGTAGGAACACGAGATGGATTTTTTACAGCTGAAGATGAGGCTGAAATAATTGCTCAGATAAAAGAAGCTAAGCCAGATTTATTATTGGCAGCTTTGGGCGTGCCAAAACAAGAAAAATGGCTAAAGGCGCATATGCAGGAATTGAATTGTCCACTATGTATAGGCGTAGGTGGCACATTTGATGTTATGGCAGGTGTTATGAAAAGAGCACCACTTTGGATGCAAAAAGCCAAATTAGAATGGTTATTTAGGGGTATGCTACAGCCAAAACGCATAGGCAGATTGATGGCTTTG
>ENA-OQDF01000590-OQDF01000590.1-human-gut-metagenome-genome-assembly--contig:-NODE-590-length-15090-cov-1.631491_pt1 | contig 15090 bp, 22 predicted proteins | sample MGYA00242769_ERZ504597 | MGnify/ENA primary metagenome ERZ504597 (study PRJEB26092, sample SAMD00036305) | human gut metagenome | host: Homo sapiens | study: EMG produced TPA metagenomics assembly of...
CAGATGCTCTGAACCAGCTGAGCTAAACGCCCTTTAAACTTATTTTTTCGTTCGCTTTATCTCTCTAAAGCGCTGCAAAGATACGGCTTTTTTATTACCACCAAACTTTTTGACGAAAATGTGGATGAATATGAATTTTGTTTGGATGTGGCTACGTAAGTGTCTGATGGTCCTAAAAACGGGGCATTTAGTTAAAAATAACGATTGCTTACCTTATTATTCAATGGAAAAGACTTAACTTTGCGACTCTATATTAATAATGTATATGGTATTATCGACACTGACTGCTATTTCGCCCGTGGATGGGCGATACAGGAATAAGGCTGAGAATCTGGCGGCTTATTTTTCAGAATACGCACTTATCAAGTATAGGGTGCGAGTTGAGATCGAGTATTTTATTACTCTATCTGAGTTTCTTCCGCAATTAAGCGAGTTAAATGCGGCGGAAGTAAAAAGGGGCTCCGGAAAATTTATCAGGAGTTTACGGAGGAGGACGCTTTACGAGTGAAGGAGATCGAGAGCGTGACAAACCACGATGTGAAAGCGGTGGAGTACTTTATTAAGGAAAAAACAAATCATTTCCTTGCGGAGAAATACCACGAGTTTATTCATTTTGGATTGACTTCTCAGGATATTAATAACACATCTGTGCCTTTATCGATCAAGGACGCTTTGCAAGAGGTGTATTATCCGGGTTTGGAAGAGGTGATCGGCGCCTTGAAAAAATACGCCGAGGAATGGATGGATATCCCGATGTTGGCTAAGACACATGGGCAACCGGCATCTCCGACTCGTTTGGGTAAGGAGGTGATGGTCTTTGTTTACCGTTTGGAGCAACAGTTGGCATTGTTAAAGGCCGTTCCTATCTCCGCTAAATTCGGTGGGGCTACAGGAAACTTCAATGCGCATCATGTAGCGTATCCGGAATATGATTGGAGGCATTCGGTAACAAGTTCGTTAGTGAGGTGTTAGGCTTGAAGCGTGAGGAGTGGACTACCCAGATCTCTAATTATGATAATCTGGCAGCGATCTTCGATGGCTTGAAGCGTATCAATACGATCTTGATCGACTTGAATCGTGACTTCTGGCAATATATCTCCATGGAGTATTTCAAGCAAAAGATCAAGGCGGGTGAGATCGGTTCGTCTGCTATGCCACATAAGGTGAACCCGATTGATTTCGAGAACGCTGAGGGTAATCTAGGGATCGCTAACGCTATTTTAGAGCATTTGGCTACGAAATTGCCGGTATCTCGTTTACAAAGAGACTTGACGGATTCTACCGTGTTGAGAAACGTAGGCGTGCCTTTGGCACATATAGAAATTGCCTTCAAGAGCTTAACAAAAGGCTTGGGTAAATTGTTATTGAACGAGAACGCCTAAGTAGGGATTTGAATAATTGCTGGGCTGTGGTAGCCGAGGGTATCCAGACGGTCTTACGCCGTGAGGGTTATCCGAAGCCTTACGAGGCATTAAAAGCTTTGACACGTACGAACCAGACTGTTACGGAGCAATCTATCAAGGAGTTTATCGAACCTTGAATGTTAGCGACCGGATTAAAGATGAATAAGGCTATAACGCCTCATAATTATACAGGAATTTAGTGATAATACAGGTAGCCGTGAGGCTACCAAGTTTTTAACCATTGTTTAATTTATAACAAATGAGTACAGAAGAAAGAGATGAATCTCAACTGCGTCCAAAAAAGTGATACCAAGTATCAGACGGGAAAACACAGACCAAGAAGGTGAAAGAAGACCTTACAATCAGGGTTATAATAAACCTGAGGGTAGCTATGAACGTAGACCGTATCGGTCTTATGGAGAAAATAACCGTCCTTCATACGGGGATCGTCCGAGCCGTCCGCGTTCTTACGATAATAACCGTGAAGGCGGGTATGGCAACAACCGTGAGGGGGGCTATGGTAATAGTCGTCCATCTTATGGCAACAATCGCGATGGTGGGTATGGAAATAATCGCCCGTCTTATGGCAACAACCGTGAAGGTGGCTACAACAGCGGCCGCTCGTCTTATGGAAATAACCGCCCGTCATATGGGAATGGAGGAGGGCAATACAATCGTCCGTCTCGTCCTAATTATGATGGACCGGCAAAGGCTTATTCCGCTAGTCCTTCCGGAGAGGGAATGTCTGCGGATGGTATGAAGAAAAGAAGACCTAGAGTAGGTGATACCCGGGTTGATTACAATGATTCACGTTCAAGCGGCGGGGACGGTTACGCACCCAGACGTTCGTATGGTAACGATAACTCTTATGGCGGTAATCGTCAAGGGGGTGGTGGATATGGAAATAATCGCCGTCCTTCTTACAATAATAATCGCCGTTCCGGTGGAGGAGGTGGTTTCCAAAGACAGCAGGGTTACAACATGCGTCCGAAACAGATCAAGTATAAGGAAGTCTTGGCGGATCCGAACGAACCGATTCGTTTGAACAAATTCTTATCTAACGCTGGTGTTTGCTCTCGTCGTGAGGCGGATGAGTTTATCCAGAAAGGGGCTGTTAAGGTAAACGATGTCGTGGTAACGGAATTGGGTACTAAGATTACTCGTCAAGATGTTGTTACATTTAACGAGAAGCCGGTTCAGATTGAGAGCAAGGTGTATATCGTATTGAACAAGCCGAAGAATTGCGTAACGACTTCTGATGATCCTCAAGAACGCTTGACAGTAATGGATTTGGTGAAGAACGCTTGCCAAGAACGTATTTATCCGGTAGGCCGCTTGGACCGCAATACGACAGGTGTCTTGTTATTGACGAACGATGGTGATTTAGCTTCTAAATTGACTCACCCATCTTTCAAGAAGAAGAAGATCTACATGTGTGGTTGGATAAGAACGTGGCTATCGAGGATATGGAGAAAATCGCCAACGGCCTTGAGCTTGAGGATGGGGAGATCCATGCGGACGCTATCAGCTATGCTAGCGAGGACGATAAGAGCCAAGTGGGTATCGAGATCCATTCCGGCCGTAACCGTATCGTGCGCCGTATTTTCGAATCGTTGGGATATCATGTGACGAAATTGGATCGTGTTTATTTCGCCGGTTTGACTAAGAAGAACTTAGGCCGCAGTAAATGGCGTTACTTAAATGAAAGGGAAGTGAACGCTCTTAGGATGGGAGCTTTCGAATAAAAAAACGATACAGATGGAAACAATTAAACGAACAAAAATTGTAGACGTGCTGAAAAGCGAAGCTTTCGGTACTACCGTGAACGTGAAAGGATGGGTTCGCACCCGCCGTGGTAGCAAACAGGTGAATTTTATCGCCTTGAATGACGGTTCTACAATTAATAATGTTCAGATCGTTGTGGATGTAGATAAATTGGGTGATGAGTCTTGAAACCGATTACCACGGGAGCTAGTATCAGCGTAAACGGTATCTTGACACAATCCCAAGGCAAGGGGCAAAGCGTGGAGATACAGGCTACTGAGATTGAGATCTTCGGTACGGCTGATCCAGCTACTTATCCGTTGCAGAAAAAGGGACACTCCATGGAGTTTTTGCGTGAGATCGCTCATTTGCGTCCTCGTACGAATACATTTGGAGCGGTATTCCGTATTCGTCACAATATGGCTTACGCTATCCATAAGTTTTTCCATGATAGAGGCTTTTTCTATTTCCATACGCCGATCATCACGGCTTCCGACTGTGAGGGTGCCGGACAGATGTTCCAAGTTACTACCAAGAATTTGTACGACTTGAAAAAGGATGAGAATGGCTCTATCATTTATGAGGACGATTTCTTCGGCAAGCAGGCTAGCTTGACGGTTTCCGGACAGTTGGAGGGTGAGTTGGCAGCTACAGCCTTGGGACAGATTTATACGTTTGGCCCTACGTTCCGCGCTGAGAACTCAAATACGCCTCGTCATTTGGCGGAATTCTGGATGATTGAGCCGGAAGTCGCTTTTAATGATATCACGGACAATATGGAGTTGGCCGAGGAGTTCATTAAATATTGCGTACAATGGGCGTTGGATAACTGTATGGAGGATATCAAGTTCTTGAACGATATGTTCGATAAGGAATTGATCGCTCGTCTGGAAGGGGTCTTGAAAGACTCATTCGTTCGCTTGCCGTACACTGAAGGAATCAAGATATTGGAAGAGGCTGTCGCTAAAGGACATAAATTTGAGTTCCCTGTTTATTGGGGTGTAGACTTGGCTTCTGAGCATGAACGTTTCTTGGTGGAGGATCACTTCAAACGTCCGGTAATTTTAACGGATTACCCGAAAGAGATCAAGGCTTTCTATATGAAGCAAAACGAGGATGGAAAGACGGTGCGTGCCATGGACGTATTGTTCCCGAAGATCGGAGAGATCATCGGCGGTTCCGAGCGTGAGGCCGACTATGATAAGCTAATGACTCGTATTGATGAGTTGGGCATCCCGATGAAGGATATGTGGTGGTACTTAGATACTCGCCGTTTTGGTACGGTGCCTCACTCTGGTTTCGGTTTGGGCTTTGAGCGTCTTTTGCTGTTTGTTACAGGCATGGCAAATATACGTGACGTGATACCTTTCCCGCGTACACCGAATAATGCTGAGTTCTAATAGCGCTTAGTGATCATGATAAAAAGGGCCCGTAACCGGTTTCAACCGAATTACGGACCCTTTTCTTATATTAGCTTCCTTTATTAATCGTCGTCCAGATCAATAGGAATTTGTCTTTTGAATGCCTCCTTAAAGGATATGAGCGATTCGGTGCGAGCCAAGCCCAATGGTTGAAGCTTGTTGTGGATGATGCTTAGCAAATGCTGGTTGTTCTTTGCGTATATTTTTATAAACAGGTCGTATTGCCCCGTTGTATAATGGCATTCCACGACTTCCGGTATCTGCAACAGCGCTTCTGTAACGCTTGGAAATTGTCCGGGAGACTTTAGGAATAACCCCATATATGCGCAAGTTTCATACCCAACTTTTGTGTTATCCACGATGAATTCTGAGCCTTTGATAACCCCTAAATTAGTCAGCTTTTGTATGCGTTGATGAATAGCCGCTCCGGATACGTTACATTCCCTCGCTACTTCCAAAAATGGCATACGCGCATTGCCGATGATTAGTTTAAGTATCTTCTCGTCCAGTTCATCTAGTTGATGATGTGCCATATATTCAGTATATTTGTATTACTGTTAGATTATATCTTTCATATTTAATACAAATATAATGATAATCTTATAATCACCTAAAGATTATGTTAGATTATTTTGATTTTGTAAGCATTCTTTATTCAATTATTAAGTATTTTTTATGAGCGAAGATCATGTAATAATTAGTAAGCCTGTCCGGGAGATAGCCGATCCTTTATTGGATCTAGTAGAGAAAACATATACTAGTTCTTTCCCCGAGGAAGAGCGTCGTGATTTTCTTTTGGTACGTAAGCTTTTGGAGGAAGATAGCCGTTTCGAGATGTATGCCTTGCTACGGGATGGTATTTATGTGGGTTTCATTACGGGATGGCAATTTGAGGGCTTTGTTTATGCGGAGCATTTCGCGATCGACGAGTCCGCTCGTAACGGAGGAATCGGAGCGAAAGCAATGACAAGTTTTTTAGCTCTCCACGAAGATCCGGTTGTCTTAGAGGTAGAGATGCCGACAGAGGAGATGAGTAAACGTAGAATCGGTTTTTATGAACGTCTGGGGTTTGTCTTGGATCACCATGTATATTTCCAACCTCCATATCGTAGAGGAGAGGCGTTATTAGAAATGCGTTTGATGACTCATGGGGAACTTGATCTGGAGCGATCTTTTAAGCGAGTTAAGACCATTATTCACCAAAATGTCTATGGAGTGAAATAAAAGCGGGATTCTATTTCCCGCCTTTTTTAGATATTCTATTTGTAGATCATTATTCGTCGACACGTTGAGCGGCAGAATAACTAATCTTTAATGCGTATGCTTCACGAAGAGCCTGCTTGATGTCTGTAATCGTTCCCATCTTGGTCTCTTTATCAGCCTTGATAGAAACCGTCATAAACGGCTGGTCCTCTTCCTTCATACTGGACTTTTCCTGTGCGATATAATCCTGAATTTCCGAAGTTTCCGCAAAAGCGTCATTTAATTGGATACGAGTTTCAGAACCCATCTTCGCTCTCAAATCTCTAGTCGGCTTACCGACATAGATAAATGTTACCAAAGATTTCTTCTCCAATTTTTGAAGCTCTGTAGCTTGTGGAGCATGGAACTCTACTTTCAATGTTACCTCACGCATAGATGTTACCATCATGATGAAGAACAAGAAAGCGAACACCAAGTCAGGTAATGATGATGTATTCAATTCGGGCATTTCACGACCGCCCGCTTTACTAAACTTTCCCATTACTTTTTACCTCCATAATTTTTAGGTTCAGCTTCTGATATCTTTTGCGGATAAATCTGCTGTACAGCTTTTTGTTGTTCTTCGTCCAAATCAGCGAAATTCTTACCGAATTTTTCCTTAGAAACCTTATTTCTCAATTCGTTATAAGCAGCCGCAATTTCATTCTGCACATCGATATAAGCTTGGTATTCAGTACCACGGTCATTCTGTAAAGAAATTACGTGGTTCTTCGTTACCATCATCTTTCCGAAGAATGGAACATCAGCCTCTACACGCTCAGGCTTATGTTCGTCATTATAAGGATTATCAATGAACTCTTTGATTCTTTCTTTCAATTGCTTGATATCGACAAATTGATCACCGCAGAGAATCTGGTTATTACTGTTGATCAATACAACCAACAAGTTTCTCTTTTTGATGTCAACATCGGTATCGTTCTTCTGATCTTTAGGTACAGGGGGCGCAAACGTCTTGCCAAACCTTTATCTGTATCCATTGATGTAGTAATAAGGAAGAAGATAAGCAACATGAAAGCGATATCGGCCGAAGAAGAACCATTGATACCCGGTGTCTTTCTTTTCTTACCCATTTCTTTCTTGTTTTATCAGTTCGTTATTACTATTATTTACCCATGATTCTCTTTACAGAACCCCAAACTACACATGCTACGATCAGAACCAAAAGTACGATTGTAGACATGATCCACATATCTGTGATCTTTAACCAACCCGGAGTGTTGTAACTTGAGAGTCTGCGTTCAAACCTGTTAAAGGAGTTGCGTCACCCATCGTGTAAGTGATGAACAAAACGGCAACGAAGCAAACCAATACAACCAAAGACATAATCGCTGATTTAGCGTTTGTCTTCAACAACGTCAAAATTGCCAAACGGCAAACAACATTGTACTGATGATTGTCACGAAGAACAATACTGAAGTCCAGTTAATCAATAACCCGGTATAGATGGGCTCTTTCATTTCAGCGGCAGGGTCAACGACTCCACCCGCATAAAACATACCCAGAACAATAATACTGATAATAGAACTTATCAGTAAAGTCCAACTGGATATTTTTCTTATTTTAGTAACTGCCATAATTCGTTATTATTTTTTGAATTTGACGTTGTATTTGATAACCAAGTCAAGCAAAGAGATAGAAGCATCTTCCATTTGATTCAAGATAGCCTCCAATTTGCTTAACAAATAGTTATAGAATACCTGAAGGATCAAAGCAACGATCAAACCACCTACAGTAGTAATCAAGGCCACTTTCATACCACCTGCTACAACCGTCGGGCTGATATCACCAACTTGCTCGATTTTATCGAACGCCATGATCATACCTACTACAGTACCCAAGAATCCTAAAGACGGAGCCATTGCGATAAACAATGTGATCCAAGACATATTCTTTTCCAAAAGACCTCCTTGAACACCACCATAAGAAACGATAGATTTTTCTACAACGTCGATACCTTGGTCAATTCTCATCAATCCTTGGTAAGCGATAGAAGCGATAGGGCCTCTTGTGTCACGAGCGATAGCTTTAGCGCCTTCAACATCACCTTTGTCTAAAGCATCTTCGATACCCTTCAACAATTTGCTGGAATTTGTTTCAGCTAAGTTCAAGTAGATAATTCTCTCTAAGCAGAAAGCCAAACCGAAAATCAAAGCGATAGCAACCAAACTCATGAAGTCGGCACCACCTTCGATAAACTTTGTTTTTAATGCTTGATACATACCTCCTTCAACAGCTGTAGCTGCGTCTGCAGCGTCCTGCGCGAATGCTACGGTAGAAGTTCCAAGGCACATAAACCCAAGAATGCTTTTGCAAATAACTTTTTCATTGTGTGTTTAATTTTTAAGATTAATAATTCTCTTATTTGTTTTTATTTTATTGTTAATTAATTCATGGTATTCTCCACCGCGGAGAGAGCGGGATTCGAACCCGCGAAACCCTTTAGGGGTTTACACGCTTTCCAGGCGTGCCTCTTCAACCACTCGAGCATCTCTCCAATTATTCGCCTAGCTTCTTCTAAAACGACCGCAAAATACGAAAAAATTCCCATATGCAATCTTTTCAGTGCACAAATCTATAGTTTTTGCTTGACATATACAACAATATACCACGAAATAAATTTTGACTTCATTCGAAAAAAAGTGTCTATATGGGTTTATTTACGCTTTTAAACAATTCTAATGTGTTTTTTCGAGTAGCGTTTACGGTTTCCTCTAGCGTGAGGCCGAATGTTTCCGCCACTTTCTCGGCCGTCTTCCATATGTAAGTAGGCTCATTCCGTCTACCTCTGTAGGGGACTGGTGAAAGATAGGGTGCATCTGTTTCCAAGAGTATCTTTTTAAGATCCGTTTGCCGAATGACTTCGGACAGTTTTGAATTTTTAAAGGTAACAACTCCGTTTATCCCGATCTTGAAGGTGGGCAGTTTCTTTATTTCTTCCAGCTCTTCCGTTGTGCCGGTAAAACTATGAAATACGCCCTTAAGTCTTTCCGCTCCGACTTTATGTATGCATTCCAGAACTTCCGGATATGCGTCGCGGGTATGGATGGCTACGGGCAGGTTCAGATCGATGCTCCAACGCAGTTGTTCCTCGAAAACGATTTGTTGCTCCTTTAAATAAGTCTTATCCCAATATAGATCGATCCCGATTTCACCGATACCGCAATAAGTACGTTTAGATAGATAGGATTCCGTTTGTTTTAGGATATCGATATAATTGCTATCCACACTGGTCGGATGCAATCCCATCATGGGGAAAGCGAACTCTGGGTATCGATCGCATAAATCGTGCATTCTGTCAATCGTCGTCAGGTCTACGTTTGGCAGAAGCAGGGTGTCGATTACCTGAGTCTTTTGCTTTTTGAGCCAGTTCGTCTTGCTCCGGATCGAAATCCTCCAGATATAAATGGCAATGTGTGTCTATTAACCTCATGGATTAGGATTGTCTATGCATTAAATGATCACAAACCTCTTTTAGGATCGTTAATTTTTCGGGGGCGACTTGTAAAGCTTTTAAGTTCTCTACGGATGCGTCGTAATAGGCTTGGATTTTATTTTCTGTTAATTGTTTTAGCTGCAATTCGTTGTAGATAGAGGTGAATGCCTGTATCTTTTGAGCCGGGTCGAATTCTTTTTTATCCATCCAGCTACGGAGAGCTTCCGCTTGTTCTTTATTGGCCAGTCTGAGAGCGTTGATCAATAAGAATGTTTTCTTGTTGCAAAGGATATCGCCGCCAATGTTTTTCCCGAAAGTGGCGGTGTCACCATATACATCTAGTAAATCATCTTGCAGTTGAAACGCTAGACCTATATTGATACCAAACGCATATAAGTTGCCTGCGTCTTCCTGTGAGGCACCTCCGAGTAGGGCACCCGTCTTAAGGGAGCAGGCCAGTAGTACGGCTGTCTTTAGCCGGATCATCTCGATGTATTCTTCCTCGCTCACATCCATGCGAGACTCGAATTCCATGTCGAATTGTTGGCCGCCACATATTTCCGCCGCGGTTTGCGTAAATAAATCCAACACTTGTTTAAGGTGGCCGTGTTCCGTTGATCCGATTAATTGATAAGCCGCTATTAGCATCGCGTCTCCGGAAAGAATCGCCGTATTGGCATTCCATACCTTGTGTACGGTAGGTTTGTTCCTTCTTTTATCAGCTTCATCCATCAGGTCGTCGTGCAGCAAGGTGAAGTTATGGAAAACTTCCAGACCTAAAGCGGGCTTGATCGCATTCTCTATACTATTATTATATATATTACATGCCATCAACGTTAACGCCGGACGTATTCTTTTTCCTCCGAGGGACAAGATGTACTCTATCGGCTCGTATAAGCTCTTGGGAGGATTGGTGAATTGTAGTTGAGAGATCTCGCTTTCTATTCTTTGAAGTATATTCTCGAATGCTAACATAGCTGTATCAATTAATGGAGTTATGAAATAAAAAAAAGGCTGCGAAAATAAAGCAGCCTTTTTGATATGTTTAATGTTATACTATTGCAATCTGAACGTGATAGGCACAGTATACTTAACACGTACTGGTTTACCTCTCTGCTTACCCGGAGTCCATTTAGGCATGGTACCGATCACACGAAGAGCCTCTTTATCCAATGATGGGTCTACACCACGTAATACCTCAGCGTCTACTACTGATCCGTCTCGGTTAACCACGAATGCGCAGATTACACGACCTTGGATACCGTTTTCCTGTGCGATTACCGGATACTTGATTGATTTAGCGATAAACTTCAGCAACTCTGCGTCTCCACCCGGGAACTTCGGCATTTCCTCTACAACCGTAAAGATCTGCTGAGCGGATTCTTCTTCTTCCTCTACTACTGCAGGCGGTGTATAAACGGCTGTTTGAGCCTCTTGCTGATTATCCTCTGATGATAAGATATCTTGCTGTTCCAATTCAACGTCGTCTTCAACAACGTTCAAAACCTCGGTTACAACTGGTGCTGGAGGTGGTGGAGGTGGAGGAGGCGTATTCTCCGGTCTCGTGATTTCCACTTCTTCCTCGGCGATGATGTCTGCTACACCCTCGCTAGCCTGAACGACCATTACATCGCGGGTGCTCCATTCGAAGCCCACGAACAAGACAGCTAAGCCCACTACGAATCCCATCAGGATACTTAGAGACTTACCTCTCTCAAGGTCCGCTTTCGGTGATTTTTTAATTTCCATACGTTTATAATAATTTATAAGTGTTTTTCACTTCTGCAAAAATACAAATTATTTCATATATCAAACAAAAATGAGAGCGATAATATACCTTTTTGGCATTTTTCCCGTTTCTGTTAATGTGAAATCCGTATTTCTGAGATTTGCGGGTGTAAAGTAAAAACATTTTTCCGAATTAATGTATCTTTGAACGATTTTTGCATGAAATATGAGAAATAAACTATTTATACTGATTTTATTCGTTGTTACACTGTCTGTCTCAGCGCAAAACGGGAGCGAGGCGTATACTTTCTTACGTTTTCCGACCTCGACCCGGGCTAACGCCTTGGGTGGGCATACCGTGGCGTTGGTAGAAAGAGACCCTTCGCTTATCTTCCATAATCCGGCCTTGCTAGGTGCGGAGATGGATGGGATGATCAACTTGAATTATATGAATTACATCTCGGATATCAACGTAGGAAGTGCCTTGTTCACGAAAGCGCATGGCGAGAAAGGGGCTTGGGGCGTAGGCGCTACGTTTATAAGCTATGGCGATATCAAGGAGGTGTTACCGGATAACGTCGTGACCGGAGCGAGCCTGTCGGCGAAAGATATCAGCGTGAACGGTTTTTACTCCCGTGACTTGAATGAGCGTTGGCGGGGTGGATTATCGTTGAAGTTCTTGTATTCGGGGCTGGCTGATTATACCTCTATCGGTTTATGCGTGGATGCGGGATTGAGTTATTATAATTCGGATAAGGGCTTTTCCTTTGGTTTCGCTTGAAGAATATCGGCGCGCAACTGAAAGCTTACGAGGATGAGCGACAAAAGATGCCTTGGGATATCCAGATGGGTATCACGCAGAAAATGGCGCATGCCCGATTCGTTTTTCTTTGACGGCCCAATACTTGAACCGTTGGAAGTTCGATTATATCGATAATACGGATAAAGAGTATGACGGGGATTCTTTCGTTAAGACGTTGGCGAAGCATTTTATCATCGGCGTGGATTTTATCCCGTCCGAGAACTTTTGGGTGGGCGTAGGATTCAATCCGAAGGTCAATATGGATATGAAGTTGAAAGGCGGGGGAAGTTTCTCCGGCTTCTCGGCGGGCGCAGGTGTAAGGATCAAGATGTTTGACGTGGGCTTCTCGCTGGCGAAATATCATCCGTCCGCCATGTCGATGATGATTAGCGTATCTACGACCTTGGCCGATTTTAAGAAGGTGACAGAATAAACCTATACATTAATATATATATATGAAGAAAATAGTTATCGCTATAGACGGCCACTCTTCCAGTGGCAAAAGCACCATGCTAAAGATCTTGCCAAGGAGATTGGATATACGTATATCGATACGGGTGCCATGTATGCGGGCCGTGACTTTGTATTGCATCCAGCTGGATTTTTTTGAGGGGAGAGGAAGATTCAGGAGGAAGAGCTGAAGGCTTCTATCCATGATATCGATATTTCATTTCGTTTGAACGCGGAGACCGGCCGGCCGGATACCTATTTGAACGGTGTGAATGTAGAGAAAGAGATCCGTGGTATGGAAGTGGCGGATAAAGTGAGTCCGGTAGCCACTCTAGGCTTTGTGCGCCGTGCGTTGGTCGCTAAGCAACAAGAGATGGGAAAGGCGAAAGGCATCGTGATGGATGGCCGTGATATCGGTACGGTCGTATTCCCGGATGCGGAGTTGAAGCTTTTCGTGACGGCCTCGCCGGAGGTACGTGCCAAGCGCGGGTCGATGAGCTGGAGGCGAAGGGGATCCCCGCTTCTTACGAGGAAGTGCTGGAGAATGTGAAGAAGCGGGATTATATAGATTCAACCCGGGAGGAAAGTCCTTTGAGACAAGCTGATGATGCCTTGGTATTGGATAATTCCCATATGACCTTGGAAGAGCAAAAGGCTTGGTTGCTGGAACAATATCATAAAGCGATCGGTTCATAAACGAGTGCTTGGAGTTTCCTATAAAGAAAACTTTTGTCTCTTCGAATGAAAACTATAGTTTCGTTACTAGGAAACAAAAGTTTCTCTTAGGGAAAACTCTAGTTTTGTTATGAAGAAACTATAGTTTCTTGTGATTGAAAATTAAGAAAACTGTAAGTGCTTGTTTGTTAATGATATTATAGATATGATAGAAGTCGAGATAGATAAAGATTCCGGATTCTGTTTTGGGGTTGTCACCGCCATAGAGAGCGCTGAGCGGGAGCTGGGAAATACGGATACGCTGTATTGCCTAGGCGATATCGTTCATAACAGTTTGGAGGTGGAGCGGTTGGAGCATATGGGGCTGCATACGATCGATCATGATGGCCTTTCAAGGTTGAGAGACCGGAAGGTGTTGCTCCGGGCGCATGGCGAGCCACCTTCTACCTATGCTTTAGCGAAGCGAAACAATATCACGATTATAGACGCTACTTGCCCGGTTGTCTTGCGTTTGCAGCGCAAGATCCATAAATGTTATCAAGAGACCCGGGCGAATAACACCCAGTTGGTTATCTATGGGAAGAAAGGCCATGCGGAGGTGAATGGCTTGGTGGGGCAGACGGAGGGCACGGCGATTGTCATCGAGAAAATAGAAGACCTCGATCGTCTGGACTTTACCCGTGCGATCAGCCTGTTTTCCCAAACCACGAAGTCCTTGGATGGATTTAAGGCGGTAGTGGCGGAGATCAAGCTGCGGATGGCGGAAGGGGTGGAGTTTAATTATTACGATACGATTTGCCGTCAGGTGGCGAATCGTCTTCCGAATATAAAAGCGTTCGCCTCCAGCCACGATTTGGGTCTATTTTGTGGCTGGTCGTAAAAGTTCCAACGGGAAGATGCTGTTCGAGGAGTGCCGGAAAGCGAACCCGAATACGCTCTTTATTTCCGAGGTATCAGAGATTACCGAACCTTTGCCCGAGGCGTGCGCCGAGTCGGGGTTTGCGGCGCTACATCCACTCCCAAGTGGTTGATGGAGGAAGTGGCGGTCCGGATCAAGGAATTGAACGCTTCAGAATGATATTTTGATTAAGATTACGTGAACTTTCCGGGAGAAAGACAGAAGGATAACTAAATATTTACTACTTTTGCCGGAGAACATTAAAATCAATGACGCTATGTCTACAGTAAGTGTGTTGGTATTTTACGTCCGGAGGTGATGCCCCGGGAATGAACGCCGCTATTCGTGCGGTAACACGTTCCGCTATTTATAACGGAATGAGAGTGAAAGGTATTTACCGTGGTTACAAAGGTTGATCCTGGATGAGATTGAAGAGTTTAAGACACAAAATGTCAGTAATATAATTCAGCGCGGCGGAACAATCCTTAAGACCGCCCGTTGCGTGGAGTTCAAGACTCCCGAGGGACGAAAACAGGCCTATGATAAGTTGCAAGAGCATGGGATCGATGCCTTGATCGCTATCGGTGGTGACGGAACGTTGACGGGAGCGCGTATTTTCGCTCAGGAGTTTAATTTCCCGATCGTAGGATTGCCGGGTACGATTGATAATGACTTGTATGGCACGGATACGACGATCGGTTATGATACGGCCTTGAACACGATCATGGAATGCGTGGATAAGATCCGTGATACGGCTACCTCGCATGATCGTCTGTTCTTTGTGGAGGTTATGGGGCGCGACGCGGGTTTCTTGGCGTTGAACGGAGCGATCGCTTCTGGCGCCGAAGCCGCTATTATCCCGGAAATCTCCTTGGAGAAAGACCAATTGGCCGAGATGATCGAGAATGGATTCCGTAAGTCCAAGAACAGTAGTATCGTATTGGTTGCCGAAAGTGAGGTAACCGGTGGCGCTATGGGTGTCGCTGAGCGTGTGAAGAAGGAATATCCGCAGTTCGACGTGCGTGTCTCTATTTTAGGTCACTTGCAGCGTGGTGGTTCTCCTACGGCACAAGACCGGATCTTGGCGACTCGTATGGGTGTGGCCGCGATCGATGCCTTGTTGGATGACCAGCGTAACGTGATGATGGGTATCCAGAACGACCAGATCGTCTATGTACCGTTCTCTAAAACGAGATATAAGCAAGCAGCATCATACCGAAGGCTACCGTTCCTTGAAACCTGTAATTAAAATC